>Ga0209070_100268_pt1 | contig 48847 bp, 37 predicted proteins | sample SynthPrep_5_END__FD_187205 | JGI IMG/M metagenome (GOLD analysis project Ga0209070, IMG submission 187205) | Synthetic microbial communities from Ohio, USA - SynthPrep_5_END_DS10_MetaG (SPAdes) (version 2) | ecosystem: Engineered > Bioreactor > Aerobic > Activated sludge | place: USA: Ohio... | reverse complement strand
TACATTCATGGTGAGCATCCGCGGTGTGGGAGTTTTGGCGAATGATCAGATCAGGAACCGCCATGAATGTTCCCCAATCAACTAACATTTTATTTTAACTACAGAATTTCTGGGGATACCTCAGGCATTTTAGTCAGTGGCTGTGCGAATGTAGGAAATAAATCCCTTAAAGGTTTGACTGAGCAGGATGTACAACAAACTATAACCATCGGCCAGACTACAAAAGAACAAATCAGAGGTGCATTTGGTTCACCTTTTAAAACTTCGTATACTGACGGTGGATTAGAAATTTGGACTTACCAGTATGACGACACATCAGCACTCACTGCAGAGACTGTTGGTTCAGTAGTTTTAACTCTCGGTTTAGCCGGAACTAAATCTCGTGGTACGAGAAACGAATTAGTTATCCTATTTGATGAAGAAAATGTTGTTAGACGATTTAATATGTCTAATAGCCCCATAGAAGCTGGAACAGGGATTTTTTAAAACCATATAATCAGCTACGCCTATCGCCGCCTTAAAGTAAGACGGCGATTTCTCTACACAAGCTTTATGAATAGTTGAAACTCTTTAATACATTAACTTGGCTAATTCTTCATCGATTAGCATTCGATACTCACCTTCAGCCAAACCATCCGGCAATTGCAAGCCACCAATTCGCTCGCGGTGTAGCCGCTCTACTTTATTACCGATGGCCGCAAACATGCGTTTTACCTGATGGTAGCGACCTTCGTGAATAGTTAACAGGGCTTCATTTGTTGTCACTATTTCCAGTTCAGCCGGTTTAGTGGGATCTTTTTCACCACGCAGCATAATGCCTTCAGCAAACTGGCCGATAGCTTCGGTTGGGATAGGATCTGCGGTCCAAACCCGGTAGGTTTTAGGCACGTGATGTTTGGGTGAGGTTAAACGGTGCGACCACTGACCATCGTCAGTAATTAATAACAAACCGGTCGTATCTAAATCCAGCCGACCTACGGTATGCAAACGCTCTACTAAAGGCTCATCCAACAAAGTAAACACGGTTTGATGATCAGGGTCATCATTAGCACAAAGGAAGTCCGCAGGTTTATGTAACATAAAATAGCGTAAACCCACTAACTGCAATTCGTTGCCATCCAGTACCACAGTGTCGGAATCAGACACCTGTCGGGCGGCTTGTTTAACCAAGTGACCATTAATGGTCACTAAACCTTGTCGGACACTTTTGCCGGCCTGCGAGCGCGTCAAGCCGGTACAATCACATATAAATTTATCTAAACGCATAAGTCACCTGTAGTTATTACCACAAGTGTAACTAACTTTTGTGTATTAGTCCTTAATTGCCGACACGATAAAGTTTGGATTAAGCAGGTTTTCCCGCTGATAAAGACCATCACTTAAACCGACAAAATGCACACTAGCACCGGCCTCTAATGCCACTATATGGCCAGCACCGGTATCCCAAAGCATCGTTGGGCCAAAGCGCGGATAGATATCTGCCACGCCTTCGGCCACTAAACAAAACTTTAGCGAACTCCCTACCGGCACCATCTCATATTTAGGGAATTGCACTAAGTAGCCTGCTAAATCGGGGCTCGGATGGCTACGACTGCCAACTACCCGCACCACCTCGGGTGTTTGACTAACCCGAATAGCCTGAATACCCGCCGCGCTTTTTAAAAAGGCCCCTTGCGATTTGGCTGCGTAGTAAGTTTTACCCAGCACCGGGGCATGTACCACTCCTAATACTGGTTCACCTTGCTCAATCAGCGCAATATTTACGGTAAACTCACCGTTGCGTTTAATAAACTCTTTAGTGCCATCTAAAGGGTCCACCAACCAATAACGTTGCCAGGTTTGCCGGATAGTCCAACTAATATCGGCGGCCTCTTCAGATAAAATAGGAATATCCGGTGTCAGCGCCGTTAGTGCGTTAACAATAAGCTGATGGGCCGCTAAATCAGCAGCGGTAAGCGGTGATGCATCGGCTTTATCGGTGATATTAAAGTTACTGCTATCTTGCTGATAAACTTCCAAAATAGCCTGTCCGGCTTGTTCGGCAATCTCAATAATACTGTTTAACAATGTCATATAACACCTTTGTTAACCAATAACGCCAGCAATTGCTCAACACTTTGCTGCAGCGAACTTTCGGCGGTATTCAGCACCAAATCTGCCGCCAGCGGCGCTTCGTAAGGATCGGAAATGCCAGTAAACTGGCTAATCTCGCCTGCGCGCGCTTTTTTGTATAAGCCTTTTACATCACGCTGCTCACACACCTCTAACGGCGTAGCGATATGAATTTCCAGAAACTTGCCCGGGGGTACCAGGCTTTTTACCAGCTCACGCTGGCTACGGTAAGGCGAGATAAAAGCACTTAACACCAACAGACCTGCATCCACCATCAAACCAGCAACCGCGCCTACTCGCCTCAGGTTTTCGGTACGATCAGCTTCGCTAAAGCCTAAGTCGGCACATAAACCATGCCGTACATTATCGCCATCCAGCAAGTAAGTATGCATACCTCTGGCAACTAATGCCTGCTCCAGCGCATTCGCCACCGTAGATTTACCTGAACCGCTTAAGCCGGTAAACCAGAGCACTGTACTTTGGTGGCCATTAATTTCGGCCCGTTTTTCAGCATTTACCTGATATTGCTGCCATTGAATATGCGTATTTGTGGTTTGTTGACTCATTGATCTCGCTCGTTATATTTTTGTGTCATTCTAACAGCTCACAGCAAATCAAGCTAAGTTGGTTAAGGGTTGGGCAAATACCGCCGCTGCAGGCCTCTCGCCAAACCAGTGCAGCTTATGCTGTAAACTCACCACTTCGCCAATAACTAACAAAGCCGGCGAGACGACTTGCTGTTGCTCAACTAAGGCAGCTAACTCAGCCAGAGTACCGGTAATGACTCGCTGTTCGCTGCGGGTACCATTTTCAATAATTGCCAATGGCGTTGCTGCAGCCCGCCCCGCGTTTAGTAGTTGCTGCTGAATTTCGGCTGCCTTAATAATACCCATGTAGATTACCAGTGTTTGATTCGGCTGGCTCATGCTATGCCAATCTGGCTCGTCACCGGCTTTCCGGCAATGCCCCGTCACAAACTGTACACTTTGCGCATAATCACGATGCGTTAATGGTATCCCAGCATAGGCAGCACAACCCGCAGCAGCGGTAATGCCCGGCACCACCTGAAACGGAATATGCTCGGGCAATAGTGCTTCAATTTCTTCACCACCACGGCCAAAAATAAAGGGATCGCCGCCTTTTAAACGGCAAACTTTTTTGCCCGCTTTGGCCAGTTGCACCAAGAGCGCATTGGTATCCGGCTGTGGCATTGAATGTGCTCCGGCTTTTTTGCCCACACAAATCCGTTCCGCATCACGGCGTACCAGCTCCATAATTTGTGGCGACACCAGATAGTCATACACCACCACATCGGCTTGTTGCATTAGCTGTAACGCTTTTAACGTTAAAAGCTCTGGATCGCCCGGCCCAGCACCGACAATCCACACCTCGCCTTCGCGGGCAGGTTGCGTATCTAACAATTCGGTAAGACGCTGCTCCGCTTGTGCTGGGCGGTTCGCTTCCAATTCGCGTACGACATCGGAGTCAAACACCCGCTCCCAAAATTGCCGCCGCGCGGCAAAGCCTTGAAACCTGGCTTTTACTTTGTCGCGAAAGCGGCCAACCAGCTCTGCCAATGGCCCTAAATGTTGCGGTAATAAGGTTTCCAGTTTTTCCCGCAACCGGCGCGCTAACACAGGGGCAGTCCCAAAACTGGAGATGGCAATTAGAATAGGGCTACGGTCAATAATAGAGGGAAAAATAAAACCGCACTTGGGTTGATCATCGACCGTATTTACCAGCATATTTCGTGCAGTGGCTGCCTCGTAGACTGCCGCATTAACAGCGTCATTATCGGTGGCCGCTATCACCAATAATTTGCCATCAAGTAAGTCTGGCGCAAAGTAGCCCGGTAACAACTCGGCTTTACCATCAGCTTGCCAGGCTAAAAACTCCGGCGCAAAATCAGGCGCTACCACGCTAAGCTTAGCGCCGGCACTTAACAAAGTGCCTGCTTTACGCAGCGCCACACTACCGCCACCCACAATCAGCACAGGTTTATCGGTGAGTTTAACGAATAGAGGTAAATACTGCACAGCCAGCGGCTCCAAAGCAAAACATAACGAATATGTCTGTAGCTTAACCAGCTTGCTGCTAAAGCGGAAATAGTAATTCGCGCTCAGTTATAACCAAATGCTATCAAAAAAATGTGTTACTCGCGTGAAGAGCATAAAAAAGGCGGCAACCAAAGTTGCCGCCAAAGGGGATGAGAGAGTATCCCACGCTATGAAACTGTTACATTAGTTACGGATCAGGTAATCAAAAGCCCCTAAAGACGCATTGGCACCGGCACCCATGGCAATAATAATTTGCTTAAACGGTGCTGTTGTCGCGTCACCGGCAGCAAACACACCTGGAATGGAGGTTTGGCCACGCTCGTCGATAATAATCTCGCCACGCGGAGATAATTCCACCGCACCACGTAACCATTCGGTATTAGGTACTAAACCAATCTGCACAAAAATACCCGCAAGTTCAACGTGCTTGGCTTCGCCAGTTTTACGATCGGTATAGTTAATGCCTGTTACTCTGGTGCCATCACCGGTCACTTCAGTGGTCTGCGCTTCGGTGATAATGGTGATATTGCCCATTGAATTGGCTTTTTTCACCAGTACCGCGTCAGCGCGCAGCTCAGCGGCAAATTCCAATACTGTTACATGTTCAACAATACCGGCTAAGTCAATGGCCGCTTCGATACCGGAGTTACCGCCACCAATAACCGCAACTTTTTTGCCTTTAAACAGCGGGCCGTCACAGTGCGGGCAGTACGCCACACCTTTACCACGGTATTCCTGCTCACCTGGCACGTTCATTTCGCGCCAGCGGGCACCTGGGCTTAAAATCACTGTTTTACTTTTTAACACCGCGCCATTCGCAAGTTCCAACTCAACCTTATCGGTTTTGCTTAACTTCACAGCGCGCTGGTTGTTCATAATATCAACATTGTACTCACGTACATGGGCTTCTAAACCCGCCACCAGTTTTGGACCCTCGGTGTACTTCACCGAGATAAAGTTTTCGATACCCACGGTATCAGCCACCTGACCACCAAAACGCTCTGCCACAATACCGGTGTTTAAACCTTTACGGGCTGAGTAAATAGAGGCTGCGGCACCGGCTGGGCCACCACCGACCACTAACACATCAAAGTCAGCTTTGTTTTTTAAGGCTTCGGCCTGACGTTTCTCGGCATTAACATCAATTTTTTGGATAATTTTCTCTAAGGTGATGGCACCTTGTGAGAATAACTCGCCATTTAAATAAACCGACGGTACCGCCATAATGTTTTTCGCGGCAACTTCGTCTTGGAACATGGCGCCATCAATCATCACGTTAGTAATGTTCGGGTTAATGGCCGACATAATATTCAGTGCTTGCACCACTTCCGGGCAAGTCTGGCAGCTAAGTGACACATAGGTCTCAAACTTAAAGCTACCGCTAATGTTTTTGATCTGCTCAATTAGATCCGCTTCTACTTTAATCGGGTGACCGCCTGAATGCAGTAAGGCCAGTACTAAAGAGGTAAACTCGTGGCCAAGCGGTACACCAGCAAAAGTAATATGGGTATTTTTCGCAACCGAGCGCACTAACATGGCAGGCGCACGTTCGGCGGCACTGTCATCACGACGCAAAGTCACTAAATTTGATAATTCGGCAATATCGTTTGCCAACTGATTCACTTCGGTTGCTTTGGCGCTCTCGTCTAAAGATACCACCAGCTCAACCTCGGTTTTCAGGTTCTGCAGATAAGTTTTTAATTGTTGCTTCAGGTTAGTATCTAACATAACTCGTCATTCCTCAAAAAATGGGTTTTCGCGTAGCAGCAAAGCAGGGGGGATCGGGCCGGTGTTGCCACCGGCCAGAAACCAAACTTACGTTTGGCAGTGTGAAGCTGGGTTACAGCTTCACGGAGAGGCTGTAATTAGCTAATCACACTGCAGTTGCCTGCATGTTTTCGCAAAATTAGATTTTACCAACTAAGTCTAAAGACGGTGCTAAAGTGGCTTCACCTGGTGTCCATTTAGCTGGGCACACTTCGCCATCGTGGTTAGCCACATACTGCGCTGCTTGTACTTTACGGAACAGCTCAGCAGCTGAACGGCCAATACCTAAGTCGTGGATTTCACATACTTTGATAACGCCTTCAGGGTTGATTACGAAGGTACCACGCAGTGCTAAACCTTCTTCTTCAATCATTACACCAAAGTTACGAGTGATAGCACCCGTTGGGTCAGCCAGCATTGGGTAGTTGATTTTCTTGATGGTCTCTGACGCATCGTGCCACGCTTTGTGAGTAAAGTGGGTATCAGTAGATACTGAATATACTTCTACACCGATTTCCTGGAACTTAGCATAGAAATCAGCCAGGTCACCTAATTCAGTAGGGCATACGAAAGTGAAGTCAGCCGGGTAGAACACAACAACTGACCACTTGCCCAATAAGTCCTGATCAGTTACTGGTACGAATTTACCCTGATGGTAAGCAGTAGATTTGAACGGCTTGATTTTGGTATTGATAATAGAAGACATTGTCTTGCTCCTTTGGGTTAATAAAACACTTCATGTTTCAACGTTGACTAGTGTAACCAAGCCAACTTAACTTTTAAAACGAATAAAACAAATCGTCTTAATCGCTTTAATTGATAATAAGTGACTGCGGCTTATATGCATTAGCAGCAAAATAGACTACAAATGCCAGTTGAAGTTTATACAAAAATTCATATAAACCAGATGTATTGGAAATTAGGGCGCACCTTGACTAATTCAATGCTTAGGCAGCGCTTTTATTAACTAACATAAAGCACACAGATGACAAATAGGTGTCGGCAAGCCAACAAAGGCGCTTATTGGTAGTTTGGTTTTAATATCAATCACTTTGTTGCGGAGGTTTTAGAAAATGCTCTGCCAACTGCTGAAATTCATGGCGGCGGCGCAATCTCACAAGCTCTTTAACTACTGCAGAGTTTTAGCCAAACGGATAGGGTGATTAAATCCCATCACCATCAATATGCAGCCCGCACTCACGGCCAAAGCCATTAAAACGGGTGTCTTCTTCACTCATGCCGGGTTCGAACTTGCTGGTTGAGTGCGTATCGCCAACAGACAGATAACCTTGCTCCCACAGCGGGTGATAAGGCAGATTGTGCTCTTTTAAGTAATAAAACACATCTTTGTTAGTCCAGTCGATAATGGGTTGCACTTTTACTACGCCACGGCTAATTTCAACTATGGCTTTCTCAGTACGGGTACTGCTTTGGCTACGCCTTAGCCCGGTAAACCAACTGCCGACATCAAGTTCGCGCAGCGCTCGTTGCATGGGTTCCACTTTGTTGAGCTGGTTATACTGTTTTATCCCTTCAGCCGTTTCCCATAACTTACCAAATCGGGCTTCCTGCCAAGCTGGCGTGATAGCAGCGCGATATACCTTTAGATTCAGTGCCAGACGCTCTGTTAATTGATCAACAAATTGATAGGTTTCTGGAAACAGATAACCAGTATCAGTCAGCACCACTGGCATATCTGGTTGCTGCTGCGTCACCAGATGCAGCATCACCGCCGCCTGAATACCAAAGCTGGAGCTAAGCATTGGATTAACCGGTAAGTGCCTTAGCGCCCAGCGTACCCGCTCTGCCGCACTAAGCGGAGCAAGCAGCTGATTAACTTGCGCCAACCACGCTTGTTGTGTAGCGCTATCTTGGTGCAGGATAGCGCGATAATTGTCAGCTACAGCATTCATTTAGGTACTACCATCCCGCTACGCATGAAAATCGGTTTTAGAGATTTTGACTTCGGCCACAATACCAACCCGCACCACAAAATCACCAAAGCATTCACCGGCCAGACGTTCAGTCGCCCAGCGGCCAATTAACGCATCTAACTGGCTAAGAATTTCGGTTTCAGCAACATTGTCCAAAAATAGCTTGGGAATACGGGTACCCACTTTATTACCGCCCAGATAAACATTATATTTACCCGGCGCCCGGCCAACTAAGCCGACTTCGGCTAACATAGCCCGGCCACAACCATTCGGGCAGCCAGTTACCCGCAGCACGATATGATCATCATGCACGCCGTTTTTGCTTAGCAAGCCTTCAACTTTGGTAACCAACTCAGGCAAATAACGCTCGGCTTCGGCCATCGCCAGTGGGCAGGTTGGGAAAGACACGCAAGCCATAGAGTTTTTACGCTGCTCGCTATGCGTGTCATCCAATAGACCATATTGGCGGGCCAGCTGTTCAATTTGCGCTTTTTGCTCAGTGGGTACGCCAGCAATAATCAGGTTTTGATTGGCGGTCATGCGTAAATCGCCCTGATGGATCTTAGCAATTTCAGCCAAACCGGTTTTTAGTGGTTTGCCCGGAAAGTCCAATACCCGGCCATTTTCAATAAACAGCGTTAAATGATGCTTACCATCGATCCCATCTACCCAACCAAAGCGATCACCGCGGGTGGTAAAGCTATAGGGGCGAATTGGCGCGAAAGAGACACCAACGCGTTTTTCGACTTCGCTACGGAAGTTGTCTACGCCAATACGGTCGATGGTGTATTTGGTTTTGGCATTTTTCCGGTTTACCCGATCACCATAATCACGCTGCACTGTTACCACATGCTCAGCCACTTTTAGCACATGCTCCAGGCTAATAAAGCCCAGCTCTTCAGCGCGGCGCGGATAGGTAGAAGTATCGCCAAAGGTCATGGCTAAACCGCCTCCCACCAACACGTTAAAGCCAATTAGCTCACCGTTTTCGGCTATAGCAACAAAGTTAAGATCATTAGCGTGTACGTCAATATCATTATGCGGCGGGATCACTACCGTGGTTTTAAACTTACGCGGTAAGTAATTTTCACCCAGCACCGGTTCGGTTTCGGTAGTTTCAACTTTCTCTTCATCCAGCCAAATCTCAGCATAGGCGCGGGTTTTTGGCAGCAAGTGTTCGCTGATTTTAATCGCCCATTGGTACGCCTGCTGATGTAGCTCACTTTCTACCGGGTTTGAGGTACAAAGCACGTTACGGTTTACATCGCCGGCGGTGGCAATAGAGTCGATACCGATTTGGTGTAAAAACTGGTGCATCGGCTTAATATTCGGTTTTAACACCCCATGAAACTGAAAGGTTTGGCGGGTAGTTAACCGAATACTGCCATACAGGGTTTGCTCACCGGCAAATTTATCAATGGCCAACCACTGCTGTGGGGTAATAATACCGCCCGGCATGCGGGCGCGTAGCATCACATTGTGCAACGGCTCCAACTTTTGGGCGGCGCGTTCTGCCCGAATATCACGGTCATCTTGCTGATACATGCCATGAAAGCGGATTAACATAAAGTTATCGCCGGTAAAACCGCCGGTGATTTCATCTTTGAGATCGGTGGTAATGGTACCGCGTAAATGCTCACTTTCTGCTTTTAACCGCTCGTTGTCAGAAAGCTTGCCCTGCGCCACAAAATCAGGATTAATTGGATACTGGCTCATTAATACACATCCTTCTGATAGCGCTTAGCTACCCGTAACTGATCTAAATACTGTTGGGCGGCGGCTTCGTCTTTGCCACCTTGTTGCTGAATGATAGTAAGCAGGGCCTGATGCACATCTTTGGCCATACGGGCGCCATCACCACAAATATACAGGTGTGCGCCTTGCTCTAGCCATTGCCATACCTCAGCAGCCTGTTTCAGCAGCTTATGCTGCACATACACTTTCTCAGCCGTATCGCGGCTAAAGGCCACATCCAGCTTGCTCAACAAGCCTTGCTTCAGGTAGTTTTGCAACTCTACCTGATATAAAAAATCTTGCGTAAAATGCGGGTTACCAAAGAACAGCCAGTTTTTACCGCTAGCGCCACGGGCATCGCGTTCCTGTAAAAAGGCGCGGAATGGTGCTATACCGGTGCCAGGGCCAATCATAATGACTGGCGTATCATCATTTTCAGGTAGTCGGAAGTTATTATTACTTTCCACAAAGACCTTAATGCTGCTGCCTTCGGCTAAGCGCTCCGCTAAAAAGCCCGAGGCGCCCCCCAAATGCGGCTTGCCAAAGGCATCGTAACGCACCACGCCTACGGTTAAATGGACTTCTTCTTCCACCTCGGCTTGAGCAGAGGCTATAGAATACAAGCGCGGCTGTTGTTTACGCAGCGCATCTACCAATTGCTGGGCGTTGATCAGTGCCGGATGCTCACGGACGATATCAATAACTTGCCGCTCGGCCAAATAAGCGCGCAAAGCCGTTTTATCGGCGACTAAAGCCAGTAAGACCTCATTAGCACTCGCTTGGGCATATTTATCAATAAAGGCCGGATAAGACTGGGTTAGCTCTAATTCATCAGTTAATGCCTGAGTTACCGTTAAGCGCTGGCCAGCAAGTTCTACCGGTGTATCGCCAGCAATACCGGTTAATAACAGCAACTCGCGCACTAAAGCCGGATCATTGCTAAAATAGACACCCAGCGCATCACCTGGCTGATAGGTTAAACCCGAGCCCGCTAACGATATTTCGATATGACGCACATCTTTAGTGGAATCCCGGCCGGTGATTTTTTGCTTGGTATAAAGCTCAGCGCTAAACGGCTGCTGTTTGCTATAGCTGTTTGCGGCCGCGGCAGTTTGGGTGGCCCCCGGCCAGCTAATAACCTCGGCCGAAGCGGTTGGCACTTTGGCAAACTCAGGTTCTAATTTGGTTATTAATTGCTGCTGCCATGCACTGGCGGCAGCGGCGTAATCAACATCCAGATCTGCCCGGCTCACTATAGCCTGAGCACCTAACGCCGCTAAACGCTGATCAAAGTCTTGTGCCGTTTTACAAAAAAACTCGTAACTGGTGTCACCTAAACCCAGCACGGCATAACGTAGTTCTGGTAACTGCGGCGCTTTTTTACTAAATAAAAAGTTATAAAAGCTAATGGCATTCTCTGGTGGCTCACCTTCCCCATAAGTTGAGGTCACGATCACCAAATAGCGTTCATTTTTTAGGTTAGCCGCTTTATATTCGGCTAAGTCCTGTACCTTTACGGCAAAGCCTTTCGCCGTCGCTACATTGCCAATATCTTGCGCCACATGCTTTGCATTGCCGGTTTGCGAACCAAACAACACGGTTAGCGTAGCCGATGGAACGGCTACCGCTGCCGCACCCGGCAAGGCCTGTCCAGCCAACTGAGCACTGGCAGCCAGATAACCACTAACCCAGGCTTGTTGAATGGGATTGAGCTGACTGACTAAACCCTGCAATTGCGTGATCTGCTGCTCCGATAACGGACTAGCTTGAGCTACAAGGGAAGATAAAAGCATAAAATATCCTGCATAAAAGTATTGTTGGCATTTTAGCCATCCATATGGGTGTAGGTAAAAGAATGGATCTCTCTTCTTTATTCCAATAAGTAATTAAAAAAGTGCTTTTAAACCTATAGCCTACCTCGCACCAGCGAACGACACCACAGCATTATTGACTAAAAAATAGCGTAAATGGCTAAAAAACGAATTAACACTGGGTGACTACAAAATAAAAAACATTAATATCAATAACTTAAAAATTGCACTTCCTTTACTCAGCAATAAACAACACCGGTAACCATGTAAAGGACAGTAAAATGAAAACATTGCTTATTGCCAGTAGCTTCGTTCTTGCCAGTCAGGCAAATGCTAACACCAGTTGTAACTTTCAATTAGAACATGATCTGCTTATCAACCGCCACGAAGTGGTACCACAAACAGCGCAGCAAGATTTATGGCGTATCGACAGCAAAGGCCAGCTCTGGCTGGACGGTAAAAAGCACGCTACCGACGGAGAAACCCAGCAACTACTGCAGCAGTATCAAGCAGGTGTGCGCCAGCAAGCTAATGCTACCACAGAGCTTGTTGTCTTTTCTCAGCAACACTTTGCTATCTGCGGCGTTAGCCTGCTAGACTCTAAAAAAGCCTGTAATCTGGCTAATTAAGGAGTAGTTATGAGCTTACAACGTATTGATCCTGCCAGTCGTTATTCAGAGGCCGTTATTGTTAATGGCCTGATCTTTTGTGCTGGCATGGTACCGGATACGGCAGCGAACGATATTAAAAGCCAAACCGAAAATGTACTATCGCAAGTCGATGCCCTACTGGAACGTTGCTTTAGCGATAAAGGCAAACTGGTTGATGCCACGATTTTTTTGGCTGATCTGGCCGATTACGCCACCATGAATCAGGTATGGGATGCTTGGTTACCTGCTGGGAAGGCACCTGCCCGCACTACCGTTGCCGCCAAACTGGCCGATCCACACTGGAAGATAGAAATTAAAATTGTTGCAGCACAGTAAGTTAACAGCGTTGTTTAGCTGCAGCTAAGAATGACCGTTACCTTTAGACTAAGAACGTGGCGGCTGCAACTCTTGCTTTAATTCCTCAAGTTTCTCACTTTGCCCGAACATAGCAGCAAACTCTTCCACCGTTTTTATATCTTGCTGGCCAGTTTGTTGCTCGCAATTTATCCGGTACAGTGTTCGTGCGATACCCCATTCGGCTTTAACCATAGCTCCCATTAAAGCGCTATGATCGCGCTTATCACGCAAGCAAGCATCGGCTCCATGTGCCAATAACAAATCAACAGCCTCTTTTTGGCCATAGTAGGTCGCAGTCATCAGCGCCGTGTAACTTTGCGCGTTGCGCACATTTACTGGAAAACCCGCTTGCAGAAATTCGCGCAGTACTTCTGTCTGACCAATACGGGCAGCGGCAAAGAAATAGTTCGTTAACTCTTGTTGCTGAGTAGCCCGTTCAGCTTGCTCAGCACGGTCAGTTGCGGTTATGGGCTTAGCTGCGGCGTAAAGTACATTAGCGCTTAATAAAGCAACACAAAGGCCCGTAACCAGCAACTGTTTGTATATTTGCATAAGCCTAACGCCTCTCTTGTAAGTTGCTTTTAGATTGCGTGCGAATTGCCTGCAAGGCTCATCCTAGGTGCAGGAAGGATTTACGAGCCTTGCAGGACTTTAACCAATCATGTTACTGCACCAGCGACTTTACCTTATAGCTGTGCGGCCAGTGCCTGCACTTTTTTCACGTCGGCTTTTACGGCTTTAGCTAAACGGCTGCCATAGTCACTATCCGCCTTGTAGAAATACGACAGCATGGCGTATTTCACTTCGTCATTTTTGACCTGGCCTAAATCACCCGCCAGATTGCGGATCAAATTAGTCTGCTCTTGCTTGTTAAAAGAACGATATAAAGCACCGGCCTGGCTAAAATTATCGGTTTTCTCAATACCAACCTGCTGCACGTTACCGCTAAGGGCAGTTTCAACGGCGCGGGCACTGCTTAACGCCCCTTTCGGTTCAGAACGGCTTGGCTCGTAGTTAACATTCGACTTGGTATTGCCAAGGTTCATCGCCCCATCTTGATTATTGCTGTTTACCTGCGCCAGTGGCCGGTTAATCGGCAATTGTTGATGATTAGCCCCTAAGCGATATAACTGGGTGTCGGAGTACGAAAAAATCCGGCCTTGCAATAAACGATCTTCAGAAGGTTCAATACCCGGCACCAAATTCGCTGGCGCAAAAGCCGCTTGTTCAGTTTCCTGGAAGAAGTTATCTGGCATGCGGTTTAACGTCATGGTGCCTACTTTTACTTCCGGTACATCTGGCCATACCTTGGTAGCATCCAGTGGATGATAGCTAAAGCTATTTAATTGTTCCGGGGTAATAGTCTGAATATACAGGTCCCATTTCGGATAGTTACCCGCATTAATGTTGGCATACAGATCACGGGTTAAATGATTAAAATCTATGCTCTGCGTTTTGGCACCTTGCGCTGCATCTAAGCTATTTACGCCCTGCTGACTGTGCCAGTTAAACTTCACATAATTAACCTGACCTTCGGCGTTAACGAATTTATAGGCATGCACACCAAAACCATTCATTTCGCGGTAGCTGGCTGGCGTCCCCAGATCAGAATAGACAAAGGTCAGCATATGGGTGGCAGTACCGTCATGCGAGAAAAAATCGAAAAAGCGATTTGGATCTTGCATATTGTCAACCGGTGAAGGTTTTAATGAATGCACCATATCCGGAAATTTTATGGCATCACGAATAAAGAATACTGGCAGGTTGTTCCCCACTAAGTCCCAGTTACCTTGTTCGGTATAAAACTTGGTGGCAAAGCCACGCGGATCTCGCAGGGTCTCCGGGCTATGGTTACCGTGAATCACAGTAGAAAAGCGTACAAAGACAGGCGTGGTTTTACCCACATTACTAAATAATGCCGCAATGGTTTTATCAGATAAATCGGCGGTGGTAACAAATTCACCATGCGCGCCGGTACCACGAGCATGCACTACCCGCTCAGGTATACGCTCGCGGCCAAACCGTTGTAATTTTTGAATTAAATGCACATCTTGTAGCAACACACTGCCATTTGCACCAGCAGTGGTCGAGTTTTGGTTGTCGCCAACTGGGGCGCCATTGTCTTTGGTTAAGGTGCTGCTGGCCTGTACGCCCAGCGATAAACTTAATGCCAATGCAATTAATGATGGTTTAAACATAGCTTCTAGCCTTCTCAATTTGCCCCTTCCTGCATAACGCTACAACGCAGTGGTTAGCGTTATCGTTAAAGTAGTTTGGGTTTAGTTTTCTGTCCTTCCTGCGAGATACAGTGTACTGATGCTGAAAAAACTAAAAAAACGATTTAATTAAATTAGCTAAATCGTTTTTTATGATTAAAAAGTTACAATTGCGCTAAGTGCTTTCGCCACGAATCGCGTTATCATAGGGCGATGTCGTTCAAGGAATTTATTATGTTATTGAAGAAAAAACGCTTAGTGCTACCGGTTTTACTGCTGCTCCTGTTGGCACTCGGTTATAGCCTGCTCAAACCCTTTTGGTTAACCCAGCTAACTGAACGCGAAGCAGAGCGGATCCGCATCATTACGCCAAGTAACGTTGCGCCAGCCAGCTTGAACCGGCTAAGCAAGGATCAACTCATGGCCGACCTAAGTTGGTTAGCCGCAGCAGAGCGGCAAGGCCGCGCCCCAGGCACTGCCGGTGGTATCGCAGCAAGACTATGGATTGCCGAACAATTTGCGGCTATTGGCTTACAGCCTGCCGGTAGCGAAGGGTATCTGCATCCGTATAGTGTTGCAGAGCATTTCTCTTTTAGCCGTTGGCTGAGAGGCAAAAATGCCACTATACCGGGGGTAGAAAATGCCGCTAATGTGCTGGGTTTATTACCGGGTACGGTACCCGGTTTAAAGCCACTAGTGCTTACCGCACACTATGATCATTTAGGCATGCACGGTGACACCATTTTTTACGGTGCCGATGATAATGCTTCGGGTGTGGCGGCTATGCTGGAATTAGCACGCTATCTGAAAGCAAACCCACTGCAGCATCCAGTGTTATTTATTGCACTGGACAGTGAAGAAAAAGGCTTACAAGGTGCCGTAGCGCTATTCCGTACCGGTTTACTGCAACCGGAACAACTTAAGTTTAATATCAATATTGATATGTTAAGCCGCGACACCAACCAATTACTCTATGCAGTAGGCACTTATCATCATCCGTGGCTCTTACCATTAATTGATCAACTACAACCACAAAGTGCAGTTAAACTGGTCACCGCCCATGATCGCCCCTGGTATCTGGCAGGTAACACCCAAGATTGGACGCTCAGTTCAGACCACGGCATCTTTCACCAGCAAGGCGTACCTTTTATCTATTTTGGGGTGGCTGATCATGCTGATTACCACACACCGCGTGATACTGCGGATAAGGTCGATGTGGCATTTTATCATCAGGTAGTCGAAACCGTGCTGAGCTTTTTGCAGTTGCTTGACCAGCAGCTAGCACAAGACCAAACCAATTAATTGTAAATATATGGTTACGGCGTTAGCCATTTAGCGCTACACTCAAGTCTTAACTATTAGCGGCAGGGTATTGGAGGTTATTGTGAGCGCAGCGGTAATTTGGATTATTTTCGGTGTGGTACTTATCCTGACAGAGCTGCTGGCAACCAGTATTGTTGCCGTATTTCTGGGGGTAGCCGCTATTGTAGTGGGTATTCTGTTACAGTTCGGTCTCATCGAGTCAGCCAGCGCCCAATACAGTATTTTTGGCATCGTCAGCTTACTGCTACTTTTTACCGCCCGCGACCGATGCAAGCGCTGGTTTGTAGGTTACACCGCTGATAGTAAGGAACAACCAAGCACCTTTAGCGAAGATATTGGCGATAGGGTAACCGTGCTGGCCGATTTTCAGCAAGGCCAAGGCCGTGTGCTGTTAAATGGCGTGCAATGGGATGCTCATTCGGCCGACGACTTAAAAGCGGGCGAACTGGCCTGGGTTACCGCAAATCAAGGTATTCATTTACAGGTTGCCCGCGAAAAACGCCCACAATAATCAGCAACAGAGGGACTAAACATGGAACAATTGGACATACAAACCATCCTCACTTTCGGCTTTGCATTAGCCGTAGTGATCACTATTTTCAAATCTGCCCGCGTGGTGCCACAACGTAGCAATTACGTTATTGAACGTTTGGGTAAATATTCCCGCACCCTCGACTCAGGCTTTCATATCCTGATCCCTTTTGTCGATAAAGTGGCTTATATCCATACACTGAAAGAAGAAGTGATTGATGTACAGCGCCAAACCTGTGTTACCAAAGATAACATCCAGGTGGGTATCGACGGTATTTTGTATATTCAAGTTATCGATCCGCATAAAGCCAGTTATGGCATTAACGACTATCGTTATGCTTCATCCCAGCTAGCGCAAACCACGATGCGCTCGGTAATAGGCCAAACCGATCTGGATAAGACCTTTGAAGAGCGTTCTAAGATTAACGAAGAAGTGGTGCGGGCTTTGGACGAAGCGGCCTCCCCCTGGGGCGTCAAGGTACTGCGCTATGAAATCGCCGATATCGAATTGCCGCTCAGTATTAAAGATGCGCTAGAGCAGCAAATGCGTGCCGAACGTGAACGCCGCGCCGCTATTGCCAAATCAGAGGGTGAACGGCAGTCGATGATTAACGTATCAGAAGGCCAAAAGCAGGAAGTGATTAACCTGTCGGAAGGTGACAAGATGCGGCAAATTAACGAAGCCGAAGGCCGCGCCCGCGAAATTGAGCTGATTGCCATTGCCACCGCTGAAGGTATTCGGCAAATTGCTGAAGCAATCAACCACCCAGGTGGGCAGGAAGCCGTTAGCCTGCGTGTTGCAGAGCAATACGTTAAAGAGTTTGGTAATCTGGCTAAAACCAACAATACCATGATAGTACCGGCCGAACTGGCCAATATCGGCGGTGCTGTGGCTGGGCTGACTGAAATTTTGAGAGTGGCACAACCGAGGAAATAGCCCCTATTTCCCCAGCACCGTTACAATAATGAAAGCCAGCATACGCTGGCTTTCATTATTGTGTGGATTAGCCAGTATTATCTAGGGCTTATTTTTGATCAGACGAGGGTAATTCTGAAGCATCAAACTGCTGGAGACTTTCTACTGCCGGCGTTTTTTCGGCTAACAGCGCGGCCAGTTGCAGCTCCATTTGTTCAACTTTTTCGCGGGTACGCAGCAATACCTGACGCTGTACGTCAAACTCTTCACGGCTGACAAAGTCTAAATCGGCCAGTTTGGCTTGCAATACCTGCTTTACTTTGGTTTCAACGTCATCGGCAAACTGGCGCACTTGTGGTGGAATAACGTTACCAATTTGCTTGGCGATTTCTTCAATTTTTCTCGGATCGATCATATTACTCTCCTGTATCGCATGAGCGTTAACTCAATCATTAAGGCTATTCTACAGCCAAAACCACAATAGCGAATGCTATTTAGCGTTAAATTTCGTTACAATACCCTTTATAGTCTAAAGGTGCGTTAATGAAGTTAAATCCACAGCAAGATGCAGCAGTAAAGTTTATCTCTGGGCCATGTTTGGTGCTAGCCGGGGCCGGTAGCGGTAAAACCCGGGTGATTATCAATAAAATTGCTTATCTTATCCAGCAATGTGAAATGCCAGCCCGGCATATTGCTGCGGTTACCTTTACCAACAAAGCTGCCCGGGAAATGCGTGAACGGATTAACGCGCAGTTACCTATAACCTTAACTCGTGGCCTGACCATTTCTACCTTTCATACACTGGGGCTGGATATTCTGAAAAAAGAGTACCGGCAATTAGGGTATAAAGCCAACTTTAGTCTGTTTGATGATCAGGACAGCTTTGCGTTATTAAAAGAGCTAACTGAAAATGACTATAACGGTGATAAAGATCTGCTAAAAGCGCTGCAAAGTAAAATTTCTGGCTGGAAGAACGACTTAACCCTGCCGGCCCTGGCACTGCAACAAGCTCAGGATGCCGATAGCATTAGTTTAGCCAATTATTACCAGCAATACAGCAATATGCTAAAAGCCTGTAATGCCTTCGATTTTGACGATTTAATTATGCTACCTACCTTGCTGTTTCAGCACAATGCCGAAACACGAACACGTTGGCAGCAAAAAATTCGTTATCTACTGGTCGATGAATATCAGGATACCAATACCAGCCAATACGAATTAGTAAAATGGCTGGTCGGCGAACGTCGCCGCTTTACCGTGGTAGGCGATGATGATCAATCTATTTATTCCTGGCGCGGGGCCCGGCCGCAGAATCTGGTATTGCTGAAGAAGGACTTTCCAGAGCTCAACGTGATAAAACTTGAGCAAAATTATCGTTCGGCAGAACGGATCCTCAAAGCTGCGAATATTTTAATTGCCAATAACCCGCATGAATTCGAAAAAAAGCTGTTTAGTGTCAATGGCTATGGCGTACCACTAAAGGTTTTACCGTGCAAACATGAGGAAGACGAAGCCGAAAAAGTGGTGGCAGAAATTATTTCACACCGCTTTAGTAACCGCAGTCATTATCGCGATTATGCCATTTTGTATCGTGGTAATCACCAATCACGCGTATTCGAAAAGTCACTGATGACTAACCGCATCCCCTATCGTATCTCAGGCGGCACTTCATTTTTCTCCCGTAGTGAAATTAAAGATGTGATGGCCTATTTGCGCCTATTGGTTAATCAGGATGATGATAACGCCCTGTTACGGATCATCAATGTGCCGCGGCGCGAAATTGGCCATGCGACCTTAGAAAAAGTAGGCAACTTAGCCAACCAACTGCATATCAGCTTATTTGCCGCCTGTTGCCACCCAGAACTGGTTAATCATTTGCCCGCCAGAGGTTTTCAGGCAGTACAGCAATTTGCGCAGTGGATAGCGCAACTGGCCGATAATGCTGTGCGAGCGGAACCGGCAGAAGCCATTCGTGATTTAATCCGGCAAAGCCACTACGAAGCCTGGTTATTTGAAACTAGCCAAAGCCCCAAAGCGGCAGAAATGGCACTGAAAAACGTCAATGAGCTCTATCGCTGGATCACCGAAATGCTGGAAGGCAAAGATGACGAGCCAGCAATGCCGTTAACTGAAGTGGTAAGTAAACTTTGCCTGCGCGATATGCTGGAACGACAAGAACAAGAAGACAATGCCGATCAGGTACAGTTACTGACCTTACATGCTTCTAAGGGCTTAGAATTCCCGTTTGTGTTTATGGTAGGCATGGAAGAAGGAATTTTGCCACACCAAAGCAGCATAGATGAAGACAACGTAGAAGAAGAACGGCGTTTAGCTTATGTCGGTATTACCCGGGCGCAGCGTGAGCTTATTTTTACCTACGCCCGAGAGCGGCGACAGTATGGTGAAGTGATTCGGCCAGAGCCAAGTCGTTTTCTTACCGAGCTGCCGCAGGATGATTTGGAGTGGCAAAAACCGAATCAGCCGAAAACGGAAGAACAACGCCAGCAAACCGGCCTGGCGAATATTGCTCGATTACGGCAGATGCTCAATAAAGATTAGGTTGCGCCTAAGGCTTTTAGCATTTGATCACGCATCCCCGGCTGGAATACCGCATAACGGCCGCGGCCCAGCGCTTTAGCATGGTACATAGCGGCATCAGCATCGCGTAGCATAGCATCTGCATGATGATAATCAGGCAGATAAGGCGCTATACCGATGCTAACACCTGACTGCACAGTATGGCCGTCCAGTAAGTAAGGTTCCCTAAACTTCTCAATAATACGTTGTGCAATTTCTTCGGCATCTTGTTCTGAATGCAAATTCAGCAGCATGACCACAAACTCATCCCCGCCAAAACGGGCGGCTAGGTCATGCTCACGTACAGCGCTTTGCAGACGCTTGCTGCTCTCAACTAAAAATGCATCACCAATATGATGACCTAAGGTATCATTAATCAGTTTAAAACGATCTAAATCGAGAAATAACAACGCCATACCAGTTTGCGGCTGACGCTTATTTAAAGCAAATTGTTGTTTCAATTGCTGTAAAAACATTTGCCTATTGGCTAAGCCAGTTAAAACATCATGATTCGCATCATAGAACAGCTTTTGTTCGGCTTTTTTTCGCTCTTCCACCTGTAAACGCAAAAACAAATTCGTTTGCCGTAGCTCGCGAGTACTCTCAAATACCTTACGCTCTAACTCTTCCTGATGTTGCTTTTGCTTTTCTGCCGCTAATTTACGCTGAATAGCCACCGCAATATGCTGCGATACAAAGCGTAAAATGGTGAGCTCTTGTTCTGAGTATTGATAATTGCTCTCATAAGACTGAACGGCAATTACCCCTATCACCTTTTGTTCTATTTTAAGTGGAGCACCTAACCAGCTACTGGAATGGCGGCTGGGTTGGTCAAGGCTACTCATGCCACGGCGAATTTCCCCTAGCTCTACTAAAGCCTTGGCTTGATCAGTGTTAATTAGTCTGGCTTCAGCACAACGAATGACATATTCAGTAAAACCACGACTCAGGGGCCTGTCACGAGTTGCAGGGCTAAATTGATCAATATAAAATGGGAAAGTTAATTTGGTTTGCTCAGCATTTAGCAAGGCAATGTAGCAATTCTCTGCAGCCATTAAACTACATAAAACTTTGTGAATCGCTTTATAAAAAGTTTGCATATCCTGACTACTAGCTGTCAGCTCTGAAATCTTATACAAAGCTGCCTGCAACTGTTCGCCGTGGATCCGCTCTTTAATCTCCTTTTGTAAAGAGTCGTTAATTTGCAACAGTTGCTGCGTGCGCTCTTTAACAGTGCCCTCAAGCACTTCGCGACCTCTCACTCTATCTAATGCGGTGACAGTATGAGCACCAATGCTGCTAACAAGCTTTAAATCTTGCTCATTATAACGATATTTACTGTCGTATGATTGAATGGCCATCACGCCAATCACTTTATCCGCCCGCCACAATGGAATGCCCATCCAGTGAGCTGAAGGCGAGCCTTGTGCTTGAATTTCGCCACTAAGTACCAGCTCTCTAAATTGTTGTTCATCACATAACAACGGCTGCTGATAACGGGCTACATAGCCGGTAAGCCCACGAGAGAACGCACTAGCGGGTACAGAAGCTATAAGTTGCTGATCTTTTTCATCAGAGAAATACTGCAGGCGATAATCCTCTGTTGTGCTGTCATATAACACAACGTAGAAGTTCTCCGCATGCAGTTGCTCTGAGACCATCTTATGGATAGCCGGATAAAAATCAGCCATATCGCTGATATGACTGGCCAACTCAGACAGCTGCAACAAAGCCCCCTGTATAGTATAGGCTTCTTTATAGCGACTAAGTAACAGCAGCAAACGTCTGATTTTGCTGCCGGCTTGCTTCAGCTGATGCTGGAGTGTTTGTTGATTATTCAATCCCGCCATTCCGTTGCGAAAAAACACTGGTCAGAGCAATAGTTAGAAAGTGCTATTATGCACAAAGTTTAAGCGCATGGAAGAGCCCGCGTAAAAATGATTGCGTTAATTCAATTCTTACTCTTAAACACGACTTCGGATTGATAAAAAGAAAAAACCGCGTGATGCGCGGTTTTTGCGAGGTATAACCTGACTTTTTAAACGCCGTCAGTCATAAAGCGAATGGCTGCTGCGATTTCATCTTCTGAACAGGTCGTACAGGTACCCATTGCTGGCATATTGCGAATACCGTCAATTGAATGCTGTAATAGCACATCAAAACCTTGTTCTAACCGCGGCTTCCAATCGGCAGACTGTGGTTTAGGGGCATCTAACGCGCCAGTACCATGGCAAGCAAAACAGGCCGACTGATACACTTGCTCACCGCTGCGAGGGCCACTCGCCACCGCGGCTGCCGCTGGAGCGGCACCAGCTAAATAAACCTGACCAACTGGGGCAATGCGTTTAGCGATAGCTTCGGCATCTTTATCAGCGCTGGCATTAACGCCGATGGTGGTCAGTAGCAGCGCCACTGCAAGTGTCAATTTCTTCATATTATCGATCCCATACTGAAAGCCATACTAATATTACGGTATTATAGCCTGCATCTAGGCGGAAACGGAAGATCCGTTGGTTATTGTTACAGCAAACTCATGACCAAATGCAAGTAGCTCGTCGCCAGAGCTTACCAATATTGCTTTATGCCAAATACTGCAGACTAACCACTTTTTTAAAGCAAAATTTTTTTAATTTTGCTCTGGGAAAATGCTTATGTTGTGGTAGTCTGTTCGACCTGCTAGAGAATGATCTGCCTGGCATTGAACAGGATCTGGCCGGACAGTAAAGCGTTTTCCACATTACGCAATGCTAAAAAATAAGAATAAGGGCACTTGCAGTTTCCCCTTTTATTGATTTAAAAACAAACACTTAAAAAATCAACAGCCCCATTCAATAGCATTTTGAGTGGCGCTTAGTTACGACTTTTGCACAAAGTTATCCACAGGTTACTCTCATTCAGCCTCTTGCTTTAAAGCATTGTTCAGCTGGCTGTCGGCTGCAGGCTGTGGCATGCTATTAGGTAAAGCCTCGCAGGAAAAATAATCATGGTTTATATTCCAACAAATCCGTTAATTCTGGTTGACGGTTCCTCTTATTTATTTCGCGCCTACCATGCGCCACCACATTTAACCAATTCCAAGGGCGAAGCCACTGGCGCTATTTATGGCGTAGTGAATATGCTGAAAAGCTTGCTAAAACAATACAAGCCAACGCAAATGGCCGTGGTGTTTGATGCCAAAGGACCCACTTTTCGCAATGAAATGTATAGTGAGTACAAAGCCCATCGACCGCCAATGCCCGATGACTTACGCAGCCAAATTGAACCTTTGCACAAAATTATTCAGGCGATGGGCTTACCATTACTTTGTATTAGCGGTGTTGAGGCCGATGATGTTATCGGCACCTTAGCCCGGCAAGCCAGTGCGGCGGGCCGCCATACGTTGATCTCAACAGGTGATAAAGATATGGCGCAGTTGGTTGATCAGCATGTCACGCTGATCAACACCATGACCAACACCTTGCTTGATCCGGAATCAGTAAAAGAGAAATTTGGCGTAGCGCCTGAACTGATTATCGATTATTTGGCGTTAATGGGTGACAAAGTAGATAACATCCCAGGGCTACCCGGTGTCGGTGAAAAAACTGCCGCCGCATTGCTACAAGGCTTAGGATCAATTGAGAACATTTACCAGCAGTTAGATCAGGTTGCTACGCTCAGTTTTCGTGGTGCGAAGACCATGCCTGCTAAGTTAGCTGAGCATAAAGAACAGCTCACGCTGTCTTATCAACTCGCCACCATTAAATGTGATGTCGCTCTGCCCTATCAACTGGCTGATTTAACCATTAAGTCTGTTGATCGCCAATTGTTGGCTGAGCTATATCGCGAATGTGAATTTAAACGCTGGCTCTCCGAAGTACTCAGCGCGGAACCAAACCCAGCAGCAGACAATCCCGTAGCGATAGCAGAAACCACTGAGACAGCAGCAACGGATGAAGTACGACAAGTTATTGATCGCAGTCAGTATCAAACTGTGCTGACCGAAGCTGATTTTCAAACCCTGTTACAACTGTTAGATCAAGCGGAGTTAACCGCCTTTGATACCGAAACCACCAGCTTAGACTATATGCAAGCTGAACTAGTTGGTCTGTCTTTCGCTACTGCAGCAGGTAAAGCCTGGTATTTACCGGTAGCTCATGATTATTTAGGCGCCCCCAGCCAGCTTGATCGCACAACCGTGCTGACCCAACTCCAACCATGGCTAGAAAACCCCGACAAAGCCAAAGTTGGGCAAAATATGAAATACGATCAAAGCGTACTGGCCCGTTACCAGATCCAACTACGAGGGGTACGTTTTGATACTATGCTGGAATCCTATGTGCTGAACTCTACCGCCGGCCGCCATGATATGGATAGTCTGGCATTAAAATATTTGGGTCATAGCGCTATTAGTTTTGAAGAACTGGCGGGCAAAGGCGCTAAACAGCTTACCTTTAATCAAATAGAGCTGGAAAAAGCGGCAGAGTATGCCGCAGAAGATGCTGATGTGACGCTACGCCTACATCAAACCCTCTGGCCACAACTAGAGCAAAACGGTGCTTTAGCGAAGGTACTAACCGATATCGAGTTACCCTTGGTTAATATTCTATCGACTATAGAGCGCCATGGTGTACTGATAGACAGCAAGCTGTTAGCGAAACAAAGCGAACAGTTAAGCTTGCGGATTAAAGAGCTGGAACAGCAAGCCTTTGACGTAGCGGGTAAAGAATTCAATCTGGCGTCACCGAAACAGTTACAGGAAATCCTGTTTGAGCAGATGAAACTACCGGTATTAAAGAAAACACCGGGCGGTACGCCCTCTACTGCCGAGGATGTACTGGCCGAATTAGCACTGGAATATGAATTTCCAAAACTAATTACTGAACATCGTGGTTTAAGCAAATTACGCTCGACCTACACCGACAAGCTACCGAAAATGGTTAATCCTGCCACTGGCCGGGTTCATACCTCGTATCATCAGGCCGTTGCCGCAACGGGTCGTTTAAGCTCTACCGAGCCTAATCTGCAAAATATTCCTATCCGCACTGAAGAAGGCCGCCGCATCAGGCAGGCCTTTATTGCCCCGCCCGGTAAGCTTATTATGGCTATCGACTATTCACAGATTGAATTGCGCATCATGGCGCACCTGTCTGCAGATAAGGCGCTACTAGATGCTTTTGCTAAGGGGCTAGACGTACATAAAGCCACGGCCGCAGAAGTGTTTGGGGTTAGTGTGGAGGAGGTAAGTAGTGAGCAGCGGCGCCGTGCTAAGGCAGTCAACTTTGGCTTAATTTATGGTATGTCGGCCTTTGGTTTAGCTAAACAGTTGGGGATAGCTCGCCATGAAGCTCAGCACTATGTTGACCTGTACTTTGAACGTTTCCCCGGTGTGCTTAATTATATGGAGCGTACCCGTAAGCAAGCACATGAACAGGGTTATGTCGAAACCCTATTTGGCCGCCGTTTATACTTGCCGGATATTAATACCCGCAATATGGCCCGGCAAAAAGCGGCTGAGCGCGCTGCCATCAATGCACCAATGCAAGGTACTGCTGCCGATATTATTAAACTGGCCATGATTAAAGTACAGGCTTGGATAGAGCAGCATGCCAGCGACAAAGTTGCGATGATTATGCAAGTACATGATGAATTAGTATTTGAGGTAAATGAAGCTGACGTGGTCAGCGTTTGCCACGAACTTAAAAACATCATGGCCAGTGCAGCAAAGTTAGATGTGCCGTTATTGGCAGAGGCCGGTTATGGCAATAACTGGGATGAAGCGCACTAGCAACAAATTGGTAATTTAATTACATAAATAGTGAGGCAGCAGACTTAATCGTGATTTTTTGTAGTTTTATTACATAAAAACCTTGCAATCGCTCAGAAAATAGCTAGAATTTGAGTTGTAGGGTACAGAGGTAAGATATTCTATCTTTCAAATCAGTGTGCTTAATGCCGTTGATGTAATGAAAGTAGGCTTTATTTAGCCGCCCCGCTGCTTGCAGCGGGGCGTTTTTTTATGTTTTTTTCAGCAAAACGATGAATAAAGCAGCAATTAGGACGGGAATGAAACTATTTTGCTATTTTTTAGAGTAAATACTTCAAACGAGCAAGGGTTGTTGTTATAATGACCACGTCTTAGCAATAAGACACCCTGTTGATTTGATTTATATAGCTTCTCCCCGATTGCTATGACCGACCCACTAAGGGTCGGTTTTTTTTATCTTACTTTTGACCGTTTCCAAGCTAACAGCCATCTTACGCTGATTCGCTGTTAAACCATTGATCCAGCACTTGCTCAAACTCCGCTAAACCGAATTTATTTAATGAGCTGAACGCTTGTACTCTTACATCGCCCATAAAGGCCATTGCCGCTTCACGCACCTCAAGTACAATTTTATTACGTGCACCTGGCCCTAGCTTATCGGCCTTAGTTAACAGGATCAGCACTGGTAAATTACTTTGTACTGCCCAGAAAATTAGCTGCTGATCGAGATCTTTCAGTGGATGACGGATATCCATCAACACTACTATGCCTTTTAAGCTCTGCCGTTTTTCCAAGTACTCAGATAAAGACTTCTGCCATTTTTCTTTTACAGCAAGTGGCACTTTGGCAAAGCCATAACCGGGTAAATCAATTAATCTTTTATTCTCAACCAGCGTAAAAGTATTAATCAGTTGGGTACGGCCTGGGGTTTTACTGATCCTGGCTAAGCTATTTTGCCGGGTTAGTGTATTTAATGCGCTGGATTTTCCGGCATTTGAGCGCCCGGCAAAAGCAACCTCGATACCGGTATCGGCAGGTAAAGCCGTAATATCCGGTGCACTCGTAAGAAAACTGACTTGTTGATAATTAAATTTTGTATAGGACACAGCCTGCTCCGGCAGTTGATTTGGTGTTATTGTAGCGGATCACGAGGATCGGAAGAAGCATTTGCCTCGCTTTTGACTAAAGGATGGGATTTTACTTTAGGCAGTTTCGTGTAAAATAGACAAAAAAATACCTTAATATAATTCATTGCGGCCAGAATGCTGGCTTTTGAATGCGGACTGAGACGGATCAAACATGAAAAAACTCATTTTACCTCTGACGCTGTTATTCGGTTTAGTCGGTACAGCAAATGCTTTTGATGGTGACGCCGAGGCGGGCAAAGCAAAATCAGCAACCTGCGCAGCATGTCATGGCCCGGACGGTAATAGCCCACTGGCAATTTATCCCAAACTGGCTGGTCAACATGCGCAGTATTTATATAAACAATTAACCGATTATAAATTAGGTATGACTACAGGCGGCCAGCAAGGACGTGCTAACGCCATTATGTATGGCATGGTAGCTGCGCTATCAGATCAAGATATGAAAGATCTGGCAGCCTACTTCGCTTCACAGCGCGTGAGTGCTGGCAGTACACCGGAAGATGTGATCGAAGCAGGTCAGAAACTATATCGTGGTGGTGATGCCGAACGAGGTATTGCTGCTTGTATCGCTTGCCACGGCCCACGCGGCGCCGGAACTAGCTTAGCGGGCTTCCCACGCATTGGTTTCCAAAATGCCGATTATGTTAAAGCTACCTTGGAAGAATTCCGTGCCGGTACCCGGGCTAATGATATGAATGGCATGATGCGTGATGTAGCAAAAAAACTATCTGATGAAGATATTCGCGTATTATCGCAATACCTTGGCGGTTTGCATTAATTCTCTGTTATTTGAAAAACCGACCTCATGGTCGGTTTTTTTGTGCTGCGTTGTGAGATATTTCTCACAACAAACGTGAGAAATCTACTATAAATTAATTTAAGTTGAACTTTTTACATTCTACAGCAGCAATATAACTTGATGAAATTAATTAGAATTCAGACTAAAGTCGAATTTTTTTCTACTTTTTAACCCTAAAGGGTTGTCATCTGCGAAGATCAGAGTAAATTAAACCCTAGTCGTTTAGAGCGACAGAACAATACGGACTATTAGGTTAAGGAAGCTATCTGCACGCTATGTGCGCTGTGTTTTAAGATGCCCGGATGGTGTCATGCGCGAAACGCGTACAAGGATGATTACCAAAGTATCAGGAAGATCGCGAATAAAAAAAGCTAAGCAAGGACTGCAAACAAAAATATACGGATAACTTGCAACACGGTGTTGACTGCGCATCAGGATGAATTAAGCAAATCGAGAGAAGTGTCCACCTCTAGGCACGAATAAACAGGGCGATAAGTTTATCTTATCGCCCTTTGTTTTATAAAAGTTTTATTAACCGTTTTGCTGAAAGTGTTACTAAAAGCTGTATAGGAAATGTATGCAAAACGCCGTATGCCCGCTCTGTAAAAATACCCACACCCTGGTTTTTAGCCAAGATAAACAACGTTCCTACCTGCAGTGCCAACGCTGCCAATTGGTATTCGTTGCCCGGCAATATTTACTGAGCGCAGAACAAGAGCGACAACATTACCTGCTACACAATAACGACTTGCAGGATGCAGGTTATCGGCTGTTTCTCAACCAACTGGCAGCACCTTTATTAACCGCATTAGGCACCACGCCTAAACAAGGTTTAGACTTTGGGTGCGGACCCGGTCCATTACTGGCAAAAATGCTGACAGAAGCGGGTCATCAGATGCAGGTTTGGGATCCTTTTTTCGCCAATACCCCTGCTGTACTACAACAGCAATATGACTTCATTAGTTGCACCGAGGCGATCGAACATTTTATTAACCCGGCAACCGAGTGGCAACTGTGGCTGAGCTTACTAAAACCTGCTGGGGTGCTGGCGATAATGACCAAGTGCTACCCCGCTGCCGCAGCCTTTAGCAACTGGTACTATAAGCGTGACCCAACCCATATTAGCTTTTTTAGTCAGGGTACTTTTCAATGGCTGGCGCAGCAATATAATTTGCAATTAGCTTTTCCGACGAATGATGTGGTGATTTTTCGGAAAGCTGGTTAAAATGTGCGCCCTTTTTTACAGGTAGCAAATTTACTATGACGCGTCAAAAAAAATCCCGTAACGCTGGCAATAATGGCCAACGCCATCTGCCAGCCAGTGAGATCCGGAAAGTCCGGGAGCACAAGGATGAATCCAAGAAAAAGGGCGCAGGATTAAAATCCGGTAACCGCAATAGCATGCAAGAAGCGAATATCGCGAACTCTGACAAACAAAACGCTGCGAAGAAAGATCCGCGTTTAGGCAGTAAAAAGCCTATTCCATTAGGTGCAGATGCAGTAGTAGCACAGCACAATACCGAGCTACTGGCACCGCAAGAGCCGAAAGCACTGTTAAAGCCGGTTAAAGCGGTTACGCTGACACCAGAACAGGAACTGGCACAGATTGAAGCGGACGAGCGCTTACAAGCATTGCTGGAGCGGGTAGAGCAAGATGAAGTACTTACCGGTAAAGATGCCAAATACTTTAATAGTAAAACCGCGCGTTTAACTGAGCTACTGGCGTTGTTGGGTTTAGCCGAGGCAGAGCCTGCAACTGAGAATACGGCTACGGCTGATGAAGAAGACGATCCGTTAGCACGGTTCGAGCGTACTGATTGGCGTAAAACCTTATTAGGCGACGAGGATCACGAGTGACCATCATCTGGGCATTAGTATTGCTGCTGGGCACAGCTATAATTGCTGGCTTAGCGTTTTATGCTGGCAAGCTACTATGGCTGCTTAAACAGCAGACCAAGCGCCAGCAGCAGGAACAGCAATTACAACAAGCAAAGTTAGCAGAGAAAAAGCGCTATCTGCAAGAAAGCATTGTGCTGATCAGTAGAGCGATGCAAGAACAGCAGTGCGAGTTTTCAGAAGGTGCTTTACGCCTTTGGGTATTACTGGATCATTGGCCGGCAGACGATAAACCGGATGCTATCCAAAGCTATCCAGGGCTGTATCAGATGTATCAGGTAGTGAAAGATATGCCCACGCATCAGGCACGTAAAGAGCAGGATAAAAAGCTAACGCGCCAGCAAGATAAGCTACGTCAACAGGCTGAAATTGATCTGAGAGAGCTGATTCAGGCTGATGTCGGCAAATTGCTACAACGTTTCCAGCAGGCTTAATGCCTGCTGGAAATTAACTAAAAGCAAAAAATCTCGCTTTACTGCTTATAGATTTTTCCGGCTTTCATCACAAAATTTACCTGCCCCATTACGGTAATGTCCTGTAACGGGTTGCCTGGCACAGCGATAATGTCAGCCAGCTTTCCGGCACGTATTGAACCCAATTCTTGCTCTACCCCAAGCAATTTAGCGCCCTCAATCGTTGCCGACTGAATAGCCTCCATAGCAGGCATGCCCGCTTCGGTCATATAAACAAACTCACGCCAGTTTTCACCGTGCGCACCAACGCCCGCGTCAGTACCAAACGCAATTTTTACCCCAGCTTTGTAGGCTTGTGCAAAGGTTTGTTGAATTAACGGCCCAATAGCCGCGGCCTTAGGCCGTACTAAATCTGGGAAAAAACCGTCAATTTGTGCTTTATCTTGCACCCATTTACCTGCGCTAATGGTCGGCACATAGTAGGTTCCGTGCTTTTTCATCAGTGCCATGGTTTCTTTATCCATATAGGTACCATGTTCAACTGAATCCACACCGGCTGTAATCGCCCGCTCCATCCCTTCTTTGCCATGGGCATGCACAGCGACTTTAAAACCATAGTCACGCGCAGTACTGACAATGGCTGCTAGCTCTTCGCTGCTAAACTGCGGGTTCATCCCGCTTTTCGCTACGCTAAGAACCCCACCAGTAGCGGTAACTTTAATTAAATCAGCCCCCTCTTTATAGCGCTGCCGCACCGCTTTACGGGCATCATCCGCGCCATTAATTACCCCTTGCTTAGGGCCGGGATCGCCCAATAGCGCATACGCCAGACCATTGGTAGGATCGGCATGGCCGCCAGTGGTGGCCAGTGACTTTCCAGCAGCATAGATACGAGGCCCTTTTACATAGCCTTGGGCAATGGCTTTGCGTAGCGCCACACTAATATGATGACTGTCACCCAGTTCGCGCACTGTGGTAAAGCCCGCCATTAGCGTCTTTTCAGCAAAAACAGCACCTCTGAGTGCAAAATCTGCTTCATTTAAACGTTGCCCTTCACCATAAGAGGAAGCACTCATCTGGGTAGAGAAGTGCGTATGCATATCCATCAAGCCCGGTAATACGGTATGACTGCGTAAATCAATTAAGGTATCAGCCGCTGCAGGACTGACATAACCGGCTTTAATCTCACTAATTTTATCGTCCACGATAATAATGGTTTGCTCGGTCAATGGTTGTTTGTGCTCAGCCGTAATCAACTTACCGGCGTGAATATAAGTCGTATTAGCGTGCAGAGCAGCAGGTAAAGCAAACAATGTGGCAAGCGCCAGGGTGGAGAGTCTTATCATAGTTATATTCCTCTGGGAGCAAAGTTTAAACTATGAGCCTGCGGATTAACTAGGGCAATGCGCTTGCGGTAATTGGTGGAAATTAACCGTTAAGTATCAGCGGCAGTTGCTAAAGTACTTTCTTCAGCTAATAGAAACACCTGCCCGGCGCTCTGTAAAGTGGATCTAATATGTACCTTGCTGGCTTGAGTGCACTCTTCTTGTAAATCGCTCTCCTGCAACAGCTGATAATACAAATTGCGATGTAAGCGGGCAGACAAGCCGCGCCATAGCTGCAAATAAGGTAGCGCTTGCCCAGCAAAGGCTTGCAGTACCAGCGGATAATCAGCAGACAGCGGTACGGCATCGCCCAAATTTGTCGTTAGCCACAGCTCGGGTCCGGCAGCCCCTTGCTGCCACTGGCTTTGCGTAACTAAAAACGGCACATCAGCAACTTGGATCCGCACTTTCTCTACCGGCGTTTGTAAAAAATACTCCTGCCCCTGCCGCAACAACACCTTTGCAAATAACGTTACTAACGCCAAGCGCTCAATTTTACTGTCTTGGTAATACCAATTACCGTCAACATCAATACGCAAAGGCAAATCACCGCAAAAAGTCGGGTTCCAGCTCTCTACCGGTGCCAGATTAGGTTGTTGCAGTTGCTGCTGTAGTCGTGATAAATCCATAACGGCTTCATTAAAGGCACTCTGTAACCTACAGCATAGCGCCTGAACACAACTCTGTACGAAAAAATTGCTTAGGCTTAATTCAGAGCAGATTCAGCATAATAACGCTGTAATAGCGCCGTTGTACGGGCAGATGAATATAAAGTAGGCGTAAAGAAAGGAATGGGGTGACTGATGGGGCTCGAACCCACGACAACCGGAATCACAATCCGGGGCTCTACCAACTGAGCTACAATCACCGTCGCATTTGCGCTATTTTAACCAAAAACCCCGCCACCAACCAAGCGTTTTTTGACTATAGCGGCAAATAGCTAATTTGTAACCAGAGCGTAAGATGGTATGCTTTGCAGGCCTGCTGACGTTGCGGGGTGATTTTGCGTGCGCCATTACTTAGCTTTAACGTCAACACGCCTGACCAAAATACTGTTTCACAGGAGTGAAGAATGGAACAAATTACCGAACTATTCCAGCAAAACCATGAAGTTTTGTTAGGTTATCTGCTAAAACTTATCGCTGCCATAATCATATTTTATGTTGGCCGCATGATTGCCCGTGGTGTCTCAGGACTACTCGAACGCAGTTTATTGTCGCGTAATATCGACAAAGCCGTAGTCTCTTTTTTAAGCAGCATTGTCTACGCCATTCTGCTAATTGCCACCGCCTTGATGGCCTTGTCGCAAGTGGGTGTACAAACCACCTCTTTTATCGCCATTTTAGGCGCTGCCGGTTTAGCGGTAGGTTTGGCTTTACAAGGTTCGCTTGCGAACTTTGCCTCTGGCGTACTGATCATTCTGTTTCGGCCGTTTAAATCCGGTGATTTTATTGATGCAGGCGGTATAACCGGTACTGTAGATAAGATAGAAATTTTCCAAACCACCATGAAAACGCCTGATAACAAACTGGTTATCGTACCTAATGCCAAGATTACTGGTAACCATATCACTAACTTTTCTGCCGAAAAAACCCGTCGAGTTGATCTGGTTATCGGCATTAGCTACGACTCAGATCTACTTAAAGCCAAGACCATTTTACAGGATATTATTAACCGCGATGAGCGTGTACTGCCTGAGCCAGCAGCGAATATTCGGGTTTCCGAACTCGCTGAATCCTCAGTCAATATCATTGTGCGCCCCTGGGTAAAAACCGAAGACTACTGGGGGGTGTACTGGGATACCCTTGAGCGAGTCAAACTGGCTTTCGACGAGCAGGGCATCGGCATTCCGTTCCCACAAATGGACGTTCATATCAAGAAAGAAGTACAGGAGTAAGCATGAAAGTATTAACCCTTGTCGCCGTTATGAGCCTGCTTATTGCAGGGCATACCCAGGCCCAAGAACAAAAAGTGTGGAATACCTCCGCTGAGTTGGGGGCTATTACCACCACCGGTAATACCGCTGGTACCTCGATTACCGGTAAACTTGATGCCAAGCAAGAATTAGAGCAGTGGAGCAATCACTACATCCTGAGTGCTTTCTTTAAAGAAGATGAAAAAACCGATGCCGATGGTAATAAAAACCGGGAACGTTCAGCAGAACGTTACCTGGTTTCGGCTAAAGGCGCCTATAAGTTAACAGAAGAGTTCGATAATCTGTTTGTGCTGGGTTCCTATACCGATGATAAGTTTGGTGCTTATACTAAATACACCACGGTAGCAGCCGGTTATGGTACCCGTTTGCTCAATTTGGAAAATAAGTCACTGGATGTTGAGATTGGTCCGGGTTATTACAGCGCACGACGCTCTACCGATGAAACTGAAAATGGTTTGTTAGCCCGTGGTGCCGCATCGTTTAAATGGACAATCAGTGAGTCTGCAACCTTTACCCAGACGTTCAGTGTGGAATACAGTGATGATAATACGCGTACTGTAGCGGAAACCGCACTAAGCGCCCGCATCAATGGTGCCATGCAGATGAAAGCCGCATTTTTAGTGCAGAATGACTCGGATGTTCCGGTGGACAAAAAAAGCACCGATACTCAGACATCATTAACCCTAGTTTATTCTTTCTAACTATCCCCTCTATGGCGGGTCAGTACTGACCCGCTGTGCTAAAACAAAGATCCCTTTCTCAGACAATAGGCCCGCATATTTCTTGTAGACAACTCTAGGGCGTGTCCTAAATTATCCGCTATGCTTAAATTCTCACCTGAAAACATAGAATTAACATGAAACAAATAGAAGAAAAACTGGGGAATTTGCGCTATTCGCCTCTCATTGGCGCTGCAATATATTTATTTTTCGGCATTTTGTGGATTAGTTTCAGTGATAGCTTATTATCCTACGTGATTAGCGACCCTACTTCTCTTAGCCGCTATCAAACCTATAAAGGCTTCTTTTATGTGGCGATTACCGCGTTAATTGCCTGGCTGCTTTTAAAACAGCGCTATCATATTGCCAACTCGTTAGCAGAATCACAGTGGATGCTTGGTATGACCTTTGTGCATGCCGCGGCAGGTATGGCGCATGTGGCTAGCAATGGTCATTTTATGCGAGTAAATAATGAGTTATGCCGTATCTTAGGGTATGAAGCCGATGAATTACTGCAAATGTCTTTTCAGCAGATTACCCACCCGATGGATTTAACTAAAGATGAAGCCTTATTACACAAAACCTTAGCCGGTGAAATAACCAAGTACACTATAGAAAAACGCTATCTACATAAAAATGGCAGCGTTATATGGGCAAGACTATCTGTTGCGATAATGCCCAGAACACCCGATCAGCCGGCCTGTTTTATTTCTGTAGTGCAAGATATCTCAGCAGTCACCTTAGCTCAGCAACAAATGCAAGAAAGTGAATTGCGCTTTCGTACCCTGCTCGACAGTATGCCAAATATCTCTGTACAAGGTTATGATGAAAACGGTATCACCATGTATTGGAATAAAGGCAGCGAACTGCTGTATGGCTACAGCAAGCAAGAAGCCATTGGCAAGAGCTTGTTATCACTTATAATCCCACCTCGCATGCAAGACGCCGTACAAGACGCTATTCACCTAATGGCCCGTACCGGCGAACCCAGGGCAGCAGAAGAGCTTACGCTAAAACGTAAAGATGGCCACCCGGTTGCAGTCTATTCTTCACATGCAGTGATTATACTACCCAATAAAAAACCGCAAATTTATTGTATCGATATTGACCTGACTGACCGTAAGCAACAAGAGGCTCGCCTGGCTTTTCTGGCCGAATATGATCCGCTGACTCATTTGCCCAACCGGCAGTTTTTTACCAGCCAATTAGAACAAGCGTTAAAGGTCGCCCGGCGTGAACAACTGCAGTTGGCTGTACTGATTTTAGATTTAGATAACTTTAAAATGGTTAATGACTCCTATGGCCATAATGCCGGCGACTTGCTGCTGCAACGCGTTGCTGAAAAACTAAAAATTTGCTGCCGCGAGACGGACACCTTAGCGCGACTTGGCGGCGATGAGTTCGCTATTTTGATTGAACACCTGCCGCACCCAGAAGATGCCGCCCGTTTTGCCTTGGAACTCCTAAAAGCGCTGCAGCAACCCTCTGTGCTAGAGCTTGGTTTGGAAGTGACTAGTGCTGCCTCGATAGGCATCAGCCTTTATCCACAGCACACCGATAATGTAGAGGCACTGCTACAAGGCGCCGATGCCGCCCTGTACAAAGCCAAAGCCGATGGCCGCAATACCTATAGCTATTACACGGATCAACTGACTGCGCTAGCGCGCGAACGGCTAATTATGGAAGCTAAGCTGCGCCAAGCCATCAAGTGCGAACAACTACGCTGCTACTATCAGCCACAGGTGGCGATCCGCAGTGGCCAGATTGTCGGCGCTGAACTGCTAATCCGCTGGTTCGATCCAGAACAGGGGTTTATTGCACCTGATCAATTTATTCCTTTAGCGGAATCTTGCGGCCTAATTCATGCTATCGGCCATTTTGTGTTAGAGCAAGCATGTACTCAGGGTAAAGTTTGGTTGGATCAAGGATTACCACCGCTACGCCTAGCCGTGAATGTGTCAGCTCACCAATTTAGTAAAGGTGATCTGGAACAGCAAGTCATCACTATCTTAGAGCAAACTCAGTTTCCGGCCCACCTGCTGGAACTGGAGGTCACCGAAAGTGTGCTAATGCAAGACAAAGCACTGGTGATCCGCACCATGCAGCAGTTACGTGCCGCCGGTATCCGGCTGGCCATTGATGACTTTGGTACGGGGTACTCGTCGTTGGCCTATTTACAGCAGCTACCGTTAGATTTACTCAAGGTAGATCGGCGCTTTATCGAAAAAATAACCGCCAGCGAAGATGACCGGCAAATCAGCAAAGCAATTATCGGACTGGGGCATACTTTACGCTTTGACGTCCTGGCCGAAGGCGTTGAAACGGCTGAACAATTGGCGCTGCTAAAAGACATGGCCTGCGACTACTATCAGGGGTATTATTGCAGCAAGCCTTTGCCAGCAGAGGCCTTTCGTCAATTGTTGCTACAACAGACTGCAAGTAAGCCACTGTAACAAGCGCATAAAAACAGGGATCTCTCTTTGAAACTGCTTCATACCTCAGACTGGCATCTGGGCCAGAGTTTTTTTACTAAAACCCGCAAAGATGAACATCAGGCTTTTATTAATTGGCTATTGCAGCAAGTCCGCACCGAACAAATTGATGCCGTTATTATTGCCGGCGATATTTTCGATACCGGCACCCCACCCAGTTATGCCCGGGAACTCTATAACCAGTTTGTGGTTGAACTGCAGCAACTTAACTGCACTTTGCTGGTGCTCGGCGGCAACCACGACGCCGTCGCCGTATTAAATGAATCGCGCCAGTTGCTGGCCTGCCTGAATACTTACGTGGTGGCCAGTACCGATTTGCCGTTATCAGACCAAATAGTACTGCTGCCCAACAAAAGCGGCGACGTGGGCGCTATCGTCTGTGCAGTGCCCTTTATCCGGGCCAAAGATGTGCTGCAAAGTTATGCCGGTGCCACCGGGCTGGAAAAACGTCAGGCCTTAGGCGAAGCCATTGCGCAGCATTACCAGCAATTGTTTCAGCTCGCCGTAAACGAGCGACAACAGCGGCAACTTGACGTGCCCATTATTGCTACAGGTCATTTAACCGCTTTGGGGGTAAGCCAATCGGATAGCGTGCGCGATATCTATATAGGTACCCTGGATGGCTTTGCGGCAGAAAGTTTTCCACCGGCCGATTATATCGCGCTGGGCCATATCCACCGACCACAAAAAGTGGCGAAAACTGAGCATATCCGCTATAGCGGCTCTCCCATACCCCTGAGTTTTGATGAATTAAATACCGAAAAACAAGTGGTGTTAGTCGAGTTTTCTGGCCATAACTGCCAACAGATCACGCCTCTGGCGGTGCCATTATTTCAGCCAATGCAGGTGCTGCGTGGCGATTTAGCCGCATTGGCAACGGCCATACCTGAAGTAGCAGCCGCCCATCCAGACCAGACAGTTTGGCTATGTCTGGAAGTAGCAACCGAGGATTATCTGCCCGATTTACAACAGCGGGTGCAAAATTTGGTAGAAGGTTTAAATGTCGACATCTTGCAATTACGCCGGCTACGTAACCCTAAACGACAAGCCTTAACGGCACAGCAACAAGAAACGCTGGCCGAGCTCACGCCAGAGCAAGTATTTAGCAAACGCCTACAAATGGAAGATTTTAGCGATGACGCGGCGCAAGCGCGGCTTGGCCGCTTGCAACAGCACTTTAGCCAGTTGCTATCTGAGCTGGAACTGGAGCGCAACGCATGAAGATACTTACGCTACGCTTGAAAAACCTGAACTCGCTAAAAGGAGAATGGAAAATTGATTTTAGCCAATCCCCTTTTGCCGAAAACGGGCTCTTTGCGATAACCGGTCCTACCGGTGCAGGCAAGACGACCCTGCTGGATGCGATCTGTTTGGCGTTGTATCATCAAACGCCGCGCTTAGGCGCGATTTCTACCTCGGCCAATGAAATTATGACCCGCGGTACCGCCGAATGCCTGGCCGAAGTTGAGTTTGATGTTAAAGGCACTGCCTACCGGGCATTCTGGAGTATGCGCCGCGCCAGAGGCAACCCGGAAGGAAACTTACAACAAGCCGATGTCGAGCTATCAGAAGTCAGCAGCGGCAAGGTGCTGGCTAATCAGGTAAGGCAAAAAAGCGACGAAATTGAGCGAATTACCGGGCTGGATTTTGGCCGTTTTACCAAGTCGATGTTACTGTCCCAAGGCGATTTTGCGGCGTTTTTAAATGCGAATGATGGCGACCGCGCTGAATTGTTAGAAGAGCTTACCGGCACCGAGATCTATGGGCTTCTCTCGAAACGGGTGCATGAACACTATACCGATGCTAAACAAGCGCTACGCGAGCTACAGGCTAAAACAGAGAGCTTTCAGCTGCTAAGCAGTGAACAACTGGAGGCATTAACGCAAGAGCAAGCACAGCGGCAGCAGCAGCAACACAGCCTGCAGCAACAGATCAGTGAAGCTCAGGCGCATAGCCAGTGGTGGGAGAAACTGACTGCCGCACAACAGCAACAGCAGCAGGCCAACGACCACTACGCTCAAGCGCAGCAAAAACAGGCTGCCGCGGCAGCTGAATTGCAACGATTAAGTCAAAGTGAACCGGCGGAGCGGCTACGTATGCCATGGACACTATGGCAAAATAGCAAACGCGATCTGGAGCAGCGTAATGCTGAGCTGAGTCAACAGCAGCAGACTAAACAGGCTTTAGCGGCTCAACTTGCCAGCAATAGCGCCGCACTGCAGCAAGCAGCACAAAACTTAGCAGAGACACGCCAAAGCAACCAGCAACAAGAAACACTGATTACCGAACAGGTATTACCGCTGGATCAGCAAATTAGCGGCCTAAACCTGAAACAAACTGAGCAGCAGCAAGTGGTAAGCCAGCTGCAGCAACACGTATCGCAGCAGGCACAACAACAGCAACAACTTAGCACCGAGCTGAAAGCGTTGCAGCAACAACTGGCTAGCGAACAACACTATTTGACCACACATCAGGCCGACGCCAACGCAGCAACCTTATTAACAGGCTGGACGTTGTTACTGGCACAGTTAAACAAAGACCAGCAAAGCATTACTGTGTTAAACAGTGAGCTCACACGCCTACAGCAAACCGCCACGACTAACCGTGAGCAACAACAAAGCCAAACTGCACAACTAACGCAACAGCAGCAGCGGGTACAACAATTACAACAGCACAGCAGCAAATTACAGCAGCAATGGCAGCAATTACTGGCGCAAGGTGATGAACAAACGCAGGAACAACAACTTGCAACACTTAACCAGCGCTGGCCGCTGTTTCATCAGGCACAAGCTACACAAAACCTGTACCAGCAACAGCAGCAAGAGCAACAGCGGCTGCAAACCGAATTACAGCAGTTGCAACCCCGTCAACAACAGCTTAGCCAGCAACGCGCTGCATTAGCCGAACAATATAAAAGCGCCCAGCAGCAACTAAAAGATTTAACGCAGTTGCTTAGTCAGGAAGAACAACTGGCGCACTTCCGGCAACAGTTGCAGCATGGCGAAGCATGCCCGCTCTGCGGCGCCACCGAGCATCCGCTGTTAACGCAAGCCTTGCTCGATATGCCCGAAACGCTCAGCCGGAAGCAGGCAGCGATGGCATTGCTGGAACAAACCAGTGAGCAAGGGCAGCAATGCCGCGAGGCACTGGACAGCTGCAATACGCGTTTGGCAGACACTGAGCTGCGTCTAAGCGCCTTAGCTCAGCAGCAAACTACCGCTAGCGCAACCTGGCAACAACTGATGCCACAGCTTGAGAGCGAGCTGCCGATTGCCGATCTCGCAGCGCTGAGCGCGCTACAGCAGCAGATGCAGCAACAAGCAAACAGCATTAGCGAACAACTGCAAGCGCTACGATTAGCAGAAAAAGCCTGCCAACACGCGCAGCAAGAACTGAGCACGGCCGAACGCACCTTAGATAAACAGCAGAGTCAACTCAGCTTGTTGCAACAACAACAGCAAAACACCCAACAGCAGCAACAACAGCTTACAGCGCAACAGCAGCAGTTGCAGCTAAACTGTCAGCAACAAGAACAAACATTGCTTAACCAAATTCAGCAGCAAGGCTATAACCCGCCTAACACCGCGCTGGCCGACTGGTTAACGCAAAAACAGCACGATGTTAGCCAGTACCAGCAGCATCAGCAGCAGTTACAACAGATACAGCAACAGCATATTGCTAAAGAAACCGAGCTTAAGGGCATTGACCAGCAGCTGCTAAAGCAGACCGGGCAACTTGCACAACAACAGCAGCAACTGCAACAATCTGGCAATCAGCTGAGCGAACTGAAACAGCAACGCTATGCACTGTTTGGTGAGCGTCAGGTTACACAGGCGCGACAACAGGCTCAGGCAGCACTGGCTGACGCCGAGCTGCAGTTTCAGCAGCAGCAACAGCAACATCAGCAGTTGCTGCAAGCAGAGAGCGAACTGTCCGCCATTATCGCTACGCTGCAACAGCAAGCACAGGCGCTGGCACAAAGCACTAACGAGCAACAACAAAACTGGCAACAGCTACTGGCTGCCAGCCCCTTTCTAAACGAAGCTGAGTTCAACGCCGCGCTGTTACCCGAGACAGAACGCAGCCGTTTAGCCATGCTAAAGCAACAGCTAGAGCAAGCAATACAAACTAGTCGCTCTTTGCTGCAACAAGCCGAGCAACAATTGGCAGCATTATTGGCCTTAACATCAGCCGCGCAATGGCAATTTATTAGTGCCGAGCAAGTCATTAATACGCTAACCGCACTGCAGACGGAACAGGCACAATTACATAGCAGGCTGGGGCAAATTTCGCAGCAACTACAACAGCAGCAACAAGAAACCGAGCGCCAGCAAGCGTTGTTACAACAAATTAGCTTACAACAGCAGCATTATGACGATCTTAGCTATTTACATGCGCTGATTGGCTCCGCCAGTGGTGATAAATTTCGCCGCTTTGCCCAAGGCCTAACTCTGGACAATCTGGTCTATCTGGCAAATAAACAGCTGGAACGACTACATGGCCGCTATTTGTTGAAACGCAAAGAGGTTGAAGGCTTGGCACTGAGCGTACTGGATACCTGGCAAGGCGACACAGAGCGTGATACCAAAACCTTGTCGGGGGGCGAAAGCTTCTTGGTGAGCTTAGCGCTAGCTCTGGCGCTCTCTGATCTAGTCAGTCATAAAACCAGCATCGACTCACTGTTTCTGGATGAAGGTTTTGGCACCTTAGATGCCGAAACGCTGGATATCGCTTTAGATGCGCTGGATAACCTAAATGCCTCGGGCAAAATGATTGGCGTAATCAGCCATATTGATGCCATGAAAGAACGCATTCCGACCCAGTTGCGGGTAACCAAAAAAAGTGGTTTAGGGGTGAGTCAGTTGGATAACCGCTATCGTATCGCGGAATGACCCGGCTTACGCCGGGTTTTCGGGCTAACGTTGACGAGCTAAGGCACGCTTTTAGTTAGGCACAACTTCTAACTTATCAATTACCCGACTGACATCAGTGGTGTTTTTGGCGATGGCGATAGCCAGATCTCTTTCTGCATCGGTATCCACTTCACCTTCTAAGGTCACCACTCCTTTATCTGCATCGACGTTAATTGAGGTACCGCTCACTTCCGATTCCATCAATAACCGGGTTTTTACCACAGTGGCAATTTTGGCATCTCTAAGCGTACTACCTTGCTCTTCATCCATCACAGCGGCTGATTCGTCTACGGTGAGTTCATTATCTACCCGCACTACACCCTCTAAACCTTCAATCAACTCGCCAGCAAGTGCTTTGTCTACTTCGCTTTCAACTTTACCGGTTAACAGCACTACACCGTCTTTCACATCGGTATTAATTTTAAAAGAATTCAGGTTGCCATTAAGCAATAAGGTGGTTTCCGCTTTACCATCAATCCACGCATCCTTCGCGCTGTCTTTCCTGTCATTCGCTGCTACCGCAGTGGTGGTTAACGCTAAAGTCATCAGCATTGCTAAAGTTGTACGTTTCATGTTGTCACTCCTTTTTTGTGAGACGCATTAACTAATGCCAGTTTAATGCCAAAATTTAAGCTATTGAAATTTAATAATAAAGATTGAGTATTAAGTTATTGTTAATTTACTTCTTTTACTTTTTTCCCTACTTTACCGGTAAAAATTACCGATTTTTTTGCTCATTTTGCATTGGTTAACCGGCAATTCAGCAAACAATGCCTAAAGTTTACCCAACACCACGGCTTTTAGGATGAAACCATGCAACCACGTTTATTTCTACATCTGCACGATATCGAATTAGAAACTACGCTGCTACAAGCCGCTGAGACCAAGCGTTTTGTATTGGTAAGAAGCCATGAGCAAGAGAGTTGGCCTGAGCAGTTGCAGCACGCAGACTGCCCACTGGCACTGGTACAAACCAACAATTTGTCGCAACATGAGTACCAATTTATTCTGCAACACAGCCTGCTAAATCAAACGGATGTGGTCTTTATTAGTAATGGCCAGCTCGATCCCTTGTTAGATCAGCTATTACAGCAATATGCCTGCTATCATTTATGCTGGCCAGTCGCCCCTGAGGCCATAACAGCCATACTGGCAGACAGCTACCAACAATTAAACTTACCAGCCAAAGCACCTGCCACTGCCTCCAGCACCTTGGATCAATTCGGACTCTTGCGTGGTTCGTCCGAAATAATGCGGGAACTTTACCGAACGTTACGCCGGGTGGCGCTAACCGACAGCAGCGTGCTGATTGTGGGCGAAAGTGGTTCAGGTAAAGAACTGGTGGCCAATACGCTACATTTAGCCAGCCCTCGCTCAGAGCAGCCCTTTATTGCCTTGAACTGCGGCGCGTTAAGCCCGGAGCTGACCGACAGTGAACTGTTTGGACACAGTAAAGGGGCTTTTACCGGAGCATTGCGCGATCATCAGGGGGTATTCGCCCAAGCCGAAGGCGGTACGCTTTTTCTGGATGAAGTGACCGAAATGCCGTTGGAACAACAGGTAAAATTGCTGCGGGTATTGGAGTCTGCAGAATACCGGCCGGTAGGTAGTGATCGCCTGATGCACACCAATGTCCGTATTCTTGCCGCCACCAACCGTGATCCACAACAAGCTATTGCAGACGGGATATTACGGGAAGATTTGTATTTCAGACTGGCACAGTTTCCGGTGCAACTACCACCGCTACGCGAACGGGCGGAGGATATTAGCGGTCTGGCCCAGCATTTTCTGCAAAGCTGCAACGCGGCCACTGGTCAACAAAAGGTATTTTCAGAGGAAGCTCTCGCCTCTATTACCCGCTATAACTGGCCAGGTAATGTCCGCGAGTTAAAAAATCAGGTAGAGCGCGCCTGGATCTTAGCCGATCGGGAAATCAGTAGCGATTATCTGCAACTGAGCCACCACTCTGACACCGCAACGAATACAGGCTTGCAGCTACCTGCTGGGATCACCTTAGCCGAATTGGAACAGGCTGCCATTCACCATACACTCAACCAGGTACAGGGCAATAAAACCGCCGCCGCTTCACAGCTTGGGATCAGCGTGAAAACGCTTTATAACAAACTGGTGCAATATCAGCAATAGCCTCTATTGCTACAGGATAATAGTGCGACCTAGCTAAGGCGTCGCGGCCTTATTAGCGCTGACATTAGCACTGCCCCGTAACCGTATTTTACTCACCAGTAAATAGACGGCTGGTGTGGTGTAAAGCGTTAATAACTGACTCACCAGCAAACCGCCAACAATGGTAATACCCAGTGGTTGCCGGAGTTCTGAGCCTTCACCTACGCCCAATAATAGGGGTAAAGCACCAAGTAGGGCAGCAAAGTTGGTCATCAGAATTGGCCGTAATCGTTGCTGCGCGGCCAACGCGACGGCTTCTATTGGCGTCAGCCCTTGTTGCCGCTCGGCTGCCAGAGCAAAATCGACCAGTAAAATCGCATTTTTCATCACAATACCAATGAGTAAAAACAGCCCCAGCAAGGCAATAAGATTAAAATCGGTATTGGTTAAATATAATGCTAATAAGGCGCCTAAGCTGGCACAAGGCAAAGTTGATAAGATGGTAATAGGCTGTAACAAGCTTTCGTACAGTACCCCCAACAGTAAATATACCGCTACAATCACTGCAATGATTAACCAAGTTTGATCGCTACTGGCAAACATCGCATTACGCTGGTTTGCACCACTTGTTGCTACTATCGCGCTGGGTACCATCAACTCGGCCAGTGCTTGATCAATCGCTGCAGAAGCTTGCTCCATAGTGATATCAGCCGCTAAACCATAACCAATATTCACCGAGGCAAATTGACCATCATGCTGCACCCGATCATTTACCAAGCCATACTGGTAACTGGCAATCGTTGCTAACGGTACCTGGCGGCCATCTGCGGTAATAATCTGTAATTGCTGCAACACTTCAGGCTGCGCGGTATAACCGGGCAATAACTCCATCACAATACGATACTGATTTTGCTGATCGTACAAAGTAGCAACCTGGCGCTGCGAGAAGGAATTATTCAGCATACTGGCCACGGTACGCATATCTACCCCAAGCCGCTGCGCGGCCTCGCGATCTATAGTAAGCACAATTTGCTGGGCATCTTCACCACCCGGGGTATCCACATCAACCAGCTCTGGTAAATCTTGTAGTTTTTCCCCCACCACTTTGCCCCATTGACGCAACAAAGCCAGGTCATCAGATAACAGCTGCACTTCGTAATCACTGCGCCCAAAAGGCGAGGACAAACGAATATCCTGATCGACGTTCATAAACAAGATACCGCCGGGGACTTTGGGTGCATTGGCTCTTAACCGGTCAACCACGGCACGGGCTGATACCTTGCGCTCCGCCAGTGGTTTTAAGCGTACCCGCATCCAGGAGTTACTGACGCCACTATTGCCGCCAGCCGAGCCAGTAACATCGGCCACGGCCGGATCTTGTAGCACATACTGCCGAAAGGCCTCAATTTTGGGTTGCATCATCTGATACGAGGCGCCGTCATCACCACGCACAAAACCATTTAACTGCCCGGTATCCTGCTCGGGTAACAAGCCCGATGGCACCTTGGTATAAAGCCAGCCGCTGGCCGCAAATAACACCACCATAATCAATAACAGCCAACGATAATGCTTCAGGCCAAAATCAATACTGCGCCGGTAACCGTGCTGCACCTGCCAAAAAAAGCCTTGCTCTGTACTTTTTGCTGCAGGTTTACGCAACAATAACGCCGACATACTTGGGGTTAACGTAAGCGAAATCAGCAACGAAATCACCATGGCGGCGACCAGCGTAATAGAGAACTCGCGGAACAAGCGTTCGACTAAGCCCCCCATAAACAAAATAGACAAGAAAATCACTATCAGTGCTAAATTCATCGCCAGCAGCGTAAAGCCAACTTCTGCCACACCCTGTCGGGCCGCTTGCAACGGTGATAAGCCCCGCTCTAGGTGGCGGCGAATATTTTCCACCACCACTATGGCGTCATCCACCACTAAACCAGCCGCCACAATTAATGCCATCACCGACAGATTATTTAACGAGAAACCAAACAGATACATCACTGTAAAGGCGCCAATTAGCGAAACCGGAATCGCCACACTCGGAATTAAAGCGCTGCGTAAATTGCCTAAAAAAGCCCAGACCACCAGCACCACCAACATTACGGCCAGGCTTAAACTAAGCTGCGCTTCGGCTAGGGTAGCGCGAATAACCGGGCTGCGATCCATCACCACCGCTAAGTCGGCACCTGCAGGGGTTAAGGCCTGTAGCAAGGGTAGCTGCGCATAAATAGCATCAATGGTTTCGACAATATTAGCACCCGTGCGGCGGCTAATCATCAGAATTACCGCATCTTTATCATTATGAAAACCAGAGCTATAACGGTTCTCAGTAGAATCCGTGACCACTGCCACATCCGATAAACGAATCGGTGCACCGTCCACATATTTGATAATCAGGTCCTGATAATCTGCTGCCCGGCGCAGCGTTTCACTGGTGGCTAATTGCCAGCGATGGCTATCAGTTTCCAAGACGCCTAACGGCACAGAAGCATTAATAGTACTGATGGCAGAACGGACTTCGTCCAGCGCCACACCATAGTTTGCCAACATACCCGGGTTAAGTTGTACCCGCACGGCCGGTAGCGAAGAGCCTGTCACTTCCACTTCGCCAACACCGGTAATTTGCGCCAGCTTTTGCGCTAACACCGTGGACGCATTGTCATATAACAAGCTGCCAGCCAGATGACCTGAGCTTAACGCCAGCGCCATAATCGGGGCTTGTGATGGGTTAAATTTACGATACACCGGGTTACCGGGCATGCCTGAAGGTAACTGACCACGGGCCGCGTTGATGGCAGCCTGCACTTCGCGCGCGGCATCATCCACATTGCGATCCAGCTCAAACTCCAACCGCACCTGAGTAGACCCCTGACTACTGGATGAACTGATCCGGCGAATACCAGAAATACTGCCCAGTGCCCGCTCCAACGGCGTCGCCACTGTTGCTGCCATACTTTCCGGGCTGGCACCCGGTAAGCTGGCCGTGACCACGATCATCGGGAAATCAATAGCCGGCAACGGTGATACCGGCAACAAACGCCAGCTCAACAAGCCTAGCAATAAGATAGCCGTAGCAATTAAGCCACTGGCTACCGGCCGTTGGATAAAGGGCTGGGCCAGGTTCATAGCGCAGTAGCCTCTGCAACTAATGGCTGACGTTTACGGGTCAGCTTGTCAAACCATAAGTAAACAACGGGTGTGGTAAACAGGGTTAATACCTGACTAACTAACAACCCCCCTACCATCACTAAGCCTAGCGGCTGCCGTAATTCGGCACCGGACCCCGTCGACAGCATCAACGGAATAGCGCCAAATAATGCGGCTAAGGTAGTCATTAGAATTGGCCGAAAACGCATTAAAGCTGCCTGATAGATCGCGTCAGCGGGCGTCATACCGCGGTTACGCTGCGCATCCAGTGCAAAGTCGACCATCATAATGCCGTTCTTCTTCACCAGGCCAATCAGCAGCACTATGCCTATTACCGCAATCAAATCGAGCGGCTGATTGGTGATTAGCAACGCCAATAAGGCACCTACGGTGGCGGAAGGTAAGGTCGATAAGATGGTCAGTGGATGGATCAGGCTCTCATACAAAATACCCAGCACAATATACATGGTAAGAATGGCCGCAAAAATCAGCCACAGTGTGTTACTTAACGATGCTCGGAATGCCTCGGCTGCTCCCTGAAAGGTTAACTCAACCTCCGGCGGTAACTGCAATTGCTGCTGCACTTGTTCAATGGCAGCAACCGCTTCACCTAAAGAATAGCCCTCCGCCAGATTGAACGACAGTGTCACCGCAGGGAACTGCCCTTGCTGATTGATCAGCAAGCGAGTAGGTCGCTGGCTAACTGTCGCAACCGCTGATAACGGCACCGTGGCACCGCTACTGCTAGTCAAATAAAGCTTTTCCAGTGCATCGATACCCTGCACCTGCGCCGGGTCTACCTCTAGCACTACCCGGTATTGATTAGCTTGGGTAAACAACGTAGAAATTTGCCGCTGGCTATAGGCACTTTGTAATACAGAGCTTATTTGCGACACACTTAGCCCTAACCTGGCAGCTGCATTCCGGTCAATATCAATATAGGCTTGTAAACCTTGTTGCTGTAAGTCGTGTGCCACTTCAGATAAGGCCGGTTGTTGGGCTAACGCCGCCACTAACTCTGGCAACCATTGGCCTAAGACCTCGTAATCGGGTGTGCTAAGGGTAAACTGATACTGTGTGCGACTCACTCTATCTTCAATACTGAGCTCCTGCACTGGCTGAAACCAGCCTTTAATACCGGGCACTGCTGATACTTGCTGTTCCAGCTCGCGGATAATGGCCACTGCCGATTGGCTGCGTTCATTATGTGGTTTTAGGTTAAGTAGAATACGACCACTGTTAATACTGCTGTTGCTGCCATCTACGCCAATAAAGGAAGACAAGCTCGCTACCTGCGGATGCTCAAGTAACTTCGTCGCCAACTGTTGTTGCCGCTCAGCCATCGCTTGAAACGAAATGTCTTGTGGTGCTTCGGTAATCACCTGGATCACCCCACTGTCTTGCACCGGAAAAAAGCCTTTGGGCACCGCTAAATATAAAGCGGCGGTTAGGGCTATGGTGCCCAGCATGGTTGCCATGGCTAACCGCTGATGACGTAATACCCATTGCAACATCAACCCATAACGGTTAATGATCCGCTGCATCACATCTTTAGGATTATCGTGCGCCGGCATGGCGGTAAGCAAGCGTGCACACATCATAGGTGTTAAGGTTAACGATACCAGCAGCGAAATCGAAATGGCTACCGCCAGAGTAACCGCAAATTCATAAAATAACCGCCCAACCACATCGGCCATAAACAACAGCGGAATTAATACTGCAATCAGCGAAACGGTCAACGAGATAAGCGTAAAGCCAATTTCTTTCGCACCTTTTAAAGCAGCTTCCAGCGGTGAAGCGCCTTGCTCGCGGTGCCGGGCAATATTTTCCAGCATTACAATGGCATCATCCACCACAAAACCGGTGGCGATGGTAAGTGCCATTAGGGTCAGGTTATTCACCGAAAAATCTAACCATAACATCACGGCAAAAGTGCCCACTAACGACAGCGGTACCGCTAAGCTGGGAATAATGGTTGCAGGAATGGTTTTGAGGAACACAAAGGTCACCAGAATCACCAAACACACGGCAAAAACTAACTCTTTTTGCACATCGCGCACCGAGGCACGAATACTGTGCGTACGATCAGTTAACACCATGACATCAATAGCCGCTGGCATAGTGGCCGTAAGCTGGGGTAACAGTTG
>Ga0209070_100266_pt1 | contig 49043 bp, 43 predicted proteins | sample SynthPrep_5_END__FD_187205 | JGI IMG/M metagenome (GOLD analysis project Ga0209070, IMG submission 187205) | Synthetic microbial communities from Ohio, USA - SynthPrep_5_END_DS10_MetaG (SPAdes) (version 2) | ecosystem: Engineered > Bioreactor > Aerobic > Activated sludge | place: USA: Ohio... | reverse complement strand
GCAGGCTGAAACCTTGGGCTTGACCGAGTTGAATGGCGGCGCGCTCTTCGACGCTGAGTTCGGAATAGGACATGGGGCAACACCGTACCGGAAAGGTCAGGTGTTGCACTCAGTTTTTGCGGCCGCCCGGTGAAAAACTGTCGCTGAATTTCCAAGATATTGATGTTCGTTCCGTACTGCAGTTGATCGCTGATTTTACTGACCTGAACTTGGTTGCCAGCGATACCGTCAGTGGCAATATCACCCTTCGTTTGCAGAATGTGCCTTGGGATCAAGCGCTCGACCTGGTTCTGAAAACCAAGGGGCTGGATAAGCGGCAAGTCGGGAACGTGCTGCTCGTTGCGCCAGCTGACGAAATCGCTGCGCGTGAACGCCAGGAACTCGAGTCGCAGCGGCAGATTGCCGAGCTTGCACCGTTGCGTCGCGAGGTCGTGCAAGTCAACTATGCCAAGGCTGCGGACATTGCTCGCCTGTTCCAGTCAGTGACGAGCAACGGCGCCGTTGCAGAGGATCGTGGCTCTATAGCGGTGGATGATCGCACCAATAACATCATCGCTTATCAAACGCAGGAGCGACTTGACGAGCTGCGTCGCATAGTCGCTCAGCTCGACATTCCTGTGCGGCAAGTGATGATCGAGGCGCGCATTGTTGAGGCGAATGTGGGCTACGACAAAGCGCTTGGGGTTCGTTGGGGGGGGAGCTACACCAACGACAATTGGGGCTTGTATGGCAAGGACGGTGCCATCGGTCGTGATGAAGATGGCGGTCGATATCTTCTTCCAGGTACAGACAAAGTCGGCAATTTTACCCTTGAAGATGCGTTGGCCCCGGTTCCGTTTGTCGATCTAGGAGTGCTTAACAGCACAGCCGGTATTGGGATTGGCTATGTCTCGGACCATGGAATCTTAGACCTTCAATTGTCGGCGATGGAGAAAACCGGTAACGGTGAAGTCGTCTCCCAACCAAAGGTGGTTACTGCGGATAAAGAAACGGCCAAGATCTTGAAAGGCGCGGAAATCCCCTACCAAGAAGCCAGTTCGAGTGGCGCAACGTCGACATCCTTCAAGGAGGCAGCTCTTTCGCTTGAGGTGACGCCGCAGATCACGCCGGACAACCGCATTATCATGGAGGTCAAGGTCACCAAGGATGCCCCTGATTTCGCTAACGCTCTGAATGGGGTGCCGCCGATCAACAAGAACGAAGTCAACGCCAAAGTTCTTGTTACCGATGGAGAAACAATCGTCATCGGTGGTGTATTCTCCAACAGCCAGATCAGCAGCATTGAAAAAGTGCCGTTCCTGGGTGACGTTCCGTTCGTTGGTCGCCTCTTCCGACGGGACATCGTGGAAGATAAAAAATCCGAGCTTCTGGTCTTCTTGACCCCTAGAATCCTCAACTACCGAGCGGTCGCCGTGGGCCAGTAATCGTTGCACAACTTCATCCTCATAGGCCCGATGGGAGCTGGTAAAAGCACCATCGGGCGCTTGCTTGCCAAAGAGCTGCGTCTGCCGTTCAAGGATTCCGACAAGGAAATCGAGCAGCGGACCGGCGCCAGCATTCCTCTGATCTTCGATGTAGAGGGTGAGGCTGGTTTTCGCGAGCGTGAACGTGCAGTGATTGCCGATCTTTGTCAGCAGGACGGGGTGGTGCTCGCTACGGGTGGGGGCGCGGTGTTGCGCGAGGACAATCGCAAGGCACTTCGCTCCGGTGGTCGCGTCGTCTATCTCTGCACTTCTGTCGATCAGCAGCTCGAGCGCACTTCGCGCGACCGCAATCGTCCGTTGCTGCAGGCAAGCGATCCCCGTAGCGTTCTTGCTGGGCTCATGGCTATTCGCGACCCGCTGTACCGCTCCATTGCGGATATCATCATCGAGACAGACGAGCGTCCGCCCCGGCTGGTGGTCATGGAAATTCTCGATAGGCTCGCTTCATTGCCTCCCCGTGAAAGCCAGGATGAATCTGCGCTATCCTAGCCCACTTTATTGTTGGGGGGCCCCATGCAGACTCTTCAGGTCGATCTCGGCGAGCGTAGCTATCCCATTCATATCGGCGAGCGATTGATCGATCGAAGCGATCTTTTTGCAAGCAAGATTCGCGGCCGCCAAGTCGCCATCGTGACCAATGAAACGGTTGCGCCACTGTACCTCGATCGTCTGGCGAGCACGCTTTCCGGTTATGCCGTTACCCCCATAATCCTGCCTGACGGCGAAAGCCACAAAAATTGGGAGACGCTTCAGCTTATTTTCGACGCACTGCTCGGTGCTCGGCACGATCGCAATACAACGGTCGTGGCGTTGGGCGGCGGCGTCATCGGCGACATGGCGGGATTCGCGGCCGCCAGCTACCAGCGGGGTGTGGACTTCATCCAGGTGCCGACCACGCTTCTCTCGCAAGTGGACTCCTCGGTCGGTGGCAAGACCGGCATCAACCACCCGCTGGGCAAGAACATGATCGGCGCGTTCTACCAGCCTCGTGCGGTGGTAATCGATACCGCCACGTTGGCGACGTTGCCGTCTCGCGAGCTGTCTGCAGGGCTGGCCGAAGTTATCAAGTATGGGCTGATCTGCGACGAGCCCTTCCTGACCTGGCTTGAAGCCAATATCGATCGGATTCGCTCGCTGGATTCCCTGGCGCTGACCGAGGCGATCCACCGTTCCTGCGCAGCCAAGGCCAAGGTGGTCAATGCGGACGAGCGAGAATCGGGTGTGCGCGCCACCCTCAACCTGGGCCATACCTTTGGTCATGCCATAGAGACCCATATGGGTTATGGGGTCTGGCTGCATGGTGAGGCGGTATCGGCGGGAACCGTGATGGCGCTTGAGATGTCCTCTCAGCTCGGCTGGATCGGCCAGGCGGATCGTGATCGCGCCATCCGGCTTTTGCAGCGAGCCGGGCTGCCGGTGGTGCCTCCTGCCGAGATGCAGCCGCAAGATTTCCTTGAGCACATGGCGGTGGACAAGAAGGTCCTGGATGGTCGTCTCCGTCTCGTGCTGCTTCGGCAGATGGGGGCGGCGGTTGTCACAGGCGACTTCCCTCGCGGCGTGCTCGAAACCACTTTGAGCGCCGATTACGGTGCTATGACGGAACACTTGGGAGCGTAAGAAGATTTCCATGAACAGTTTGTCCGCGGATGACGCGTTTCTGACTCATTATGGCTTCAGCCATGACCCTTTCGCGGCCCGTGTTCCGGGGTTCAAGTTCTTTCCCGCTCAGCGCAAGCCGGTGCTTGGGCAGCTGCACCACCTGGCCCGTTACAGCCAGTTGCTGTTGTTGGTGACCGGGCCGGAAGGCAGCGGCAAAACGTTGCTACGCCAGGCGCTTGTCGCCAGCAGCAACAAGCAGGCTGTGCAGAGCGTAGTCGTCACTCCGCAGAGCACTATGGACGCCAGTGCGCTGTTGGCGCAGATCGCTCAGGCACTCAACAGTCAGGACGCCGATTTCGATGGCATCATGGCGCAGGTAGTCCAGCTGGCTCTGACGGGGCAGGAAGTCTATCTGTTGGTGGATGATGCCGACCGCCTGACTGGCGCTGCGGTGGAGACCCTGCTGCGTCTGGCTGCGGGGACACCTGAAGCGCGCCCGCACGTCTTTCTGTTTGGCGAGCCTGCGCTGGCCGGGCGACTTGAAGCCCTGAGCGAAGGCGAAGAACGACATCACGCTATCGCCTTGCAACCTTACGAAGAAGATGAGACGCGCGAGTATCTGGCGTTGCGGCTCGAAGGTGCGGGTAGCGGCATCGAGTGCCTGAACGAGGAGCAGATTGCGCGTATCCATGATCAGTCGGGCGGCTGGCCTGGAGCGATCAACCAGGTGGCGCGTGACGAACTTCTCGCGGCGATGCAGAGCAGTCGCGGACGGCGGAAGTCCAGCGGAATGGCATTGCCGCTGCCGAAGAAACATCTGTTGGCGGCGCTGGCCGTGATCGTGGTGGTCGCGATTGGCTTTCTGGTTCTGCGTGGTGGCGAGGGTGAGCGGTCGGTTGCGCCGCAAGCCACTCAGTTGCCGCTCGATGCTCCGGCGGGCTCATCAGCGGCTTCGTCTGAGCAGGGCGGGCAAACCGCGATCGAGTTCGATGCTGAGGAACGGCCGTTGTCGCTGCCGCTGGGCGGTGATGCGCAGCCGGTGATTCGAGAGCCGCTCGCTGCCGCTGCAGGTGGCGAAAACGATGCTGAGGTTGCGCTTCCCGGTGCGCGCGAATCGACAATTCCTGCACCTGCACCTGCACCTGCACCTGCACCTGCACCTGCACCTGCACCTGCACCTGCACCTGCACCTGCACCGGTGGAGCGTGTCCAGCCTGCTCCGCCTGTTGCAACGGTGCCGACGCCGGCGCCGACACAGGCGCCTGCTCCGGCATCGCCGCAGGTGCGGCAGAATGTCGCTGAGCGGACGCCAGCGCCTACTGCTGCGCCCAGCGCTTCAGGCAATCGGTCTTGGTATGCCAGTCAGCCGGGCAGCAACTATCTGGTCCAGATCCTCGGGACACGTGTCGAAAAGAATGCTCAAGCGATCGTTCAGCAGCATGGCGCCAGCTATCGCTACTTCACCAAGACGCACGAAGGCAAGCCGCTCTACGTCGTCACCTACGGCAATTTTGCCAACCGAGCGGCAGCGGTTGCAGCGGTGAAGTCGCTGCCCGCTTCGCTCCAGGCCGGCAAGCCATGGGTACGAAGTTTCGCCAGCGTCCAGCAGGAATTGGCGCCAGCTCGATAAAAAATGCCCCAAAAAAGTGCGCAATGCACTGTTTTGGGGCTTGCAAAAATAAATTGTGCCGATCTAGCGGGCTTTGTAAACTGCTCCCCCTTTTGCCCACGTGAATGACGGGGTGAGTCGCTGCGCCGTCAATAAGGGGTTGATTTACAACGCATTTAGCTGGTGGAGTGCCTATGAGAGCAGGTCTGTTTCGTCCTGAAGAGTTCAAGGATAACTGCGGCTTCGGTCTGATTGCCCACATGCAGGGCGAGGCAAGCCATCACCTGCTAAAGACTGCCATTCAGTCCCTGACATGCATGACTCACCGCGGCGGCATCAACGCCGATGGCAAGACCGGCGACGGCTGCGGTCTGTTGATGCAGAAGCCTGACGCCTTTCTGCGCGCGAAGGCCCTGGAGCATTTCAACGCCGAGCTGCCGGCCCAATATGCGGTTGGCATGGTCTTCCTCGATCAGGACGCCAGCAAGGCGGATCGCGCTCGCACTCAGCTGAGCGAGGAAATCCAGGCGCAGGGGCTTACCCTGGTTGGCTGGCGGGAGGTTCCGGTGGATACCAGCGTTCTCGGGCAGCTGGCGCTCGAGCGTCTGCCGCGCATTGAACAGGTATTCGTTTCCGGCGAGGGCCTCGATGAGCGTCAGTTCGGCATCAAGCTGTTCTTCGCCCGCCGCCGCGCCGAAGTCACACTGGCCGACGACAGCGCCTTCTATGTCTGCAGCCTCTCGGACAAGGACATCATCTACAAAGGCCTGATGATGCCGGCCGACCTGGCCCAGTTCTACCCGGACCTGGGTGACGAGCGCCTCGCGACCGCGATCTGCGTGTTCCACCAGCGTTTCTCCACCAACACCATGCCGCAGTGGCGGCTGGCTCAGCCGTTCCGCTTTCTTGCGCACAACGGCGAAATCAACACCATCACCGGTAACCGCAACTGGGCCCAGGCGCGCCGCCTGAAGTTCGCCAACGAATTGCTGCCGGATCTCGAAAGCCTGTCGCCGCTGATCAACCGCACCGGTTCTGACTCCTCGAGCATGGACAACATGCTCGAACTCTTGGTCACCGGAGGAATGGATCTGTTCCGTGGCCTGCGCATGATCATTCCGCCGGCCTGGCAGAACGTCGAGACCATGGACCCCGACCTGCGTGCCTTCTACGAATTCAACTCCATGCACATGGAGCCCTGGGATGGCCCGGCCGGCGTGGTGCTGACCGATGGCCGCCACGCGGTTTGTCTGCTCGACCGCAACGGGCTGCGTCCGGCGCGCTGGGTAACCACCAAGAATGGCTATATCACCCTCGCGTCCGAAGTCGGCGTCTGGGATTACAAGCCGGAAGATGTGCTTGCCAAGGGTCGTGTCGGCCCGGGGCAGATCCTCGCGGTGGACACCCACACCGGCAAGGTGCTGCACACCGATGACATCGACAACCACCTGAAGGCGCAGCAGCCTTACAAGAAGTGGCTGCGGCAGAACGCGCTGCGCATCCAGTCGACGCTGGATGACAACGATCACGGTTCGGCTTTCTACGATGCCGACCAGCTCAAGCAGTACATGAAGATGTACCAGGTCACCTTCGAGGAGCGTGACCAGGTGCTGCGCCCGCTGGCCGAACAGGGCCAGGAAGCGGTCGGCTCGATGGGCGACGACACGCCCATGGCCGTGCTGTCGCGCCGCGTGCGTTCGCCCTACGACTACTTCCGCCAGCAGTTCGCCCAGGTGACCAACCCGCCGATCGACCCGCTGCGCGAAGCCATCGTGATGTCGCTGGAAACCTGTCTGGGTGCCGAGCGCAACGTCTTCGAGGAAACCGCCGAACACGCCAATCGGGCGATCCTGACCACGCCGGTGATCTCGCCCGCCAAATGGCGCACGATCATGAACCTCGAGCGGCCCGGCTTCGAGCGTCTGGTCATCGACCTCAACTACGAGGAAGGTACCGGCCTCGAGGCGGCGATCCGCAACATCGCCGATCAGGCCGAAGAGGCCGTGCGCGGGGGCAAGGTGCTGCTGGTGCTGAGCGATCGGCACATCGCTCCGGGCAAGCTGCCGGTGCATGCTTCGCTGGCGGTCGGTGCGGTACACCACCGCCTGGTCGAGACCGGGCTGCGCTGCAGCTGCAACATCCTGGTGGAAACCGCCACCGCTCGCGATCCGCATCATTTCGCCGTGCTCATCGGTTTCGGTGCGACAGCTGTCTACCCGTTCCTCGCCTACGAAGTGCTGGGTGACCTGATCCGTACCGGCGAGGTGCTGGGCGATCTCTACGAAGTGTTCAAGCACTATCGCAAGGGCATCTCCAAGGGGCTGATGAAGATCATCTCCAAGATGGGCATCTCGACCATCGCGTCCTACCGCGGCGCGCAACTGTTCGAAGCCGTCGGCCTGTCCGACGAGGTCGTGGAGCTCAGCTTCCGCGGCGTCGCCAGTCGCATCAAGGGTGCCCGCTTCGAGGACCTCGAGGCCGAGCAGAAGGCGCTGGCGGCCGAAGCCTGGAGCAGCCGCAAGCCGATCCAGCAGGGTGGCCTGCTGAAGTTCGTCTACGGCGGCGAGTACCACGCCTACAACCCCGACGTGGTCAGCGCGCTGCAGCTCGCCGTGCAGAGCGGTGACTACAGCCGCTTCAAGGAGTACACCGCGCTGGTCGATCAGCGCCCGGTGGCGATGCTGCGTGACCTGCTCAAGGTCAAGCTGGCCGATCAGCCGCTGGCGCTGGAGGAAGTCGAGCCGCTGGATGCCATCCTCAAGCGCTTCGACTCCGCTGGTATCTCCCTGGGCGCTCTGTCGCCGGAAGCCCACGAGGCCATCGCCGCGGCGATGAACCGCATCGGGGCGCGTTCGAACTCCGGTGAGGGCGGTGAAGACCCGGCCCGCTACGGCACCGAGCGCAGCTCGAAGATCAAGCAGGTCGCAACCGGCCGCTTCGGTGTGACCCCGGAATACCTCGTCAACGCCGAAGTGCTGCAGATCAAGGTCGCTCAGGGCGCCAAGCCGGGTGAAGGCGGCCAGCTGCCCGGAGGCAAGGTCAATGGCCTGATCGCGCGTCTGCGTTACGCCGTGCCCGGCGTGACCCTGATCTCCCCGCCGCCGCACCATGACATCTATTCCATCGAGGACCTCGCGCAGCTGATCTTCGACCTCAAGCAGGTCAATCCGCAGGCGCTGGTGTCCGTCAAGCTGGTGGCCGAGCCGGGCGTGGGCACCATCGCCGCCGGCGTGGCCAAGGCCTACGCCGACCTGATCACCATCTCCGGTTACGACGGCGGCACCGGTGCCTCGCCGCTGACCTCGATCCGCTATGCCGGTTCGCCGTGGGAGCTGGGCCTGGCGGAAACCCACCAGACCCTGCGCGGCAATGACCTGCGGGGCAAGGTCCGGGTGCAGACCGATGGTGGCCTGAAGACTGGCCTGGACGTGATCAAGGCCGCGATCCTCGGCGCCGAAAGCTTCGGCTTCGGGACCGCGCCGATGATCGCCCTGGGCTGCAAGTACCTGCGCATCTGCCACCTGAACAACTGCGCCACCGGCGTCGCAACCCAGAACGAGCAGCTGCGCAAGGATCACTTCATCGGCACGGTCGACATGGTGGTCAACTTCTTCCAGTTCGTCGCCGAGGAAACCCGCGAGTGGCTGGCCAAGCTGGGCGTGCGCAGCCTCGGCGAGCTGATCGGCCGTACCGATCTGCTCGAAGTGCTGCCGGGCGACACCGCCAAGCAGAACAACCTCGACCTGACGCCGCTGCTCGGCGGCAGCAACATCCCGGCCGACAAGCCGCAGTTCTGCGAAGTGGAGAAGAACCCGCCGTTCGATCAGGGCCTGCTGGCCGAGGAGATGGTCAAGCTGGCCAAGAGCGCCATCGACGCCAAGAGCGGCGGCGAGTTCGAACTGGAGATCTGCAACTGCGACCGTTCCATCGGTGCGCGCGTCTCCGGCGAGATCGCCCGTCAGCATGGCAACCAGGGCATGAAGGATGCGCCGATTACCTTCCGCTTCAAAGGCACGGCGGGGCAGAGCTTCGGCGTCTGGAACGCCGGCGGCCTCAACCTGTACCTGGAAGGCGACGCCAACGACTACGTTGGCAAGGGTATGACCGGCGGCAAGCTGGTGGTCACCCCACCGCAGGGCGCTGCCTATCGTTCGCAGGATTCGGCCATCATCGGCAATACCTGCCTGTACGGCGCCACCGGTGGCAAGCTGTTCGCCGCCGGTACTGCCGGCGAGCGTTTCGCCGTGCGCAACTCCGGCGCCCATGCGGTCGTCGAGGGTACCGGTGACCACTGCTGCGAGTACATGACCGGCGGTTTCGTCTGCGTGCTGGGCAAGACCGGGCACAACTTCGGCTCCGGCATGACCGGTGGTTTCGCCTATGTACTGGACATGGACAATAGCTTCGTCGACCGCGTGAACAACGAACTGGTCAACCTGCAGCGTATCACCGGCGAGGCGATGGAAGCCCATCGCAGCCATCTGCAGGATGTGCTGCGCGAGTACGTTGCCGAAACCGCGAGCGAGTGGGGGGCAGAACTGCTGGATAATCTTGACGACTATCTGCGTCGTTTCTGGCTGGTCAAGCCCAAGGCGGCCAACCTGGCCTCGCTGCTGTCGAGCACCCGGGCCAACCCGCAATAACAAGAAGCCGCTTCAGGCAGCGGCCCCGCCTTGGCTGGGGCCGCTGCTCACCCTGATTGTCTTGCAGCCGTATGTATCGTCTACGGCCGCTGTTGAGAGGTTATGAAATGACTGAACGTCTGAATAACGACTTCCAGTTCATCGAGGTCGGGCGCAAGGATCCGAAGAAGAAGCTGCTGCGCCAGCGCAAGAAGGAGTTCGTCGAGATCTACGAACCCTTCAAGCCGCAGCAGGCTTGCGAGCAGGCCCATCGCTGCCTGGGCTGCGGCAACCCTTATTGCGAGTGGAAATGCCCGGTCCACAACTACATCCCCAACTGGCTCAAGCTGGTTTCCGAGGGCAACATCCTCGCCGCTGCCGAGCTGGCTCATCAGACCAACACCCTGCCGGAAGTCTGTGGCCGCGTATGCCCACAGGATCGCCTCTGCGAAGGTGCCTGCACGCTGAATGACGGTTTCGGTGCGGTGACCATCGGCTCGGTAGAGAAGTACATTGCCGACACCGCCTTCGCCATGGGCTGGCGGCCGGACATGTCCAAGGTCAAGCCGACCGGCAAGAAAGTCGCCATCATCGGTGCCGGCCCGGCGGGCCTTGGTTGCGCGGATATCCTCGTGCGCAACGGCGTGACCCCGGTAGTGTTCGACAAGAACCCCGAGATCGGTGGCCTGCTGACCTTCGGCATCCCTGAGTTCAAGCTGGAAAAGACCGTGCTCAGCCGCCGCCGCGAGATCTTCAGCGGCATGGGCATCGAGTTCCGCCTGAACACCGAAGTGGGCAAGGACATCAGCATCGATCAGCTGCTGGCTGACTACGATGCCGTGTTCATGGGCATGGGCACCTACACCTACATGAAGGGCGGCTTCCCTGGCGAGGATCTGCCGGGCGTGTACGATGCGCTGGATTTCCTCATCGCCAACGTCAACCGCAACCTCGGCTTCGAAAAGTCCGCCGAGGACTTCATCGACATGAAGGGCAAGAAGGTCGTGGTTCTGGGTGGTGGTGATACCGCGATGGACTGCAACCGGACTTCCATCCGCCAGGGCGCCAAGAGCGTGACCTGTGCCTATCGTCGTGATGCGGCAAACATGCCGGGTTCGCGCCGTGAAGTGAAGAACGCCAAGGAAGAGGGCGTGAAGTTCCTCTTCAATCGCCAGCCCATCGCCATCGTCGGCGAAGGCAAGGTCGAAGGTGTGAAGGTGGTCGAGACCCGTCTCGGCGCGCCGGATGCCCGTGGCCGCCGCAGCCCCGAGCCGATCCCGGGCTCCGAGCAGGTGCTGCCTGCCGATGCGGTGGTCATCGCCTTCGGTTTCCGGCCGAGCCCGGCACCGTGGTTCGAGGGCCAGGGTATCCAACTGGACAACCAGGGCCGCGTCGTCGCCCCGGAGCAGGGTCAGTTCAAGCACCAGACCAGCAATCCGAAGATCTTCGCCGGTGGCGATATGGTTCGCGGCTCCGATCTGGTGGTGACCGCGATCTACGAAGGGCGCCAGGCTGCCGAAGGCATCATGGACTACCTCGGCGTCTGATCGGTGTTGATCGAGCGCCGAAAGGGGCTCGGAACGGCCTGATTTGAATCAAGCCCAAAGGTAAAAGGCACGGCACTCGCCGTGCCTTTTTTTTTCCGCTTTGCGACAATGCACGGCACTTTTTCGCTGGAACCCTGCCATGACTGCCTTGAAGAACGACCGCTTCCTTCGTGCCCTGCTCAAGCAGCCTGTCGACGTCACCCCTGTGTGGATGATGCGCCAGGCCGGCCGCTATCTGCCCGAATACCGGGCCAGCCGCGCCAAGGCCGGTGACTTCATGAGCCTGTGCATGAATCCGGAGCTCGCCTGCGAGGTAACCCTGCAGCCGCTGGATCGCTATCCGCTGGATGCCGCGATCCTGTTCTCCGATATCCTCACCGTGCCGGACGCCATGGGGCTCGGCTTGTACTTCGAGACCGGTGAAGGTCCGCGCTTCAAGAAGGTGGTGAGCAGTGCGGCGGACATCGAGGCGCTACCGATTCCCGATCCGGAGAAGGATCTGGGCTACGTGATGGACGCGGTGCGTACCATTCGCCGCGAACTCAACGGCCGCGTACCGCTGATCGGTTTCTCCGGAAGCCCGTGGACCCTGGCGACCTACATGGTCGAAGGCGGCTCCTCGAAGGACTTCCGCAAATCCAAGGCGATGCTCTACGAAAACCCGCAGGCGATGCACGCCCTGCTGGACAAGCTGGCCCAGTCGGTTACCAGCTACCTCAACGGCCAGATCCTGGCCGGCGCCCAGGCGGTGCAGATCTTCGATTCCTGGGGTGGCAGCCTGTCGGCCGCGGCCTATCAGGAGTTCTCTCTGGCCTATATGCGCAAAATCGTAGACGGTCTGATCCGCGAACATGACGGCCGCCGCGTGCCGGTGATCCTGTTCACCAAGGGTGGCGGGCTGTGGCTGGAGTCCATGGCCGACGCCGGTGCCGAAGCGCTGGGGCTGGACTGGACCTGCGACATCGGCGAGGCGCGCCGCCGCGTCGGCGACAAGGTGGCGCTGCAGGGCAACATGGACCCGAGCGTGCTTTATGCCAAGCCCGACGCCATCCGCGCCGAGGTCGCGCGTATCCTGGCGAGCTTCGGTCATGGCAATGGCCACGTGTTCAACCTGGGCCACGGCATCACGCCGGAAGTCGATCCAGCCCATGCCGGCGCCTTCATCGAGTCGGTGCACGAACTGTCCGCGCAATACCACGCCTGACTTTTCACCGGCTCGAAACGAAACGCCCCGCATCAGCGGGGCGTTTTGCATTGCGGGTTCAGTGTGCCGTCTGCGGCTCCGGCAGCGGACGCAGGCGCGCCAGGTGCAGCGCCACGGCGAAGGCGATCAGCAGCAGCGAGGCGATGAACAGACCGACGCCATCCCAGCCGGCGGCGTGCCAGAAGACCCCACCCAGCGTGCCGGCGATGCTCGAGCCCAGGTAGTAACTGAACAGATAGAGCGAGGAGGCCTGGCCGCGTGCCTGCCGGGCACGGCGGCCAATCCAGCTGCTGGCGACCGAGTGGGCGCCGAAGAAGCCGAAGGTGAACAGCAGCATGCCCAGCAGCACCAGCGGCAGCCGGTCGAACAGGGTCAGACCCACGCCTGCCAGCATCAGGGCGATCACCAGCCAGAACACCCGGCGTCGGCCGAAGCGATCGGCCAGTGCGCCGACTTGAGCCGAGCTGTAGATGCCCGACAGGTAGAGCACCGCCAGCAGACCGATCATGGTCTGGCTGAGGTGGAACGGCTCGGCAATCAGCCGATAGCCGATGTAGTTGTACAGCGTGACGAAGCTGCCCATCAGCAGAAAGCCCTGCAGGAACAGCCAGGGCAGGCCGGCATCGCGGAAGTGCAGGCGGTAGCCCTGCAGCAATCCCTGCGGGCGCAGCGGTCGCGGACGGAAGTGCCGCGATTCCGGTAGAAAGCGCCAGAGCAGCAGGGCCGCCAGCAGCGCCAGCCCGCCCATCAGTCCCAGCACGCTATGCCAAGACAGGTAGTCCACCAGCACGCCGCTCAGCAAGCGTCCGCTCATGCCGCCGATGGCGTTGCCGCCGATGTACAGCCCCATTGCCAGGCCCAGATGGTGGGGATGGATCTCCTCGCTCAGGTAGGTCATGGCCACTGCAGCCACGCCGCTGAGCGCCAGGCCGACCAGTGCGCGCATCAGCAGAACGCCATGCCAGCTGGGCGCCAGCGCACTACCGACGGTGAACACCGCGGCAGCGAGCAGGGAGGCGACCAGCACCTGCTTGCGGCCGATGGCATCGGAGATCGGCCCGGTGATCAGCAGGCCGACGGCCAGGGTCAGCGTCGAGAGCGAAAGGATCAAGCTGCTCTGCGCTGCGTTGATGCCGAATGCCTGCGACAGCATGGGCATCATCGGCTGCACGCAGTAGAGCAGGGCGAAGGTGGCGAAGCCGCCGGCGAACAGGGCCAGGGCGGTGCGCGCGAAGCGCGGGGTGCCTTTCTCTGTATGGCTGATGGGCGCGCCAGGCGCCGGTATCTCTGCTGACGCGGCGCTGGCGTCGTGCGTACTGCTCACGATGAAGACCTCTGTCCGATTCGCTTTTTCCGGCCAAAAGCGGCCCGTTACGCCTGTGATCGCTTTTTCGATCGACGGGCGCGATTGCTGTTGTTTGGGTTTATGGGAGAAATGATAGGAAGCTTTGTTTAAGCTATCCAATATATTATTCGACCTGAATGATATGTTTTGCGACTCATAAGGAGCCCTCATGGAGCTGCGTCATCTTCGCTACTTCGTGGCGGTCGCCGAGGAACTGCACTTCGGTCGCGCCGCCGAACAGCTGCGCATTTCACAGCCGCCGTTGAGCCAGCAGATCCAGGCGCTGGAACAGGAACTCGGCGTAAGGCTGTTCGATCGGACCAACCGGCGCGTGGCGCTGACCGACGCGGGGCGGCTGTTTCTCGAGGAAACGCGGCGCACGCTCGCGCAGGTCGACAAGTCGGTAGACGTGGCCAGGCGCGCCGAACAGGGTGAGATCGGCGAGCTCAAGGTGGGGTTCACCTCATCGGCGCCGTTCACCTCGATCCTGCCGCGGGCGATTCTGGCCTTTCGCCGCACCTTTCCTGCGGTGCATCTGGATTTGCAGGAGATGACCAGCAAGCAGGTGGTCGATGCCGTCCAGGACGAGACGCTGCAAGTCGGCATGATTCGCCCGTTCGCGTTGCCGGCGGGCCTTCAGACCGTCGAGCTGTTCAGTGAGCCGCTGGTGGCGCTGATGCATGCGGGACACCGGCTGGCGGATGCCGGGGACGAGGGGCTGACGCTGGCCGATCTGGCCGAGGAGCCCTTCGTGTTCTTCCCGCGCAGCTACGGTACGGGGCTGTACGACCAGTTGCTCAGCCTGGCGCGCCGTGCGGGCTTCAATCCACGCATTGCCCAGGAGGCGAACGAGGCGCTGACCATCATCGGCCTGGTCGCCGCCGGGCTGGGAGTGTCGGTGTTGCCGGCGTCGTTCCAGCGCATCCGCATCGACGGCGTGCGCTTCCGCACCCTGCAGGACAAGGATGCGACCACCGCCGTCTGGCTGGTCAAACGCCGGCAGGAGCAGTCGCCGTTGGCGCAGGCCTTCATGGAACTGGTAACGCGCGAGGCCTCCGCGCAGCGCTAGGCGTTCGCTCAGGGCTGCTTGTAGTGGCCGGGTGTATCGCCCTTCTCGTGCTTGTGTACACGGGTCACGCGGATGTCGGTGATGCCCATGACTTCGGCCTGCTCCAGCAGCTGCGCCTCGTCGGCATCGGCCTTCGGCATCACCAGGCTGTTCTCGGCGTCGGCATTGTGCAGCTGGATGAGGTGCCGCGCCGCCTCGCCCTGGGACAGGCTGTCGACGTCGGCGTCATAGGTCTCGGCGCGCGGGTCGTTCTGGTAGATGTAGTTGATTTCGAAGGTGTGCGAAGACTTGCCGAACATGAGGCGCTCCCGTGGAGGTCACTGATGTTCAGTGGACTCGACGGCAACGGCAAACGTTCCAGCAGACGGTCGGCCCCTCACCGCACGCCCTGCTGTGCCAGCCAGGCGAGCAGTTGCGGCAGTGGCATGGCACCGCTCTGTCGTGCCACTTCGCGACCGTCACGGAACAGGATCAGGCTGGGAATGGAGCGGATTCCGAGCTGTGTCGACAGCTGGGCATTGGCTTCGCTGTCGAGCTTGGCCAGGCGGCAGCGGCCCTGCAGCTGGCGGGCGGCCTGGGCGAAGGTCGGGGCGAAGCTGCGGCAGGGGCCACACCAGCTCGCCCAGACATCCACCAGTAGCGGCAGGTCGCCCTTGATCTGGTTGGCGAACTGGCTCTGTTGCAGCTCGAACGGTTGGTCCGGTAGCGCCTCGGACCCGCAGCGCCCGCAGCGTGGCGCGTCATGTACGCGCGCGGCAGGGATGCGGTTGAGGCTGGCGCACTGTGCGCAGGCAACGATCAACGAATCGGTCATGGCGAGGCTCCACGGCGGTATGCCGATAATGTGGAGCCTCGCCGGCGGATATCAAGCCGCGGGCGCTCTCAGCCCCTGGATGCGCTCAGCGCCTGGGCCAGGTCGGCAAGGATATCGTCGATATGCTCGATGCCGATGGACAGCCGGATCAGGTCCTGCGACACACCGGCGCGGGCCAGCTCCTCGGCATTCAGCTGGCGGTGCGTGGTACTCGCCGGATGGCAGGCCAGGGACTTGGCATCGCCGATGTTGACCAGGCGCACCACCAGCTTGAGTGCATCGATGAAGCGTGCGCCGGCCTCCATGCCGCCTTCGATGCCGAAGCAGAGGATCGAGGCCGGCGTGCCGCCCATGTAGCGGCGTGCCAGTTCGTGTTCGGGATGATCCGGCAGGCCGGCGTACTTGACCCAGGCTACCTGCGGATGGGCCTGGAGGAACTCGGCGACCTTCAGCGCATTCTCGCAATGACGCTCCATGCGCAGCGCCAGGGTTTCCAGCCCCTGCAGGATCAGAAACGAGTTGAACGGGGAAATCGCTGCGCCCATGTTGCGCAGCGGTACCACGCGGCAGCGACCGATGAAGGCGGCCGGGCCGAAGGCCTCGGTGTAGGTGACGCCGTGGTAGGACACATCCGGCGTGTTCAGCAGGGCGAAGCGCTCCTTGTGCTGTGCCCAGGGGAATTTGCCGGAGTCGACGACGATGCCGCCAATGCTGGTTCCGTGGCCGCCCATGTACTTGGTCAGCGAATGCACGACGATGTCGGCGCCATGCTCGAACGGCCGGCAGAGCATCGGCGTGGCGACTGTATTGTCGACGATCAGCGGTACACCGTGTCGGTGCGCGGCCTCGGCCAGGGCGGCGAGATCGATGACATTGCCCGCCGGGTTGCCGATGGATTCGCAGAACACCGCCTTGGTGCGATCGTCGATCAGCGCTTCCAGGGCTGCGATGTCATCGTGGGCGGCGAAACGCACCTCGATGCCCTGGCGCGGCAGGGTGTGGGCAAACAGGTTGTAGGTGCCGCCATAGAGCTTGGCCACCGAGACGATGTTGTCGCCCACTTCGGCGATGGTCTGGACGGCGTAGGTGATCGCTGCCATGCCCGAGGCTACGGCCAGTGCAGCCACGCCGCCTTCAAGCGCTGCGACGCGCTGTTCGAGCACGTCGGTGGTGGGATTCATGATGCGCGTGTAGATGTTGCCCGGCACCTTCAGGTCGAACAGGTCGGCGCCGTGCTGGGTGTCATCGAAGGCGTAGGAGGTGGTCTGGTAGATCGGCACCGCCACCGCCCTGGTGGTGGGGTCTGGGCTGTAGCCAGCGTGGATGGCGAGGGTTTCCAGTTTCATGGCGCGCTCCTTTTTCTTGTTCGTCATGGCAAAGGCCCGAGAGCATGAAACTGAACACCTGACCGGTCAATGATCCAGCGCAAGCCTTTCCGTCAAATCGGCGTGAGTGGCCAGAACAGCGGGATCACCAGCGTTCCGACCAGCCAGAGCAGCAGGTTCAGCGGAATGCCGATCTTGAGAAAGTCGGCGAAGCGATAGCCCCCGGCGTTGTAGACGAAGGTATTGGTCTGGTAGCCGATCGGTGTGGCGAAGCTGGCGCTTGCTGCGAACATCACCGCCACCACGAAGGCGCGCGGGTCGACGCCCAGGTGCTGCGCCAGGCCGATGGCGATGGGGGTGATCAGCACCGCCACGGCGTTGTTGGACAGCATCTCGGTGAGCAACGAGGTCAGCAGGTAGATGAACGACAGCATGAACAACGGCCCGGCCCAGGGCGTCACGGTGGTCACGTTCTGTACGATCAGCTGTACCAGACCTACCTTGTCCATGGCGATGCTGATGGCCAGCATGCCGAAGATCAGGCTGAGGATCTTCCAGTCCACGGCCTTGTAGGCGTCCTCGACATCGAGGCAGCGCGTGGCCAGCACCGTGGCGGCGCCGATGATCGCCAGGCCTTCGATCGGCATTACGCCGAAGGCGGCGAGCCCCATCACTGCCAGCGTGGCGATGATGGCGATCGGCGCCTTGTCACGGCGGAACGCGCGTTCCTGTACGGCGTTGAGGCTGATCAGCTCGCCGTTGTCGGCGAAACGCTTGATCTGCGCCGGCGTGCCTTCGACCAGCATGACGTCGCCGAACTGCAGCTGGAAATCATCGAAGTTGCCCTGAATGTTCTCGTCCTGGCGGTGCACCGCAAGCACGCTGATGCCATAGCGGGCGGACAGGTCGAGGTCGCGCATCGGCCGGTGGCTGTAGCGCGACCCGCGGCCGACAATGGCTTCGGCGAGAATCACGTCTTCGCTGCTGATGGTCTCGAAGGCATCGCCGCGGTTGAAGGTCAGGTGGCCGCTCTCGCGCAGCTCCACCACATCCTTGACCTGCCCGTGGATCATCAGCAGGTCGCCGGCGCTGAGGACGAAGTCGTGCTCCGGGCGGCTGAACAGCTGGCTGTCGCGGTTCACCTGCAGCACCTGCAGGCCGCTGCCGCCGTTCAGGTTGGCCTCGGCGATGGTCTTGCCGATCACCGGGGAGTTGAGCGGCACGCGCAGTTCGGTCATGAAGTTGCGATCCAGGCGCGGGCCGAGCAGCTTGGACAGGGTGTCGCGCTCCGGTAGCAGATGCCTGCCGACCGTCAGCAGGTAGATCATGCCGGCAGCTGCCATGATCAGGCCGGCCGCAGTGATCTCGAACATGCCGAACGGCGCCAGGCCGGCCTTGCGCGCCACGCCATCGACGAGGATGTTGGTGGACGTGCCGATCATGGTCAGCGTGCCGCCGAGAATGGTCGCGTAGGACAACGGAATCAGCAGCTTCGACGGCGTGGTGCCGGCGCGCTTGGCCAGCGAAATCGCCACCGGCGTGAGGATCGCGACCACCGGCGTGTTATTCAGGCAGGCGGAAATCACCAGCGCGGTGATCGTCAGGCCGAACAGTACGCGGGTAGGGCTGGTGCCGACCAGGTCGCCAAGCCAGGTGCCCAGGGCATCGATACAGCCGGTGCGCTCCAGCGCCGCGGAGATGATGAACATGCAGGCGATCGTCACTGGCGCCGAGTTGGACAGCACGCCGAGCACCTCGCCCGGTGTCAGCAGCTGGGTGGCCAGCAACACCGCCACCGCGATTGCGACGACGATATCCGGGCTCCAGCTCTCCCTGATGAACGCCACCAATACCCAGATCAGCAAGGCGCAGACGAACAACAGCGGCAGCGATTCGGGAAACATGGACATCCTTAAGGTGGCGACGACGAAGAGCCGAACAGCGGCCCCGCGCGCACGATAGAGAGGTCAGCTTAGAGAGTCCAGAAACCTTTCCTGCTGTTTATATGTGATCTGGTTATTAGCGAGCTGTGGCAGTAGCCGGCACTCCAGCGCGACAGCTGTAGGGCAGACCTGGTGTCCTGCACAAATGAAAAAGCCGCGCAATGCGCGGCTTTGAAGGTGGTGGGCCCACACGGACTCGAACCGTGGACCAAAGGATTATGAGAGAGGTGCTTAATAGCTCCTCATGAATTCTGATGGTTCCGTGTAGATTGTCTATGTGCTGATTTTACTGGTCTGTACGGTTTTTCTTGTGCCACATGGTTCCGCTTAGTACCGTTGAGTCCTGCGTCAAGTGGGGACTGAAACGGGGACTTGCGGGGACTGGAAAAATGGCCGGTACAGTAAACGAGCAAAAGCTCCGAGGGATGAAGCCTGGCGGCGGGAAGCTCACTGAGAGCTTGCCCGGCAGGGGCATGGGATCGCTGATTTTTAAGCGTCAGGGCGAGACGCCGCCGATGGCATTTTACCGTTATCGACTCGACGGGAAGGACAGCTTAATCAAAATCGGGGTCTGCAAGCTCAGCCCGCGGGGTATTGGGCTGACTCTGCCTGAAATTCGGGAGCGCGCGCGTGAGTTGGCGAAGGTTGCTGTCGAACACGGAGATGTCCGGGCTCACCTGGAGGATTTGGAAAACCAGGCCGAGTTAGCACGTATTGAGCGCGAACGAGAAATCAACGCCTTGCGTGTGCAGGGCTCATTTGAAGAGTTGTTTCGCGAGTACATCGAGGATCGGCGGGGGAAGGTGCGCGATGACCAAGTCAGCGAGTATGAGCGCATCCTAAAGGTCGATCTTTTAGAAGCTCATGCTCAAGTGCTTGCACTTCGCGCTTCAGAGGTCCGGCCGCAGCACATTCGGCAAATCCTGGAGACGATCTGGAACCGAGGCGCGACGAGGCAGGCCGATAAAGTGCGTTCGTTCCTGCGAGCCGCGTTTCAGTATGGGATGACCGCTGAGCATTCACTTGGCCGATCCAGCAGCAAAAACTACTCGATTGATTCGAATCCAGTCGACGCTGTTCTAGTTCCCAGCACAAGCAAGCCTGGCACCCGGGCGCTTTCTGATACCGAGTTGAAGCATTTCTGGGCGACGATCACCGAAACTGACGGCATCGGTCCTGTCATCAGTCGTCTATTCCAATTTGTCATCGCCCTTGGGGGGCAGCGAATTGAGCAAGTCGCGCGAGAGCCTTGGTCGAGCTACGACAGAGAAAGCCGGACTTTGCGACTGGTGGACAGGAAGGGGCGAGGAGAGGTTGAGCGAATTCATCTCGTGCCGCTAACTGATCGAGCATTGGAGTTGCTGGAGCAGGTTGAGGCGATTACAGGCGGTTTTGAATGGCCGTGGACAAGCTATGGGAAGAAGCCATTCGCTACGACCAGCTTCGCTCACGCAATCAGGGATTGGCTTGGGTCAAAGCACGGAAAGATCGATGACGAACAAATCCCGCACTTTACGCCTAGAGATCTGCGACGGACCTGCGCGCAGCTCATGCAACGCAATGGTGTAGATGATCGGCTGAGTGATTTGCTGCAGTCACACGGCCAGACTGGTGTCGTTGGACAGCACTATCGCAATAATCCGGAAGCCTATTTACCAGAGAAGCTAAAAGCAATGGCCGGGTTCGAAGCAGCTCTTAGTAAAGTGCTCGATTAGATACCGCTTGCGTGGCGCCTGGAGTTTTGGTGAGCAGTGCGGTTCCATCTGACAATATGGTCGCCATTCTTGTTTTTATGAATAGCGTAGCTGGCAAGGAACCCAACTGCTTTCAATTCATCCAGAGCCTTAGTGAGGCCTCTCCCCTTTCCAAGAAAATCTTTAAGTTGGCTAGTGGTGCCGCTTAATCTCATCAAGTTGTCGACTTTTACCTCGCGCTCACCTGGCAGCCCGGCTGACATGTAATTCTGTAGGTACTTCGACAGGGGGGTTGTCAGGCTCTTGCGAATATCAAGATCAATGTAAGAAAGCTCCGTGCTGAGCATTTCAATAACAATATCGCCTATCGAAAACCGCCAGTAACCAACTTCCTCATCCCAAGACAGTTGGTCGATAAGACTGAATGCATCGTAGCCGGTCTTAAAGTTCGTTATTTTTATAGTGTTTCCTTTAAGCTTTTGCAGGGACTGATGCAAGGCATCGTAGTTATTCTTTCCTCCAGATATTCCTAGTGCGCGCAAGAAGGAATGTCTGTTGAATAATATTTTTTCGCCCGGTGCACGACCTTGAGCTAGACGTATAATTTCAAGGTATACATCATTGTCGAACATGTTGAGTTGTTCGCCAGTGTATTCGATTCTGATAGTGTCGTAGCTTTCTAGAACTTCGTTTATCAGGAATTTTGCTTTTGTTTGTGGCTGGTTAACAAAGAGCGACGTACGTACCCAGGCCGTGGGTAACGCTGATGCTCGTTGGGGTAAAGAGGGAAATTTGATGACTTCTGGAAGCGGCGGTAACAGACCAGCCTCAAGCTCTTTGAGTAAATCCCTACAAAGCCCACTGTTCGAAGCCAGTCTATTAGTATGGCTTTGAAGTATTTTGAAGACCGAATTAGCGGCCTTGCTCGACTTCAACTCTTTAGAGTGTACGCCACCTAGATTACTCATGACGGATAGCGTCCAAAAAATCAGGCCGATTCTTTCAGAGTGTCTGACTTGATAAAGTCGATCACTTTTGTAAGTTCGTAGCGAACTACTCGCTGATTAAAACGAATGGCTTCAGGAAAGCCAGGAGTGGCGGCAAGACGATAAAAAGTTGTCTTGCCGATGTGCAGGTATTCACAGATTTCAGCGACGGTAGAAAGTGGTTGTCGTTTTTGGTTTTTCATGAGCATCTCTCGGAACTGCTTGGGTCTAAGTCAATTTTGCTATTCCGAGATACGCAGTCAATGAGTGCTGAATTTTTAAAGTCCTTAATGTTTTATTATCGAAATTGCGTGAGTAAAACTTTAATAAGGGCTTCTTTTCGTAACCTGTTGATTTTTATAGGTAGCTACCGTTCGTCGGGTTTTGTAAAAAAGATGAACTGATCGATTTTATCCACAGGGTTCGTACTAGCTGCGAAAGCGCTTAGCTTTGCGCTAGGCCTCAAAATCAATCCAGATACACTGGCAAGCCCCTATTTCAAAGGGCTGCACTTGCTTATCCACAGGGTTCGTACTAATTGCGCCAACCCGCTTGGGCAATTCGTACTAGCTGCGCCAAGATTCGTACTAGCTGCGCCAAAGTTCGTACTAGCTGCGCCGAGCGTTTTCTGGAGGCCTTGCGGCACTAGGGCTGCAGAGCAGTTTCGCTTCACTTACATGTATTACATGTATTTACATAAGAAGCAGGCAGGCAAGGCAGAGGCTCTGCCTCCGCTTGAATGCGCCTACGGCGCGAAAAGCCCCCGGAAGGGAAGGGGAAGGATTGAGGCGCGGTGTGGCGGCTTCGCCGCTCATCAGGCCCAGGTGATCGACAGAGAGTTGAGTAGCAGCATATGAATCGGATAGATCGGGTACATCCAGGTGCCAACCGGTCTGATGGAGCGCAGACGGAACTGCAGCAGCGCCAGACCGAGCAGCGGCGCCAGGGCGGCTGCAGAGATACTGGCCAGCGCCCTGGCGGGCAGATCGGGCAGCAGCATGATTCCGGCACCGGTGTTCGCGAGAACCGCGATCAGAGCTGCAGTCGACCAGGTGACGATCCTGGTTTCAATGACGCGCGCCTGAAGAGCGGCCAGCAGAACGGCTGGCAGAAGTACGCCAGCAAGGCCGTAGCTCAGAATCGGTCGATAAGCTGTGGCGACGGCCAGGGCTACGACCCCGGCAGTGATCAGTGAGGGCGTTCGGTGATGCACCGCTTGAGCGATTACAAGTCCCAAGCCCAAGGTGAAGAGAATATTTAAATAATTGCTCTCGAAAAATCTCGAATATGGTTGCTGGCTAATAAGTGCAAATAGAAGAATGCCACCGAGATATTTCAATCCGCCTGAGTATCCTATCGGCTGCCGATAAACATTAGCAGCGATGGCGAGGCAGAAGAGCGGAAATGCGAGGCGTCCAATGGTCCGCATCCAGCGGAATGGCTCTTGTAACTCAGGCGTCAGAATGTACCAGGAGTGATCAATGATCATGGTGATCAGTGCGATCCACTTTATTAGATCAATTGAGTTATCTCGTTCGAAATTTTTCATTGGAATGACAGATTCAAATGTATGATACTTGTAAAGTATATTGGTTGTTTGTTTATGATATATAAATCTCATTGTTCGTGCAGCTTTTTTACTTGCAGTGCTTGTCTTCTGTTGCCATAATTTAATCATGGAGTTCGCGCAGCAAAGCCTGCGTACCAATGCCTCTTTGAGCAGCGATGAGGGGGCGGCGGCAATAAAAAGAAATGTCCTGTCGGATGCTCGCTGTTTATCAGAATGACGCTAGTTAAATCTGGCCCTTCGGAACGCCTTGTTCCATTCATTCGACTAACAGGAGCTTTTTATGAATTTCTTTGACGATGATGTGCTGGGCCAACTGGATCTGAATGAACTGGAGATAATGCGTGAGCGTGCTCGCCATTTTTTAAGTAGAGTTCAATTTCAGGTTGAGCTGAAAAACTCAACTGCCCGTCCACTTAGCCGGTTTACCTTTCAAGAGTCCGGTTTTGTCTTTTACGCAGAGAAAGTTGAGGATGGAGTACTGATCAATCCAGCTCTTCCACCAAATTTCGGTAATAGAGACATTAGTACGCGGCCCTCGGAGGAACTTGAGCGGTGGTCGTGCCGCCCGTACATAGAGACCCGAGAAGTCCCGTCTGGTACTAGATACATTGTCCATTGTCTGGATGGTGGCGCCTGGGATCGACCCACGGACTGGGGTAGCTTCGCATCTCTGAATGACGCAATGGTTTGCATCAGTGAACGCTGTTGATATGAATCGATTGACAGTAGCTCTGGCTGCCGCGGTGATCTTGCTGGCCACCGCTCAGGCCGAGGCGGCTAGTGAACCTCATCCAGTTCCGCTGCTGAAGTTCCATCGTGACTGTGTGATAAAGGCCTTCGAACTTAACTACGGCTCATTCCAGCGGCAGCTGCAGGATCTTCACGTCGCGTGCATGACTGACAGGGCATACATCGACTGGAGATCAAGCCTGGAGCGAGCCGGATACATCGATCAGCTCAAGAATGGGAAAAACAAGCTGGTGCTAGCTGCCAATGTCGGCGCTGGAGCCGTGATCTCGGAGGGGGTGCGAGAGTTGGCGAGTAAAAAGCGTTACACCGCAACGATCAAATCACCAGTACAGGTTGTTCTGAATGGCGATACATCGAGATCGCGTAACGGTTACATCGAAACGGATGTTATTCGCGTGCGGCAAAGCGACAGAATTGTCGGATACGCAATTCATGCGATCCGCTTGAACATCAAGAAGTGAAAAGGACACGAATCATGAAGATCAAAATTGCCCTGGTAGCTATCGCCTTTGCCGCCCTGGTCGGTTGTGGTGAGTCGAAAGAAAACCAAATCATGCCGAAAGAGGCGACTACTGATGCCGTCTACAGCGAAAAGGCATCGCAGTACCTGGAGGAAGTGCTCGGCACTCCGAAGAAAGCTAAACGAATCGAAATGACATTCTGGCACGAGACTGATCGAAAAGGTGTTGGCTATCTTTCGCTCGTCGTCGATGGCGTCGAGATGATTCGCCCGATTGATAATATCGGTGGCTTCAGCGCTGCTAGCTCGCAGGGGTTTAAGTTCATTTATGAAGGTGGCGCCTGGAAAGCCTATGTCGCCGAGGCTGAAGAAAATACGCACGGCGAACACCCACAGGAATTTTTCGACAAAACGACAGGAATACTTCGTAAATACTAAAGTGAGCGCTCTTCTCAAAGCCCCTTACCAGGGGCTTTTTTGTGGGTGATAGTTAAAGTTAATAAAGTTATCAGAAGTGGGTTCGAGAACATTCGTTATTCGTTAATTTTATATGCTCGCGTAATTGCAAAAGCATTTGCGATTTTAGGTAAATGCAATTGGATGATGTTTTTGCTGTCTCTTATTATTTGTTCACCGGCTAACTTAATGGTTTTTAACAAATAAGAGGCAGACATGAAAATCAAGGTAAGCAATAAAGAAAAACTTTCTTCGGTGATTGAGCAGGTTGAGGCAAGGGCCCGTGTTCGCTGCATCAGCGTTGAAGACATCGAGGACGCAGTGAAGCGCATTGAAAAAAGGCTTTCTGCTGTTCTATTCAAAAAGGACTGGGTAGGCCTTTCTTTTAGTGTAAGTCCGCACTGTGGACAGATGCCAAATTCTTATAAAGGTACTCCAGAGGCTACAAAGTTTAAGTTGGAGCGTTCAGCAAGCGGCTGGGTTGTGGTTGATGTGAGTCGTGGCTATATGGATAGCGTATATATCAGTTCGTTAGGCATGAAGGCGAAAGCCGATGCTCTTGTTGATTTTATTTGCTCGAACAGATACTGGAATTGATTTGTGAATACTCACGATATACAGCGTGCCCTTGCTGCTTTACGCGAGATTCAGGTTAAAGCTGTAGAGCTGCCGCCGAGCTGCGAGCATGACGCGCATGTTATTGCGGCTCTCGCGGTGACTGTTGAGCAGATCCTGAGCAAGGAAATTAATGATGCTGCTTAAAGAAGCCCAGGTGAAAATTCCCCGCGCCATCGGAATTGGTTTGATTGTGTATTTCGGTCTTGTCGTGCAGGGGCGAGAAGTTGTCAATCGTGCAGATCCGGTTGTACACGTTAAAGCAGTTGAAACTGAAATACCAGTTCCGCCCGTTTATTCTCCCGAGGTGAGTTATGAGCAAAATTAAAACAGTCGTAGCTTACTTGACTGGCTACGCACAAACTAAGAGCGCTGTACGCGAGGTTAAAACATCGGTCAGCCTTCCAGTCAATTTTCTTCGCGGACTTTGGGGGCGAGTTCAGGAAATTCGACGTGAGGCCGCGGACGCTAATGCGCTGGCAAGACAGGATGACAAGGGCTTGTGGGATGAGATGTGCCGCGAGTACGAAATCACGACCGAAAGCGTGCGGAGGAAGTACAAAAGCGCACTTTTCACAAATTTGCTTCTCGTGCTCGGTATTGGCTTGATTGTAGGCAATCTGCTGTCGAACCTTAATGCAGGATCAATGGTTGTTGTCGCAAATATTATTTTTCTTAATTTCTTGCTGATGCTTCTGTTTCAAAATGCCTATCGCTTGAACATGGCACACACGCAGTCCGCTCCTCCTGTCATGCAGTTCTTGAAGAATACTTTGAAAAATCCGACATTATTAGTGGGGCGCACTTTGCCGGACGATTACAAAGTTCGCCTGGAGGTTTCCAATGAATAGCTTTTCTCAGCTCGTTCTCTCCTGGATGTTCGGCAGATGGATTTTTGATGGCTCTCAAGCAGAAGTTATCTCCGATAACATATCTGACGTAACCCCTTTAACCATCTTCGCCGCAGCATTCTCGCAACTGGGTTTGTTGATGTTTGGCGTTCTTGCCTCCTGGGCAATGTTCTTGGGGATTTTTCGTCTGAAGAACAACGGCAACTTCTTCGGGGCGAAAGATGGTAACGAGGCGTTCTTCTACCCGCTGCGAGTTGTGGTTGCGTTGATCCTTGTCGCGCCAGTTGTACCTGTTTCGAGTGCAGGGGGGGTGGCTATAACCTTGACAACTGGTCATGCCCTTATCAGCGGCGTTTCAAAAATGGCTGCCGAGTTCGGCGACACAATGCAGCACGATGCTTTTGAGTTGATGCATCGCCATAACCTTTTCAACGATCCGAAATTACGCGTCGACGTTGATCCAGGTGTTGCCCTGGACATGCTCAACAGCTGGAAGCTGGCAGCTGCCCAACTCGCGGGCTTTGCTGTTTTCCAGGATCCGAGTGAAGAAAAAATCGTTGCCGGCCTCACTGGCGAACAGCTCGCCCTGGTAGCGCTGCGCAATCGTTGGAATGAAGTCTACGGCAACACTCATCCTGCCGGATCTGGCGATGCTCAGTCACAAGCAGCTGAGGCGTTTCTCAGCGTTGCCGGCCGCTCTCTGCAGATCCCTCTTATTGCTCCAACAGACAGCCTTGCCCGCGAGGTGACTCTGGGCGAAAACGGTCTTGTAGACTCCGGCGCTGTTGATGAAACAATCGGTCGTGAACTCGAAACCGAGGGGTGGTTTTGCCAGCTCGGCTGGATGAGCTCGATGACATGTTCTGATGAGTTCGTTCAGCTTAAAGTCAATAACGCAGCGTCGATTGAAGCTGGCATTTCTTCGGCACAGCGCCAAATTTGGATTCAACTTGTTGCTCATGCTCTTCAGTATGCAAAGTCTGTTCAAGACGGTGGAGTTACCCAATCAGAGCATAAGGAATACTTCGAGAAGTCAATTAACTGGACGGCTCAATCTGCTGATTGGTACAGCAAAACTGTTGAAGACACCATTGCAAATACCCTGGCGGGAGATCAGGCAGAGCGTGCTGAACCATATTTCGATGAAGTGAAAAGTTGGGGCTGGATGCTTGGCGGTACTTTCGTTTTACGAGCGGCGAGCGACTTTAGTCGTGCCGCCAGCTATGCAGAGGGTGCTACAAGCAAAATGATGCCTAAATCATCACTGTCGGCTTTGACAGGCGGTGAGGTGCTATCGAAAGTCGTTGAACAAGAAACTCTCGCTCAAATTCAACCAGGTAATACTGGAAGCACCACAAAGTCGTTGCTAGCCCGTGTGTTCAGTCTGGATATTCTCAAAGAGACAACAGGACCAAGCATCCAGAACATTCACACAATAGCGGCCTGGGGCCGATCGCTTGTCGGTACTGGTATCGGTTTTTTCGCTGGGGGAAAAATTGCGCAGTACATGCCAGGTCTTTCCTCGATGACGGATGGAGCGCTTCCGAAATCAATCGGTGCTTTGATGATCATCGCTGGCGGGATGATCGGCTACGTTATGCCGTTGCTCTTCGCGGTATACGGACTCATGGGAGCAATAGGTTGGCTCGTAGCAGTGGCAACAACCTTTTTCGGAGTCACGCTCTGGAGCGCCGGCTTTGCGGCGCCGAAGGGAGAGGAGCACACGTCTCAAATGTCGGCGAAAGGGTGGAACGCCCTCATTTTTATCGGCCTTTACCCGGCCCTGGCTGTTGGCGGTCTGGCTGCTGCGATCGTAATTAGCGCCATCGGGCTGGCCATGGTCCAAGCTCTCGCGATGGGAATGTGGGGGATGTTTGACCCCGGCACTGCTGAAGTTGGACGTCCGCTTGAAAGCCTCGGCGGAATCCTAGTCGGCGGCTTGTTGCTCGTGGGTGTAATCATACTTGTGAGTTGGAATGTGGTTGTCACTTCGGCCCAGCTCATCATGACCTTCCCGCGTACTGTGCTCAATATGATCTCCTTCTCCGAGCCGGGTCTGAACCCGTACGAAAATTCACCTCAGAACTTGATGGGCGGACTGGCGATGAGCGCTCGCCAGGTACTGACTGGGGCAGTGAGTCGAGCTATTAAACCGTCTCGTAACCCGACCCCGCCGCAGGGCGGCGGCTAGTAGTACCAGGCCCCGCTCTGCGGGGCCTTTTTGCAGTGATAGCTCGAACTCAAAAAGCTACTATAAGTGCAGTATGCATCATGCATAGATGATGGAGAGCGCTCTTGACCACTGTTATCTCTGAGATTGCCGAGCTTACAGAAACTCAGAAGCTCACTGAGGTCATCGATTTGGATACAGGTCTGTCAATTGACCTGCAATCGTTTGTCTGTAGGCATGACAGGGAGGTTGTAAAAGCCAGAAATGAACTTCGCCGAAGATATCTAGTAGATCCAGAAAGCCCATGGCTTGCTTGTGAGTTGTGTGGCGCGGCCGTCCAGTTGGTTTGTCATACAGATCGCAAATATTACTTCAGGCATATGCCAGAGCAAGAGAATCGTGGCTGCCCAGTAAATACAAAGAATAAGCTAACCCCAGATCAAATTCTGGCTGCTAAATATAATGGGGCTAAGGAGAGCTACGCTCATCAGCGCCTTAAAGAAATTGTTCGTGATAGCATAATCGCGGATCCGAATTTTTCCAGTCCACGCTTAGAAAAGGTTTGGCGATCCAGTAATTTCTTGGAGCGGGCGTCCTGGCGAAAGCCTGATGTTCAGGTTGAAATGAATGGTCGTAAGTTTGCATTTGAAATCCAGTTGTCGACAACTTTTCTTAGCGTAATTGTCGAGCGGCGGGAGTTCTATCGCGCTGAAGGTGGTTCATTAATATGGGTTTTTCAATCTTTCGATCCGTCCCAGACTAGGCGTGCAGAGGAAGATATCTTCTGTAACAACAATATGAATGTCTTTGTCGTGAGTGGCGAAACATTGCTTCGTTCCCAGAAAGATAAAAGATTTTCACTGGATTGTTGGTATCCACTGCCTTCATATAAGTATGGGTTGCTTGTGCATGAATGGCGTTGTGATCAAGTATTTTTCGACGAGTTGACTTTTGATGTCGAGCTTCAGCGGGTATATCATTTTGACTATGAGTCTCGTCTGAGTGAGATGAACTCGCAGCGTATTGCAGATGAGATTTTTCGACAGCGAGAGACTTTGCGCGAACGCTTCGAGTCTTTCTGGTTGCGTGACGATTTACAATACGACTCTGAGGATGACGAGGTTAATTCGGAGTGGATGGCTCTTAAGAGCGAGATGCGAAGCGTGGGTTTTGTTGGGGCTTTACCAAATAGCCACTGGAGTATGCCGTTTTACGGGGTGATTGCCTTAATGCTTAGTGTGAAGTATGGCAAGCCCGTAGGTTATAAGTTTAAGACTCTATTGGAAGTTACTAATCTGGCTTTTAATTCATATAAAAAATTCCTCAGGCCTTTTGGTCTTGCGATTCACTATTATGAGATGGATGATTTATTGGTGGGGCAGGATCGTAAAGGTACATGGCGAAAAAGGAAAATAACGATTAGGCAAGCAATGGTGGCTAAGGATCCGGCTTACGTGCAGACGCCGTTCTTTGATGAAGCTATAGCTTTTATTTTGCCGAAGATATCTGATAAATTGGGAGTCTCCTGTTGGAGGAACTAATAAGGTTTGGGGGGTACATGAGTAAGCTTGCAGAATTCAAACGTCTTGAAGCTCAACTGGCAGCGCAGTTGCAGCAACTGGATACGCTGAAGAATGATGCTGAACTGAAAAAAGAAATTCAGTTCGAGGGAAAACTGCGGGCATTGTTAGCTGAGTACGGGATGAGCTTGAGAGATGTGATTAACATCCTTGACCCTTCCCCTCGCTCCACTCCTGCTGTTGTGGTACAACGCCGTCAGCGCCAAATTAAGGTCTACAAGAATCCCAACACAGATGAAGTCGTCGAGACAAAGGGCGGTAATCACAAAGTACTGAAGGCTTGGCGGGAGCAGTATGGAGTTGAAGCTGTGGACTCCTGGCTGCAATAAGCTATAGAGTTACAAGACAAAGGGCGCATTTAGCGCCCTTTGTTGTTTCCCCTCATCTTCAGTTCGGCCTTGATGGACGGCCATTCCGGGGATGCTTCTAGTTCCCGAATTAGCCGTTCATGCTCAGGCTCCGGTACCAGATGTAGCCATCGCTGCTGTTCAGCATCTTGGTCAGAGGTGCGAATGTCGCGTGTGAGTTCGGCACCGGCTCCGGCGAATCGCTTGCGCGCCTTAGCCCAAAACTCAGTGGAGGTTCCAACCTCGTGCATGGGGGTCAATGGCACTAGGTGCTGGCACCACAGCCGCCAGAGCGCGGCCAGGCCGATACCGCGTCGGCGATGTGCGGGGCTGATATGAAAGTCGCTGATGTACACCCGGTCATTGAGCGGACTCACACCATAATTGACCCGACCCACGCGCTGACCATCTAGCTGGATTGCGACCGTGATGTCGGGGCCCGGAAAAACGAAGTTGCCGCGTAGAGATTCGGAGCGCTCGATCACCAGCTGGACGGCCGAGGCTTGCTCGGTCAGCTTGGTGGCTTGGCGTCGGTGGAAAAAATCGCGAAGGGGATCAAAAATGATCATCTCCCCCGTTCCTAATACAGATGGATTTTATCGAGGATTTTCGCTCCGGCTGCGAATGAGCGGGTTGGTTATCGCCTATCGGAGCAGCTTCAGTAAGTCCTCAGCGGAACGGCACCCCGGCGAAAGCAATACCTGTCGGACTTTTTCATACGCCTGTGCTGCCTGCTCGTATGGGAGATGGCTTTCGTCATAGAACCATCCGGCGTGTTGCAAAGCAGCGCATTTAAGTTGACGTCCAGCTCCCCAGCCATCCCAGCCTTCCCAGTTAGGTTGGGATCTAATGAGACCCAATTGCCGGCCGAGTTTCTCAAACACGCCCTGACCCTTTCTCAGTTCCGCCTCAGCCAGCGAATTGATAACACCCTCAATCAGTATGTATGTGGGCCGGCTGCCCTCTATGCGTGCCATCTCGTCTGCTGTTACCGGGGGCCGAAGTCGCAGTTCATCCAGTGCTTGCATTGCTTGTCCTTATGTTGACCAAGTACGCGATCGAGGAGAGGTAGGGCAGAAAAAACTAACCCCCTGGTGCGCAGTACCGACAATGCCGGCCCGAGGCGTGGGGGTTATTCTTGCTCACAGACTATTGGGCACGTTGCCGTGCGTCAACTCGAATCCGACCCGCGCCGTTCCCTTCTAAAGCCCGCGAAGCGGACATGAGGAGGCCCAGTGGGCGCGCGCTGGGCGCAGCTTAGTCGCGACGCTCTTAATGGACCAGAACCAGTGTTCTACCATGTGGTCTCTTCCTTTCGTGTTTTCCGCCGCGGATCGGCTGGCGAGAGTTGCCGCTCTCGTCAGCCAACTCTTCGCTCCGCTTCTGTAGCCTTTGCAGCTGCAATCCGCGCGCTTTCAAGTTGCAGGGCGCGTCCTGCATCAGCAATTTTTGCCCGCGTATCTGAGTTTCGAACACGTTGCACAAAATGCCTCAGCTGGGGCATTCGACCTGTCACGCTTACTTGTTTCATGTCCGAATTCATCGCATCCATGAAACTCCCAAGTCCCGGAAAAAGCGTGAGGCTGCTTTCGTTCAGCGCATCCCCGCTCGCAAGAGCGGCGCGCAGAGCTCGGTTCTCTGTTTCAAGCCGAGCAATACGGTAGTCAGCCGCAATCAGCCCGACATATAGGACCGCTTGGCCTGGCTGCTTTAAGTCGTAAAGTCCGCCGAGATCGTCTAGATCCGTCGACTGAAATGGCACGTCGAACAGTCCAGGCATGCATTCTTGGAGAGGGCTTGCCCCCGCAGGACCAACGAAAGCTGCGGCTAGAGCCGCGGCCGCATCCGTCACGCGCTTTTTCCGGGCACAAGAATCTTCGTCATCGCTATGAGAGCTCATGCGACAGTCCTCAACGTTGTAGTGGTTTCGGCGTTATCAGCGCCCTTGATGAATCGGTTTGTAGATCAGCTCTGCTGCCCACGCCTGAAACTTTGGTGCGAGGTATCCGGATCCGAACACGCCGCCGAAAAGTAGCCCGATCAAGAGACAGGTCACTGACCAGTTTCGGCCGCTTTGGTGCGCAGCCGCGAGCAGCCCCTGGGTCTTGTCTTCGCGGTCATTCAGCTCGCCTCTGTGTAACGACGAGATGCGCTGTAGATCGCCCGACAATTTCTCAATCAGGATCGTGAGGCGCTTGATCTCTGACTCGGACTTTTTCAGCTTGTAAAATAGATCTGCCCTGGAGCCTTCCGCACCAAAAACTTCGAATTCTGCTTTTTTCATCGCCTCGTTAATCAACTCTCTAAGATCGTTGATGGCGATGGAAACACCAGCCACCGCTGCTCGTTCCCGTGCTGACTCGACTGCGGATGCGAGCTCGCTGGTCATCGCCTCGCGCACCGATCCGCGAAAGCTCTCGCACTTGTCCGGCCGTAGCAATTGCGCCGGCAGATTGCCAAGTTGGGCATGCAGATCGGCTGCGGCCGCAAAGCGTTCGGCCAGTTCCCCCATGTGTTCGACTGCAGCCGCGATCGAGCGAGTGAGCTGCCCGGTTTCAGCAATCACACCAGGTTGTGTAGGTGTGCCGTCGAGGCGGACGATCAGCGTTCGCAGCTCGCTCACCAGGTCGAAAATGCTCTGGATGCTGTCGTCGCCCAGGCTCATGCGGCCTCCTGGTCGGCTCCCCGGAGCTCGTCGAACTTGCCATGCAGTTGCTTGATCCAGGTGCTGGCTTCTTTCGCGATCGCCACTACCTCGACTAGCACCATGCAGCGTCGAGCGTCCTTGCCTTTCCCCTCGCGATCAAGGGTCAGGCTCTGCTCGCGGAGTTGAGCAATCAGATCATCGGCACCGTCGGCAATTTCCGGCAGGGTTTTGCCGAAATTACGTGACAAGCCGTAACCCTCGACGCCGGGCATGATGAGGACCGGTACATCAAGATCTTCGCCCAGGTCGAAAACGTCACCATACAGAGCCCGGATGCGACGGTCGTTGGGATCTTGGGTTTTTCGCCCAAGCCCGTTGAGAACCAGAACAATTTTTGCGGATGGCTCATCTTCACGGATTCTGTTGATGGTCCGCTTGGCGTTTTCTACGTCCTGGCCCACGTCTTTGACCGGCACTAGGATCAGGTCGAACCGACCGAGCAGGCCGTTTCGGCCCATGGCGGCAAGCGCCGCCTCCGCAGTTTGGTTGCCGATGTCGAGTACGAAAGATTTACCGGCGAAATCTTCGAAAAGGTCGAGGACGGCAAAGCCGGCATCGCCGTCAACAATGATCTGGCGTGATTCGATCTTCGAGCTTTTCATCCAGCGCGAATCGACGTTCTGGTCGTCGAGCTCAATCAGCGTACCAGCGCCCTCGCGGTCAAGAAGGTATGTTGTGGCCACTTGCTGGGCGATGGTGGATTTGCCGACGCCACCTTTGGTGGAGGTGCAGAGAATTCGAATCATGATGGGGACTCCTAACTTGAATGGTCTTTTCGCCCGAGCACCTGCTCGATGAGCGAATTCACGTTTTCGGGTTTCGCCTGATCTGCGGCGACCGGTGCCTGCGGTGCAGGCTGGGTTTCAAATTTTGCGTCTAGGTTTTGCTCTCCTCCGGATTCGGGGTTGATGCCTTTCGACGATCCGATGGCCATGCACTCTCGGTACTCTGCTGGGAGATGCTTTTTCAGAAAGGTGCGCAGGCTGTGGTAACTCACCAGCACTCCCGCTTGCTCCAGTAGGTCGAGCATCTCTTTCAGCGAAAGCCCCAGCAGCATCATCGATCTCAGCTCTGTTGTTCGGGGGCGAAGCACACGAGTCGCGTGCCCACGAGTACGTGCGGAGTCCGTCCCTTCAAGGGCCTCTGCCTTCTTTTGCGCGATCAGGGCCCGTAGTCGGTCTGTCACCGCCTTTTCCTCCTCTGCCATCTCGCGCAGGTATGCATCGATGTCTTCTTCGTCTTCGGGGCGCTTGAACATTGGGTTTCTCCTGTAAGTACAAAGGTACGCATCGATTCTATCGAGAATCTCTAAAGATTCCTGCGCGATTCCTCTATAGCTATCAGGATGCTTGCCTAACGCTATCGCGTTTCTATAAAGATAGCAAAAGAAGAAGATAGATCAACAAAATATCGTTGATATTCTATAAAGATTCTGTAGTTTAAAGCGGGAAGAGGAACACGGCTGCACTCGCTTCGCGAGGTGCATTCGTGTCAGCCCGCAGCAGCCGGGCATCACGAGAGACTGGTGAGCTACTACATCGGTAGTAGCCCCCCTGAAGGGAAGGGAGCTGAATGGCTTTCGAGAGGAAAAATCACACACAGAGCATGGTTAATGAGTCGGCTCAGCAGGCGTTCGAACGCCTCGCTCGTGACCTGCGGGTCCCGAAGTCGGCTGTGCTGCAGACCATCCTGGAGGCTGTTCCGACCTCAGATTTGGTCGCCCTGGTGCGCGGTGATCTGGCTCTGCATACGGCCAAAATCGTTGTCCTGGAGCCAGAGGCATCGCTCGCGATCCGGTCTGAGATTGAATCCGCCCTCGCCCTTTTGGGGCCTCGGATCGCGGAGGCGAGCCGGCTGGGAGCGCAGCGCGCGGTGGCTGAACAGCTCAAGTCTCTGTTCGCTAACGCCGAGGGTGTCTGACATGGCCATCTTCACAATCGACAAATTCACCGGCGGCGATATCGGGGCGAGGGCGAACTATTTCGAGCGTGGCGAGGGGCATGTCCTCGACGACGAACACCATCAGGTGCTGTCTAGCGGGGGAGAGGACTACTACCACAAGCCGGGCGCCGACACGCTGTTGACCGAGTATCTCGGTCAAGGTGCCGAGGCCATGGGGTTGGGTATCACGCCGCAGGATGGGGACTACGCCGCCTTGATGGGTGGTATTAACCCCCGCACAGGGGAGTCCTATGTCCTCAAGCGCCGTCAGGATCAGCTTGAGCGTGGCACCGGGACGGCGGGGTTCTCGACCAGCCTCAACGTGGATAAGACCCTCTCGCTGGTTTATGCCTCGCTGCCGCGCGAACAGCAGATCATTTTTGAGCGGGCAATGATGGAGGCCTCTCGACGGACCTTTGAGTACGCGGAGAAACAGGGGCACTTCGGCTACAGGCTTGGCGCCCAAGGGGTTGACCGTTATGCCGGAAAGGCTATGGCCGCCAGCTATCTACACTTCACTAACCGCAACCAGGAACCCCATCTCCACGTTCACATCGAGATTCCGAACGCCTGCCTTACGCCTGATGGCGAGTGGCGTCCGCTCGATGGTGGTGAGCTGTACAAGCGTCAGGGAGAGTTCGCTGCGCTATTTGATTGCTATCTAGCCCATGCCCTCGGGCGGGATATCCCTCAGCTTGCAAAGCATTTTGAAGCTGACCTCGAGCGCAACGGTCTTCGCGTGGCCGGCATTTCCCGGGAAATCGTGCTGGAGTTTTCCACCCGCCGTATGGAGATCCTCAAGGCGCTAGACGAGATGGGGGCCAGTGGCGCTGACTCAGCACGAGGCGCAGCCAAGCGCACGCGCGAGGGAAAGAAAGAACGTGATTCAGACGAACTCCGCGCCGAATGGCGCGAACAGCTGCAGAGCCTCCACCAGGAACTGCAACGCGGCGACCTGACTCCAGAAACCAAGCTGTTCGCCGAGCAGCTCGTGTTCCGCAACGCCTCCGTTTTCGGCGAACACGCGCTCGATCGCGCAGCAGCCCAGCTGGCGATTCTGCACGGCGGCGAGCCAGCGATCCCTGCAATCAAGGCCGGCTTGATCCGCCAGCTTGGGGTGATCGAACTCCCTCAAGAGGGGCGCCACCGCGAATTCACGACCGAGACTTACCGCCAGCTCGAAGCCGAGCTGCTGGCCTACGCCTATGCCGCTCAGCGTCCGGAGGCTCGATTCACGATCAAACCGCTCGATGTGGAAATGGCCATTGCGCGTATCGAGCGCGAGAAGGGTTACCCAATGCGCGATGAACAGCGCGCAGTCGTTCGATTCTGTACTTCCGGTGCTCGTTTCCAGATCATCCAGGGCGCTGCGGGCACGGGTAAATCCGTCAGCCTGTCCGCGCTTCGCGAGGGGTATGAGGCTGCCGGTAACCGTGTCATCGGCCTGGCGCCATCTGGGGCGGCTGCAGCTGAGCTACAGAACTCCGCTGGAATTCAGGCGCGCACGATCCACTCGCTGCTGATGCGCCTCGAAAATGACAACGCCCAGTACCGCGAAAAGCTGCGTGCCAACGACGTGATCATTTGCGATGAGGCCGGTCTCGCCGATCTGCGCACCCTGCATAAACTCGCTGGCTACTGCGACGCCGCCGGCGCCAAACTCATCCTGGTTGGCGATGGCCGCCAGCTTGAGGCCGTTGGTTCCGCCTCAGTTTTGGACATGCTGACCGAGGAGATTGGCTGCTCCGAGCTGATCCAGATCGCCCGCCAGAAAGATCCGCTCGACCGCGCCATCTCCCAGGCTTGGTTCGAGGGACCGGCTGAGCAGGGTGGCCCTGACGCCCTCGACATGATGAAGGCCCGTGGCCTGCTGAAAATGCCGGCCGAAGGCTCCAAGGACAAGCCGATCGACCAGCTGATGCGCGATGCGCTGGAGGCTCGCGCCTCCGGCACCGAGTGGAACGAAATTCTTCTGCTGGCTGACCGCAACCAATCCGTCCGCTCCCTGAACAACAAAGTCCGAGAGCACCGATTCGCCACAGGCGAGCTGGATAAGGCCCAGCATATCCGGATCCCGGTCGAAACCGGGCGGGGCGATTACGCAGACCTCGATCTGGCACCAGGCGACCGGATCATGCTCCGTAAAAACGAGAAGGTTGGCGGCGAGCCGGTCTACAACGGCGACCGCGCCACGCTCACCAAGATCGAGCGAGTGCAGACCGGCGTCGACGATAGCGGTGAGCCGATCTACGACACCAAGATCACCGCCCGCCTCGATCGCACCAAGGAGGAGGTGAGCTGGGATCTCTCTGATTACGCCTCGATTGATCACGCCTACGCCATGACCGTGCATAAGTCTCAGGGGCTCACGGTCGATCGCGCGTTCTATCTCACCTCTGACTCGACCGACCGCCGCCTCGCCTACGTCGCTTACACCCGCTCGCGCTACGCCTGCAGCTTCTACATCGGCAACGATCAAGAGTCGCTCGACACGCTGGCTCGGAATACCTCCGCCTTCAAGAGCAAACGCTGCGCACTCGACGCCGACAAAGAGTTCCGCGCCCTGATCCGCGCCAACGCCGAAGCCAGCATTTACGAAGAGCAGCCGATCAAGGCCCAGCAGCCGAGCACCAAGGATTTGTTGGAGAAAGCCGGCGAGTGTTTCGAGTACCCGACCGAGCCCAAGGCTGAACCCAAGAAGGCGCCGGAGATCCAGGTTATGCCCGCCACCCAGGCTGATCATGACCTGTCTGTCGCCCGCGGCTTTGCCGTGACCGGACTGATCGATCTGCCAAACGACACCCGCCAGAAGCCGGGCAAACCCTATGAGCTGCCGGCCGACGCCAAGCGCGTTGCGTTGTTGGCCGAGCCAGTCCCTCTACCCCCACCCCCAAAGCAGGAAAACGAAAATGAGCGACCTGAGCGATCTGTTGCCGCCGACCAAGGCCAAGTAGGTTCCGATATGGCTAAGCCTCGTCGAGTCTGGACGAAGGCCGAGCAGCAGCGCGAAACGCAGGCTATCCGTGATCGCGTGGATCTGCGCGAACACGCTGAGCGGCTCGGTTACGTCCAGGTAAGCGGATCTGGAGCCCGTGTGCGGATGGAGAAAAGAGCGTTGGATAAGGCTGACCCCATGCGTGAGATCACCCTCAAGCCCAATGCCAAAGGCGAACCGAGCTGGGTAGCGACGAAGGCCGGAGCAGGATCTGGCCTCGGCGGCGACGTTTTCCACCTCCACCAACGATCGACAGGACAGAACTTTTTGGAAACCCGCGACGAGTTGCGGAAGGTCGCTTTCAACAAAGATTTTGAGGCAGGGAATTGCTACCAGGGAATGAGCGCTGCAGAGCGCGAAGCGAAAGTCCAGGCAAGGATGGAGGAGGAGGTACTCAAGAAGGAGCTTCGCCGCAGGAAGGCCTATGAGAAGTACCAAGAGAGCACCGCAGAGCCGAACCGATTTTTGCAGGCCCGCGGGATCTCCGAGCAGACCCTCGCCGGGACGAAATGGCGTACTGACCGATACGGCAACGCCGTTTTTCCCCATGTCCGCGAAGACGGAAAATTCACCGGTTTCGAGCGTAAGCAGGATGGCCCTGCGCTTTTCTCGAAGAGCGAGCGAGGCGTCTACATCGCCAACCCAAGCTGCGAGAACCCGAAGCGAATCAAAGTTGCAGAGGGCGGCCTCGATGCCCTGAGCCTCTACCAGCTCGATACACCAGAACAGCGCGCCCGCACGCTCTACGTCAGCTCTGGCGGGAACCCTGCCGATGATACCGCCCGCGCTCTGCGTGGCCTGGCCGACCGTACCGGTGTTCGGCAGGTTGATCTCGTTTATGACCGGGATGATGCAGGCACCCGGCATACCGAAGCACTGACGCAGCTGCTTGCCGAGCAAGCCCCCGACCTGCAGGTCGCTGATCGCCGGGACGACTACAAAATGGCCAAGGGCGAGGATCCCAACGACTTGTTGCAGCGTCAGCAGAACAAGCCGGCGCAGGCTGCATCGGAGTGGGATCAACAGGCGAAAACCCAACAGCCGGTGGTCGCTCAACAGCCTGCCGCCCTGGAGGGCGTCGAGGAATTTAGAGAACAGGGGAGGTCAATGTGATTGTCCAGAACGAAACGCATTCCAGAAGTTCTGCGGAGCGCTCCGTCTTTGATCTCGCCGAACGTGAGCAGATCCGCCGACACGCACTGCGAATTGCATTTTCTTCCTGGAGCCGGGCTGACCAACGAAGGGCTGCGCTGGAGGATCTCGCACTCGTCGTTGAGCACGACAAGAAATTCCCACTCGGAGCAGCAGCGCATTTGTCGGCTGATGAAATCCGCGCGCTGGTGCCCGTCATCGTCCGCGACGGACACACACCTCATGTCCGCGACGCCGATATCCCCGAGCCGTGGCTGACACGATTCGGAATCGCCTCGGTTGGCTCAACTCGCAGCCTGAGTGGAGCTTACGCCTACGACTGGGAAAACTTTCTGAGACTGTGGAACGAGGAACAGGCGAGGCAGCTCTCTGCTCTGGAGGATCTGGCCAATGCCTAATCAAGGAAGTCTGCTCGCGCAGCAGATGCGCGATCTACAGATCCACCGCTACGAAATCGAGCTGGCCCAGCTGAAAGCGAGTGCCGGCGATCCCCTGGCTGCGCCATTTATGCGAGCCTTGGAGGCAATCACCGGCGCGGCAGAAATCGTCGAGGCCTACCTCACTCCGGCGCCAATCGGCATCGGCCGTGAACCAGGCTGGAGCCTTGTGGCATTCAGCGAGTGCCCGTTGCCAGTTGGTCAGCATGTCAATTTGATCGTCGCAGCTCAGGAGGCCAGCGATAGCTTCGAGATCACTATCGAAATATTCTGCTGGTCGGAGAACGCTCAGGAGCTCGCTGAGGCGATGGTCACCGGCCTTCTCATCTGGCCAACGAACGCTCCCTGAACAAGGAAAAGCCATGACGCGCCGAATCACCTTGAATCTCGACCTGAACGAAAACGATCTCGACGCGCTGCAGGCAGTGCTATCCAATCCTGCCGCAGTCGCAAAAGCGATCGCTCCGAGCGATCCCCGCGAGCAGATCCGAATTGTCGACGTGCTCGCCGAAATGGCCGGGGGGGTTGCCAAGGCGCTTGCTCATGTAATGGCTAATGCCATCGACAAACAGATTGTCTCTTCGGAGGAGAGGTGGGGCGGGCGACATGACAGATACGGCGAAAACTGATGCAGCTCTCAAAGCATGTCCTGCGAAAAAACTAACCCCCTGGTGCGCAGTACCGGCAGGCCGGCCCGAGGCGTGGGGGTTATTCTTGTCGGTTAGGGTATTGGGCTCGCGGACAGGCGTCAACTCGGAGTAGACGGGCGCCTGCGAAGCGGTATGTGGCCCACCTATGCACGGTGCATAGTTCACTGGAACCCTCCTATTTGAACTCGCCCTGATCAGTCATTGCTGGATTAAAGTAGCGGCTGCCGAGATCTCTTTGAGAGCCGATCTATGACCGAAGCTTGGATTCTTCAAACCTCTGAAATTCGGCGTCCGTTTTCGCGGGCGACTTGGATCCCCCTTCGTGCATCGTTAAGTGACGAGCAGGGCAACGTGAAGGAAGTGGGGTATGTCGGGGACGTGTTCGCCTGTGGCTCCGTCGCCTTTCCCAAGCTGCATCAAGAGTTCGCTGGGCGCTTGAGTTGGAGCGACATAGGCATCGGGCATACCGTGGCGCCGTATGCCTATTCGGACGGCCATTACTCGCCGATCGACGAGTATCAGTACAACGACAAGGAGCCCATCGGGATTAACCTCGTTTTCGAGCATCCGCAGCCCGTGGTCGGAGGCCGGCAGTGGATTCTGAATCCGGACTTGGTGGTCGCACTTGGCCTGATTAAGGAGGGGCCGAACTGGGTTAGGCCGGAAGAAGACTTTGTCGTAGTCGCAAGGGAGACGGTAGACAGCGATGGTAGCCATCGCCTGATCGAGATCAAGCGGGAATTCCTGATGGATTACCTGGCCGCTCGCGGCCTGTCTCTCCGTCTGTCCTATTACCGTCAGCGCGTCGAGAACGTCGCCAGCCTCAAGGACAGTCCCTATGCGGGCCTGAATGAGATCCAAGAGCAGCGTGAAGGCGGAAGATACGAATTGCGTATCAAGGATCTGGCTGCCGTGTTCGGTGGTAGTTGGGGGTTCTTCCGAATGTGGCGTACTGACGTCGACGAGGAGGAAGACGCGCCCATCATGGGACCCGAGACTGACGACAACACCGCCTCCGAGAGCTCTGAGGGGCATCGAAGCGGCTATTCTGGAGTGCGTGTTGAAGGCGAATTCTGGCGAGACGAGTGGATCGAGCACCAGGGCAAGAGCATCCGAGTGCGCGGGGATCAAGATCAGAACTTGCCGCACTTTATCGTCGACACCGATGGTTCACGCAAATTCTCGGCCGAGCTCAATGACGAAGACATCGGACGGTGGCTCTGGTTCCGCCCGTCCGTGGTCACCGAGCTACTGACGCATCGGGGCTTCTCCCTGAAGTGGTACACGGCTGAAACCGGTGCGATCAACTCCACCTCGGGGTACTCGATTCATTTCGGGATCAACGCCTCCGAGCTCATCACCGTCTACGCCTACGACATCGCCAGGCTGCCCGCCTGGGAGCAGTTCGTCTGGGCCGCGAGTAACGTCGCGCCGGAGGGCAAGGTCAGCGCCGAACTCCTGGCCTCTCAGGTCAAAGCGCAGCCGGCAGACACTCATGCCGTGGAGGAGTTGCTATTCGGATGCATGCGGTTGCTGGAAGCCGAGTTCCGAAAGGTATTCGGAGTGTCGCTGTTCTCACACGAGATAGACGATGAGGCGTCGATGCAGCACGTCTCTCGTTTTTCGAGCAAAGATCAGACTTCGCTCCTGCTGCTGGCCAAGGAGCTCGTTCGCATCTTCTCGGATCGACTTGACGTTCGCTCTCTTCGAAAGCTATCCAACCACCCTGACAAGGAGAAACTGGGCTCTAACAAGCTGCTGCAGAGTATCTTGGCTCAGAAGGCCGGAGAGGCACGTGCGCGCGAGGTCTTCGCTGCTATCGCTGGCGCTTACGACATGCGCCTTGGCGACGCGCATCCGACGAGCTCGAAGATCGGCGAAGCCATCAAGCTCGCCGGCATCGACACCACTGCGTCGTATCTGCGCCAGGGTGAGCAGTTGATCAGAAATTTCGGCCACGCCGTTTGGTGCACTGGGAGTCTGCTCTTCGGAGAACAAGAAAAGAGCGAGGGATGAGCCGTCTGCTTTCGGGCGATTCAATGACGGCAGGTCGGTGGATTGGAATGGTGACTAAGACTTATGCACGGTGCATAGCTCGACGGAGCAACCTCGGATGACGACGCGCCGGATCTACCTCGATACCGAGTTCACCAGCCTGAATCGCTATCAGGCCAAGCTGATAAGCCTCGCCCTGGTAGTGCCGGGAGGAGGCCCAGAGTTCTATGTCGAGTTGATCGACACCTGGTCGCCGGCCGACTGTTCCTCATTCGTCCTGGATACGGTTCTCCCCCAACTCAATCACGCCAACCACGGACGCACCACCGAGCAGGCCAGGGCCGAGCTGCTGGCGTTCCTGCAGGCCCTTGGGCCAGTTGAGGTCATCACCGAGGCCCCCAATCATGACTGGCCCCTGCTGTTGTGGCTTGCAGGTCTTGCAGGCCTACCGGTAAATGTACAGCCGGAACCTGGGCATTTGCCTATCGACCTGAGCGCCGCCTACAGCGGCGACGAGCCGCCCCACCACGCCCTCCAAGATGCCCGCCTACTCGCTGCTCTCGCCGAGCAAACCAACCCCGCATGACGATGCTTCGTGTACGGTTAATCACATATCTGTGATTTTGCGTACAAGGAAGGAGCACGATGAAAATCAACGCGGGCACTCCCTGGGGTTGAGCGAAACAGTAGTAACGAGGAAGGTCGGCGTAATCCAATCAGCGGTTGATCAGTGCCTCTAACGCTGCGTCCAATGCCGTGACAGATTCGACAATTGTCCGTACGGTGGCGCGGTCAAATTCGTGGTCGCGCTGCGAGTCGTGCACGCCGCTGTTGAGATAACCCCACTCGATGCTTCCCGCACCGACACCGAGTAGGCGATCCAGCGCGGCAACGACATCCGTGGCACCGGCATACTGATCTGCGATGCGGCCAACAGCTGACCGCAGCTTGCCGCATTTGTTGTTCAGTTCCCACGGCGAGCGCGGTCCTCCGAGCTTGAGCTCGATGCGACCGTCGGTGCGCCGACCCAACCAAGTCCAGATGCGATCTGTCAGGCTCTCCAGCGCGGGGCGCGCTTGACGTAGCGCTTCGCGCTTCTCGTCGCTCACCAATGCCTGCTGGGCCAGCAGAACGTAATTTTTTGTCGGCGGGGTGCTATCGACGCGCAGCTCGTGCTCGCCGTTATGCGGCAAGAACTTGTAGCGCTTGATGGCCGCGGAGCGCCGCGCACCCAGCTCCTGCTGGATCCGATGCAGAAACTCCTCGGCGTGCGAGGTCAAGATGACTTGCTTGCCGTCAAGCAGACCGTCCTCGAAGAAAGTGCGCCAGATGCCATCGCGATGGTCATCGTCGATCGCGTTAACGACGTCATCGAAGATGACCACGGGGCAGTCCTGGGTAATGTTCTTAGCCAGCAGAATCGCAAGGCCTAGGCACTTGATATGTCCTTCGCTGAAGACGATCAGTGCGTCATAGCGCACTCCCGGCTCCCCGGCGAACTCCACTTCGATCTTGCCGTTCTCTGCCACCGGAAGCCACAGCGCATGCAACAGGTCGCCGGGCGGATCACCGCGATTGAATGCGTTGTACAGATTGCGTGCCTGTTCTCCCAAACCTTGGAGCAGTGCGCCTGGCAGCGCGGCCAGGTAGTCCTGGATCTCTGGTAGAAAACTGTCGTAGGCGGCCTTGATCCGCTGATGGTGCTCCACTACCGGCACTTCTGCCGCTACGGCTTGGATCAGTTCGCGATTTACCTCGTCGAACAGTGCCACTGTCTGGCGGGCTGCGGCCAGTTCCTGATCCGCCGTCGTGCGCATCGTACGCAGTCGTTCGATCTCCAGCCGATGCTGGTCCAGCCTGTCCCGCTCCTGGGTCAGTGTGCCGCGTTGGTCATGCACTTCGCGAGCTTGCGCGTCGATACGTTCGATGATTTCTGCGATCTGCAGCAGAGCGTTCCAGGCGCGCCGCTCACCATCGACCCAGCCGGCCAGCCAGTTGCCCCCAGCAGTGGGAGGCAGCACAGGCAGGCCCGCCGCCTGTAGTTCCGTAGGACATACGATCGCAGCAACCGTGACCACGCGACGAATCTCGTCCCAAAGCGCTCGCACTGCCTCACTCAACTGCGTCCGAAGGCTTGCTTCGTGCTGCTGAAGGGCGGCCAGTTGTGCAAGTTGCTCCAGGCCTGCGCGTGCTTTGGCGAAAGGGTCTTGCGCCACAGTGCTCAGCCCTGTCCCGCAGGCAGGGCACGCTGTAGCCCCGTCGGCTAGGGCTAATACCGCCTCGTAGAGCTTGGCGTACGATACTTCGCCGGCGCGGGCTGCGAGCTGCTCTGACGACTCCTGCCACAGGCTCTGAAGGCGGTAGGCCTCTGCCAGCGATGCTTGCAGCTGGGCCTGGGTCACCTCGTGGATGGTAGGTGGAACCGCATCAAGCTGGGCTTGCACATACAGAAGCCGTCCTTGTTGTTGCGATGTGCCGAGCAGCCAGTCGACGCAAACCTGGTACGTCGCACCAGGCGACATGCGCTGCGCTAGATCGCGCTCTAGACCCTCTACCCCTGCGATCTTTTGCGGGTAGGCAGTGATCGTCTGTTCGGAGTTCGCCAGCTGCAGGCGACGCTGTGCCAGTTGAGACGCCTGGGCCCCGACAAGCATAAGATCCTGATCGAGTGACGGATTGAAGCCACGCACGAATTCGCTGAACTGATCCACGCCGAACAAGGTGGCGATGAGCTGTCGCTGATCGCCCGGTGTTCGTGCTGCGATGCGAGCGAAGTCGTCGAGGCGGTTCTTTTCGATGAAGCAGAAGCGGTACTCGGATTCGTCCGGTTGCACGACCTCGACGTCGTCTGCCCCTCTAGTCGACAGCACCGGAGCGACATGGCGACGTAGGCGGGCGTTGTTGCAGTAGGTGCGCTGGTCCACTCTCTTGACCTGCGCTTCGCTGATGGAGCCGAGCATCGCCACTTCCAGAGCCTCGCAGAAACTACTCTTGCCGGTACCGTTGGCGCCGTAGACCAGGGTAATGTCATGGCTGAGGTCGAATGTTTCCTGCCGCATGAACCCGCGAAATGGCCCCACTTCAAGCTGGTGCAGGCGCCCGAGCGCTGGCCCGGCTTCAGGCCCGCGAGCATCTCCGTCGTACGCTACAGGCATCTGCGCTAAATGCGCCACGGCCAGCGGCGCGAGGCGCGTTGACCGTCCGCGGCGCGCGGCACCGACCTCCGAAAGTGGCTGCAAATGGTTGAGTATCAAGTGCGCGAGCCGGCGAACGTCGTCATGCACCTCTTGCTGCGCGAGGTGTGAAAGGAAGCGGTGGTACTCCGAATGAATGCTTGCCATGCAACCCTCTAGATAGAAAGACGCTTTTGGCTGCGTCCGTGGCGGTGTTGATCGGCCTCTCGCTCCGTGGCGTGTGGTCGGGCAATGCTTCCATCTGCCGTTATGGCTTATGGAAGTTCTGGGCAAAATAGTCGATTACCTGTGTCGCCTGGGTCCCCTGGCGGAAGCGTTTCTGTTCCTCGAAATCGATCGAAGGCAGCATGTGGATCAACTGATGATCTGCATAGAGGGCCAAGACCCTCTGGGCATCCAGCGACCCGCCACGTTGTCCCGTGAGTGTGTTCGCCTCCTCTATGGTCGCGCCGATCATTACATCCGCCAGTTGCACTGCGGGACTAGTCTTGGAGTCGACCTGTGTCACCGATTGGAGCTTGAGTGGAAAGGTGATGCTCGCGATCTCTGACTGGCGAAACGTGATCGCGTCCTCGTGGTGAATAAAGCGCTGTAGTAAGTCGTGGTAGGTGAGCAGGTTCTTGGACTGATCGTGTTCGACCCAATAGGGACCGTCGGCCATGGCTTCCATCCGGCTGATCAGCGACTGCAGTACTACGAGGGCGGCGTCTGTGGTGACGCCTGGGGTGGCGATCGCTTGCAGGCATTCCGGCGCCGCAAACTGCGCCAAGGGGCCCAGTGCTTCTGGCAGTTCCCGCCAGCGCGAGGCGCGAGCGGCCTCGACCAGATCGGCAAGCGCCTCCGGGCTTTTCTCCTTTACTGCACGTTGGAAACAAGCCAGCAACCGGTCAAGAGCGCCTTCCCCGAGGAGCGTCGGACCTGTCACGTACAGCAGCGATGCGAGCGAGTAGTTCTGCCCATCCTCATAGAAGTCGATCCCGCGCTCGTAGTAGAAAGGCTCTACTGCGTAGTCCAGGAACATCAGCAGCAGAAGGAAGCGCTTGTCGCAGACGTAGGTCACGCATTTATGCTGGGTTAGCAGGTCGCGCAGTAGTGCCAACAAACGCGGGTGGTTGGCTGGGCGGCGTGCCAGAGCCCGATACTTGAGCTCGTCCGCCTGTAGCTTGGGAAAGTGCTCCTGGATCAAGCGCCTGGCCTGGTCATCGTCGATTGCGATGGCCGCCGCCCCCTGGAACCGTTGCTCAGGGTTAAGCAGGTCGAAGCCGGTGTAACCGCTTTCATCGATTCGAAAGCATTCCATTGCAATTCCCATCCGATCAAAGTGCGATATCTAGGGTGAGTGTTAGCACTTGCCAAGACCAATGTAACCGCGTGGTCAAGTCAGGTGCAATTATACGATCGGCGTCATCTCGCCCCGCAGGATGCCTGGATGCTGGCTCAATTGTGGAGAGATCCAACCTCGCATGACGACAAGCCATGCACGGAGCATCACCAATTAGTGACTTACCGTACACGGCACGACTGAAGGATTTTTCCACCGTTAGAAGCGAATGCCCACCACTTCACCGTCGGCGTTCAGCGCTGGTTGCCCATAGGTATCCACCAGTTTTCCCTTGGAGAAGACAAAGCGGGGAGGCCAAAACGAGTGCTTGCTCACGAGCGATAAGAGTTGTTCGATCGTGGTCACTTGGTCGGAGCGCTTCAGTCGGAAGAAGTACATACTGCTCCAGTCATCGCTGAAGTACTCCTTGAGATCTCGCGGATCCAGCGTCTCCGAAATCGGTCTTTCGGCAGGATCTTCTTCATCAAGCTGGCTGGCATAGTTTTCAAAAAGTCGATCTTGCAGAAGCTCGAAGGCGTAAGGCTCCCATTTGAGCGGGGAGTCTTCATCCTCTGTGTCCGGTACTTCTGATGGGTCGAAAGCCAGCAAAAATCCGCGGAAGTATGCCTCCTCAGTCGGCTTGCACTTCTCCGCGGCTTCGGCTGCTTGATGCCAGTTTTCAAAACCAGCAGCTTTCGCTGTGATCTCAAGGGCTTTGTAATGCGGGATATCTTTTTCTCGCTTCATGCGACGAGCACGCTGCTTCAGGCGAGAGATGGCTTTTTGCGAAACTAGGAAAATGCGTTGCATGTTGAGGCTCCTCTGTTCGCGGAGTACCGGTGCCCACTGCCGAGATCCGCACAGGGAATCCCAAACGCATTAAGTAAGAAGAGAATCGTCCCATTCGGGTTTGCCAAGGTGGGCAGCAGGCTTCGATCAAGCCTGCTACTAGCATATGCGAATACGAACAGTATGCTCAAGCCTGGTGCCTGCCAATGCCCGAGGAAATCTCCATGCTATTTATTAGTCATGATCGCGTAGGATAAGGCATAGTCCGTTGTTCTGGCACTAGAGTGTTTTTTATTTCATATGTGGTGGCGAATTGAAGAAATTTTGTGGTGTGTATGGTGGTTGGGAGCTATTGATAGCTGGGCTTGTGCTGTTGTTTCAGTCTGTGATGAATATTTTATTTATGCAGCTTTATTTTTTGGCGGAGGCCAAGAGGTTGGCGTTGTTCTCTGGGGCTCTAGTTAATTCTTATTGTTTGTTTGTACTGGTGCTTCCTGTCTTGATGGAAAAGATAGAAATTTTAAAAGGTGAGCGATTACTCGATTTTTTAGATGTTTCAGCGGGGGAGGGTAGGCTGACTTTTCCAGTGCTTTCCGGCTTTTTAGGGGAGCAAGCTTTGGGCGGATTTTTAGGAACCGTATTGATTCTTACCGGTCGCACTGTCTTAGAGTGGGGAGGAGCCGTAGTTGCAGGGATCTATTGTTTTGTGGTTCTTGGGTTTGCTATGGGTATTACTAGTATGTCTTTGTTTAGATTTGTTTTGTGTTTCTCTAGTAAACATTGGTCGGTGTACGGTTTTGCGGCATTTGCATCATTGTCTATAATGATTTGCTTTTTTATGGTTGGCGTAAAATCGGTCGCTTAACGATGCTAAGGGAGTACAATTATGTTTGGTTTTTTTGAAAGTAAGGAATTGAGGTTGGATTTGATTACTTTGATCTCCCTCCTGATCCAATAATCTTTTATTGCTTGGGGGAGCCAAGATGGGGGCTGGCGCACTAGCTCAAGGTATTGGTTTTCATCATCTACTTCAATTCCTATAGCCGATAGTCCTTTCGTTGTGCCATGTGAAACAACGACCCGCCAAGGAAGGCTTATTAGCATAGTGTTGTGAGGGAGCGGGAATGTATTTTTTTGAGTCACCGCTCCAGACCATTCAAAAATAATCTTCACGCCCGTGGATTCAAATGCTTGGGGGGATAGGAATTGGCCCACAATACCTGCATTTAAACCAGAGTCTTGCGCTAACGGGCTTGGGTAGCAAGGCCTATACCGTCCACTGGATAGTATGCTGTAAGCATTTCTTAGTGATGTTATGTGGAATATTTCCATTTAAAAAGTTATCTGATCTCTTTCAAGTGCGGGGCCTGTGAGTCCGGTCAGATGACGCGGGATGGTTCATCGGCCTGACTCATTTGAGTCTGAATGATGATCGACCATGTTGTAACGTACGGTGTTGGGGCCAAGCAGCTCGCTAAGGTAGATATCAGAGATTGGCCTCACCTCGATGTCGGCCTCAATGATCCTAACCCCTAACTTTATTGCGACCGCTGCTCTGGTAAGGGTTGGCGACCCATCGCTGCTTTCTGGATCTTTGATCAGGTCTTTGAAAAGCTGCTTCTTGAGTTGCGCCAATATGGGTTGAGGGTCAACATTTTCGTAGCAAGCGATCAGTATCCCTAGGTCGTAAGGAGGGGCGGTTTCAGGAGCTGAGTGCAACACGGTTATTGAATTGAAGCTGGAGCATCATGCCGCATAGCCATGGCTTCTTGCATCACCTCGCTCATGACTTCAATCGGGCATTTGAAGTCGAAGCGCTTGC
>Ga0209070_100261_pt1 | contig 49324 bp, 55 predicted proteins | sample SynthPrep_5_END__FD_187205 | JGI IMG/M metagenome (GOLD analysis project Ga0209070, IMG submission 187205) | Synthetic microbial communities from Ohio, USA - SynthPrep_5_END_DS10_MetaG (SPAdes) (version 2) | ecosystem: Engineered > Bioreactor > Aerobic > Activated sludge | place: USA: Ohio... | reverse complement strand
CCAGAACGATTTTGCCTTGCCAGCAATGATGCGGCTGTTGATCAGGGTCTTCCGTGTCTGGTCGGGTTGGACACTCATGCGCACAAACAGAGCCGCGGCCAGTGGATCATATTTTTTGCCACCCCTAAGCGATGATGAAATCACTGCCGAGTGCCAGCGTCGAACCTCCGAACTCAAGGCTGAGATGGTCGACCTGTCCACGCCAAAACGTTTCGACGGCACTTTTCAGTCGCTTATTGACCTGTACCGCACAGACACGACCAGCACGCTTCACAGCGTCAAGCACTCAACTCGCATCAGGGACTACGAGCCGAGCCTTCGGGTGTTGGGGAAAAACATCGGAAAAAGGTTTGTTGCCGGGGTTACAGCCTCAGACATCAAGCGCTGGTTCACAAAATGGCGTGAGAAAGGCCACAGGAGAGCCACGGGCGCGATAAAGCTTCTGAGGCTGATAATCTCCTATGGAGCTGGAGAACGCTTCCCAGGTTGCGCAGAGGTTCGTCTGATCCTGTCTGATATGCGTTTCGAGCAGCCAGCACCGCGCACGGTTGCAATGACATACGATCAATGCTTGGCAATCGTGAAGATGAGCGCGGAGATGGGTTGCCCGTCAATCGGCTTTGTCGAGGCTGTGAAATTTGAGACAGCACTTCGCCGCATCGATGTGATAGGGGAATGGGCGCCGCCGCCCGGTGGTGGGGAGTTCCGATGGACCGGCCTGATGGCGAAAGATATCTCGAAAGATATGGTCCTGACGCTCAAAACGAGCAAGACCGGCGCAGCAGTGGCGCGCGATCTGAGCAGCTACACGCTTGTCGCGGAAGCGCTGAAGGCATATCGCATCCCTGATATCGGCCCTGTCGTAATCGATGAAGACTACGGAAAGCCTTATTGGGACAATCGATATACCGAAAAATTCAAGAAGGTGAGGAATGCTGCCGGCGTTCCATCAAACGTGTGGTCGATGGATTCTCGTGCGGGTGCTGTTTCTGAAACAGTCGAGGCGACAGGATCGCTGGAAGCCGCAAGAGATTTGGCAACGCACACGACGACAAAGACGACTAGGCGCTACAGCCGGGGCGATGGTTTGAAGGCAAGCCGGAAGATTGCCGAAGCAAGAGAGAAAAATAGAACCTGACACGTTCTGACACGAGTGACACGACGCCAACGTAAGTCATTGAAAAAGCTGGAGCGGGTAGCGGGAATCGAACCCGCGTATTCAGCTTGGAAGGCTGCTGCTCTACCATTGAGCTATACCCGCGGTGGTGATTTCGATCCGTGCAGAATGGTGGAGGGAGTTGGATTTGAACCAACGTAGGCGTAGCCAACGGATTTACAGTCCGTCCCCTTTAACCACTCGGGCATCCCTCCAGCGTTCTGCTAGGATCGAGCTACCAAGCTCTTTAAGATTTCGCTGCGGCGAAGCGCCGTTGCGTCGTCTGTGGCGCGTATATGACGGCCTCGTTCGTTTCTGTCAACACGCCCTTTCACGAATTTTCGGGAAAAAATTCAAACATCTTTACAGCCCTGTGGATTATCGCGGGGGCTGGTGCGCGCCTCTTTGCGGAGATATAAGGCGCCATGAGCAAAGACGATCCCAACAACAAATCCACCCGCGATACGCACTACGCCACCCTGCGCCGCGCCGTACGCGACGCCAAGCGCGAAAGGGGCGAAATCCCCACTCCGCCGCAGCAGCGGCGCAGGAACCGCGATGCGGACGACTGGAAGCCCCCGCAGCTTGCGCCGGATCAGGTGCATCTTTACGGCCTGCATACCGTGCGTGCCGCTCTCGCCAATCCCGAACGGCAGATCGTCAAGCTCTCCGTCACCCAGAATGCCCTTGCGCGTCTGGATATCGGCGAGGCGGACGCCCAGCCCTTCCCAGTCGAGATGGTTTCCCCGCAGGATATCGACAAGGTGCTCGGCCCCGAGGCGATCCATCAGGGCGTGATGCTGGAAACGAAGCCACTGCCGGTCAAGAGGCTCGGCGCGCTGAAGGACAGCCCGCTCGTCCTCGTGCTCGATCAGGTCACCGATCCACACAATGTCGGCGCCATCATGCGCTCGGCGGTTGCCTTCAACGCCGGTGCCGTCATCACCACAATGCGCCATAGCCCGACCGAGTCAGGCGTATTGGCAAAATCCGCCTCCGGCGCGCTGGAACTCATTCCCTATATCCAGGTGACCAATCTGGCCGATGCTCTGGGCGAGCTGCACAAGCTCGGCTTCTTTTCGGTTGGGCTGGATTCGGAAGGCCCCGCCCCCATCGAACAGACCTTCAGCGGCGCAAAAGTCGCGCTGGTGCTGGGAGCCGAAGGCAAGGGCCTGCGCCAGAAGACTCGCGAAACGGTCTCGGCGCTCGCCCGTCTCGATATGCCCGGCGAGATCAAATCGCTTAACGTGTCGAATGCGGCGGCCATCGCCCTTTACGCAACGCAGCAATTTCTGGGCAAAGCGTCGTCCTGACGCTTTCCCTTCCTTGCGAAATCCCAAAGCGCAACGCATGCTGCGCTTTTTCGCAAGGAGCAAATTTCAACATGACCGAGCAGACCATCAAACCGACCGGCGAGCTGACGCTCAGGACACTTGCCATGCCGGCCGACGCCAATCCCGCCGGTGATATTTTCGGCGGCTGGGTCATGTCGCAGATGGACTTGGCGAGCGGCATCCGCGCAGCGGAACGCTCGCGCTGTCGCGTGGTCACGGCCGCGGTCAAGGAAATGGCCTTCGAACTGCCGGTGAAGATCGGCGATACTTTGTCCATCTATACCGACATTGCCCGTGTCGGCCGCACCTCCATCACATTGACGGTTGAGGCCTGGGCACAGCGTTCGCGTTTCGACAAGCTGGAAAAGGTCACCGCCGGCACCTTCATCATGGTGGCGATGGACGAAAACGGGCAGCCGACGCCCATTCCCCCGGCGGAGTAGGCACGATGGAGGCCGCCGTCAACGCCGCGGAAGCCTATTCGCACATCCGTGCCGTCATGGGCATGGTGGTCGGCCTCAGCCTCGCCCGCCTGCTGACCGGCCTTGCCGGTTTCGTGCAACATCCAAAGAAGGAACGCATCTATCCCCTGCATCTCGGCTGGGTGGCGTTCCTGTTTCTGATGCTGGTGCATTTCTGGTGGTGGGAGCACCGGCTTTCCGCCACCGGCCACGTGCTGGGCTTCGGCGCCTTCCTGTTCCTTATCCTGTTCTGCTCGCTGTTTTATTTCCTCTGCGTGCTGCTGTTTCCCACCGACATGAAGGAATATAAAGGATATGAGGACTACTTCTTTTCCCGCAAAAGCTGGTTCTTCGGTTTTCTGGCAGCGCTTTTCGTCACCGATGTCGGTGACACGCTGCTGAAGGGACAGGACTACCTCGCCACGCTCGGCCCGGAATATCTCATCCGTACAACCATTTACGTCGTTCTTTTCACGTCCGCCGCCTTCATCGGCAACCGCCGCTTCCACCGGTTCCTGGTGGTCTTCGCGCTGATCTATCAGATCGCCTGGATTTTCCGCACCTACGACCTGTTGGCCTGAAGACCGCAACGCCCTGATGCCGTCATTGTGTCGCGGTGACATTTAGCCGCGATTATGGCATTCCGGCCTTATGGGATATATTCGCAGGATCATGCAGGACAGAAGCTCGGCGGGCGCCATCGCCACGCTGGCCGTCCTGCTTTTCCTTCTGCAGGGTCTCGCCAATGGCCTGACCAGCGGCAACATGGCCATGGCCGCGCTTGCGGCGGATGAGGTCATCTGTTCCAGCCATATGCCGGAAGGGCCAGCAAAGCAGGACCCGGTGGGCAAAATTGCCGCCGACTGCTGCGGAACGCTGTGCCGGCTGGCATCGGCCACCATAGCCACCCTTCCGGTTACGCCTGTCGAACGCGCGGACAGGATCGTTACGACGGACGAAGTCGCCTTTTTGAACTTCGACGCGGCATTGCCGCCCTCGCCGCCGAACCTGGAATCACGCCCACGCGCACCGCCCACCCCCCCGCAGAACTGAAACAATCCCGGCCTGCCGGAAATCACTCTTCTTGCGGAGACATCCATGTCCGTTACGACCTCTTTCGAGGGCGAGCGCGCGCCTGCGCATTCCTCGTCCATCAATCTTTACCGCGCCGTGTGGCGCTGGCATTTTTATGCCGGTCTCTTCGTCCTGCCCTTCATGATATCGCTCGCCGTCACAGGCGCCCTTTATCTCTTCCGGGACGAATTCGATAACCTCATCCATTCGGATTTGAAGCGGATAGAGATGGTTCAAGACGCACCGAAAGCGCTTCCTTCCGAAATTGTTGCCGCTGCACTTGCTGCGGTTCCAGGCACTGCCGTCAAATATACGACCCCGGCCGATCCCGGCGCATCGACGGAAATCACCGTCAATACGGCGGATGGCAAGCGCGCCGTCTACGTCAATCCCCATACGGCTGAGGTTTCCGGCTCCCTGCCGGATCGCGGCACCGTCATGTGGACGATCCGCTATCTCCACAGCCTGAAATATTTCGGCACCTATGCCCGCTATCTGATCGAGATCGCCGCCGGCTGGTCGATCCTTCTCGTCGCCACCGGCATCTATCTCTGGTGGCCGCGAAAACAGACCGGCGGTGTGGTCACCCTGCGCGGCACGCCGAAAAAGCGGGTCTTCTGGCGCGATACCCATGCCGTCACCGGCATCTTCGTCGGCATTTTCATCGTCTTCCTCGCCCTCACCGGCATGCCCTGGTCGGGCGTGTGGGGCGCAAAGGTCAATGAATGGGCGAATGGCAGCAATTTCGGATATCCGGCCGGCGTGCGCACCGATGTTCCGATGTCCGGCGACCATCTCGATCACGTGGCCAAAACAAGCTGGTCGCTGGAGCAGGCAAAAATCCCCGAATCCATTGCGTCCGCCATCGGCCAACCGATCGGGATCGATGCGGCCATTGCGCGTTTCGACGGCTTGGGCCTCGCTGCCGGTTACGCCGTCGCCCTGCCCACCAAATCGTCCGGTGTCTATAGCGGCTCCGCCTATCCTGACGATCTGAGGAAGCAACGCGTCGTCCACCTCGACCAATATAGCGGTGAGCCGCTGATCGATATGAGCTACGCCGATTACGGCCCGCTCGGCAAGGCGCTGGAATGGGGCATCAACGTGCATCTGGGCCAGCAATATGGCCTCGCCAATCAGATCGTACTCGTGATGGCCTGCATCGGCATCGTGCTGCTTGCCGTGTCAGCCGGCATCATGTGGTGGAAACGTCGCCCGAAAGGCTCGCTCGGTGTACCACCTTTGCCACAGGAAAAACGTGCGCTGCGCGGCCTCATCGCCCTGCTCGCCATTGGCGGCCTCATGTTCCCGCTGGTGGGCGCAAGCCTGCTGGTGATGCTGGCGCTGGATCTGATAGTACAGTCTCGCCAGAGAAGGCGGGCCGTTTAAAAAGGCGTGCTCTAAAATGGAAACAGCCGGGCGAAAATCCCGGCTGTCACCCTCGATATCAAGGAAAGCCCGACTTAGAACATCGTATTGTTGTTCGCCGCCGTTTCCGGCACCGGCTGGATCACGTCCCAATGTTCGGTGATCTTGCCATCGGTGACACGGAAGATATCGACGATAGCCCTGCCGCGATCGCTTTCATTTTCCGTCGAATGGATGTGCAGATAGACCAGATCGCCATCCGTGGCGCTGCGAACGATGCGCGCTTTCGACTGCGGATTCTCCTTGAAGAAGCCGGTGAAGTAGTTGACGAACGGCGCCTTGCCGTCCGGCACCATCGGGTTGTGCTGCTTGTAGCTGTCGACGAGGACGGCGGCGCCTTTGTCTACCTCATGCTTGTTGAAGACCGTGTCATAAAACTCGATCACCAGTTTGCGGTTGGCTTCTTCCTGCGCGAAATCCCGTGTTGCGGTTTGCGCAAGTACAGGCGCGGCCGCCAAAGCGGGCACGAGGGCGAAAGCGGCGATGGCAAGACGGCGTGTTACGAAATTCATGGATGATACCTCTCAATAACCGACGGTGAAACGCTGGCGGGAATGCTGCGGCTTCTCGATTTCATCGACAAGCGCGATCGCATAGTCTTCGAAGGAAATACGGCTGCCCTCATCGTTGCTGAGCAGGCTATCCTTGCCGATGCGGAATTTTCCGGTTCTTTCCCCCGGCACGAATTCGGCTGAAGGCGACAGGAAGGTCCAGTCGAGCTGTTTTTCCTGTTTCAGCAGATCAAGAAACTCCGCACCCTTGGTAGCCTCAGCCTTGTAGGCGGCCGGGAAATCCGGCAGGTCGACCACGCGCTGGCCGGGCGCGATTTCAAGGCTGCCGGCACCGCCGACCACGAGATAACGCTGAACACCGGAAGCGCGCACGGCCTCGATGAGCTTCAAGGAATCGCTGGCAGTGAAGTGCACCGAGCTTATCACGGCATCGTGACCCTTCAGCAGCTCCGAAAGCGCTGCCTGATCGAAAACATCGCCCTTCTTGGCCACCACATTCGGCAGGCTGGCGATCTTTTCAGGAGCGCGGGCAATCGCCGTTACCTGATGCCCGCGGTCGGAAAGTTCCTTCAAAATGCGGGAGCCGGCATTGCCGGAAGCGCCGACGAGCGCGATTTTAGCCATGGCTTCTGTCCTTTCGTCACTATCGTTATCGGTCTAAATAATAGACCGCGAAAGAGAGCTATGATATCGCAACCATAGCCGCAAGAAGTCAGCGGCGGCTGATCTGGTCACATGGCGATGACCTTGATGGGTGAAAAAGGGCAAGGGGTAAGAACAGTGACGGATACGCAAACAAAGGAAATCTTCACCTTCGAGCAACCCTGCCCGATCCGTGACGTACTGGATCGCATCGGCGATCAGTGGAGCCTTTTGGTTCTGGAAGCGCTACAGGGCGGCGTGCTTCGCTTCAACGAACTGAACCGCAGGATCGACGATATTTCCAAGCAGATGCTGTCGCGCACGCTGAAGCGGCTGGAAGAGGATGGCTTCATCCGCCGCACGCTTTATGCCGAGGTGCCGCCGCGCGTGGAATATGAACTGACCAATCTCGGCCGTTCGTTTCTGGTGCCCATGCAATTGCTGGTGCAATGGGCGGACGAGAACCATGTCCGCATCTGCAAGGCCCGCCTGCAATATTCCGAAAACGACAATCGCGGCTGACCGTAAGCAGGCCGCGTCTATCCCAGCCGATAAACCTTGCAGACCAGCCCTTCCGGCTGACGATAGGTCGTGAAGCCCATGGCCTCATAGTAATGCTGCCCGAGCATGTTGTCCGCGCCGATGCTGGCATCGATATTCTGAAGGCCCCGCGCCTCCGCCGCCTTGCGCGTTGCCGCAAAGAGGGCGGATCCCACGCCTCTTCGCGCCGCCTGCGGGCTGACATGGGTGCCGATGATGCCCCAGCCTTGCGCCACGCCATAGGGATTGTCCTCCCGCGCATAACGCAGTGACTGGAAGCCCAGAATACGTCCGTCCTCATCCTCGGCAACCGAGCATTCGATACGGTCGGCGTGCTGGATGTAATTCTCCAGCACCGCCGTGATATCCGTCGGTGCTTTTCTGAGGCCGGCCGAGAATATCTCGTTCTGCACCGCCGCCATTCCCATTGCATCGTCAACTTGTGCAGGCCGTATTTTCATTGGTACATCACCTCATATCCGCTGCGACTGGTTCCGGACCGGCAGAGCGCCGGTCTCTTCCGTCCGTCTTCAGGACCGGAAAATGAAGGATGCACCGAAAGCGATCAGCGCAAAACCGATCACATGATTGATGGTGATGCTTTCCTTCAGCCAGAAGATCGAAAACAGCGCGAAGACCGCAAGCGTGATGACCTCTTGAATGGTCTTGAGCTGCGCGGTGGAATAGACCTCCGAACCGATGCGGTTCGCGGGAACGGCAAGCACATATTCGAAGAAGGCGATGCCCCAGCTGGCGACAATCGCCAGGAAGAGCGCGCTGCCCTTGTGCTTCAGGTGGCCGTACCAGGCGAAGGTCATGAAAACATTGGAGGCGATAAGCATCAGGACAGGCCAGATATGGGCAGGGCTGATTGAAAACGGCATGATGGGTCCTGGAAAAAAGGGAAGGATGTCAGGAAATGCGGCAGGAGGAGGCAGTCAGAAGGGAACCCTCATTCTGCCCGTATGGATTTGCTCTAGCGCATCCGCCTGAAAACCGGAATCGATTTTCTACGGATTTGAGCAAAGCTGTTTTCAGCCGCTACGCAACGCATCCGGCCGAATTTTGTTCCACACGCTTCGTTTCCTTTTTGTACTCATTTTTTCACCGCATCCCCTTCCCTTTATGCGTGACTCCCTCCATATTTCGCGCATGGCCAGATCACCGAAAAAGTCCACCTCCTCGCCCCCGGGCTTCGAGGAAGCTCCGCAATCGTCATTCGAAGGTGCGCCGCTCAGCGGCAGCGTCGCCGATTGGGTGAAGCAGCTTGAGGCGGAAGCCGAGGCGGGCTCGGTGGAAACCCAGCGCGAAATCGCCTCGAAAGCGGGCAAGCACCGCAAGAAGATCGAGATCGAGGCCCGCAAGGAAGCGGAAAAAGCAGCCTCCAAGACGGCGAAGAACACCACCGCGTCCAAAACTGCGCGCGGCGTATCCATCGGCGCGTCGAGCGATCCAAAAACCCGCGCCGCCGCCGGCCTCAATCCGGTGGCCGGCATGGACGTGTCGCTGGAAGAAGCCGCCAATCTCGCCCCGGGCGCCGTCACCGCCACAGTGGATGCGCTGTCGAAACTGATTGAAAGCGGCAATCCGCTGTTCAAGGACGGCAAGCTATGGACGCCGCACCGCCCGGCCCGGCCACCGAAATCGGAAGGCGGCGTCGCGATCCGCATGGCTTCGGACTACCTGCCCGCCGGTGACCAGCCGACCGCCATTGCCGACCTTGTTGAAGGCATCGATTCCGGTGAGCGCAGCCAGGTGCTGCTCGGCGTCACCGGTTCCGGCAAAACCTTCACCATGGCCAAGGTCATTGAAGCGACGCAGCGCCCGGCCGTCATCCTTGCCCCCAACAAGACGCTGGCCGCGCAGCTCTATTCGGAGTTCAAGAACTTCTTCCCCGACAATGCGGTGGAATATTTCGTCTCCTACTACGATTATTACCAGCCGGAAGCCTATGTGCCGCGCTCCGACACCTTCATCGAGAAGGAATCTTCGATCAACGAACAGATCGACCGGATGCGCCACTCCGCTACCCGCTCGCTGCTGGAACGCGATGACTGCATCATCGTCGCCTCGGTCTCCTGCATCTACGGTATCGGTTCGGTCGAGACCTATACGGCGATGACCTTCCAGATGCAGGTGGGCGACCGGCTGGACCAGCGCCAGCTTCTGGCCGACCTCGTGGCCCAGCAATACAAACGCCGCGACATGGATTTCCAGCGCGGTTCTTTCCGTGTGCGCGGCGATACCATCGAAATCTTCCCGGCCCACCTTGAGGACGCCGCCTGGCGCATCTCGATGTTCGGCGACGAGATTGATTCCATCACCGAATTCGACCCGCTGACCGGCCAGAAAACTGGCGACCTGCAATCCGTCAAGATTTACGCCAATTCGCACTATGTCACGCCGCGCCCGACGCTGAACGGCGCGATCAAGTCGATCAAGGAAGAACTGAAGGGCCGCCTCGCCGAGCTGGAAAAGGCCGGACGCCTTCTGGAAGCCCAGCGGCTGGAGCAGCGCACCCGCTACGACATCGAGATGCTGGAAGCGACCGGCTCCTGCGCCGGCATCGAGAACTATTCGCGTTACCTAACCGGCCGCAATCCCGGTGAACCGCCGCCGACCCTGTTCGAATATATCCCTGATAACGCCCTCCTCTTCATCGACGAAAGCCACGTTTCCGTCAGCCAGATCGGCGGCATGTATCGCGGCGACTTCAGACGCAAGGCGACGCTGGCCGAATATGGCTTCCGCCTGCCCTCCTGCATGGACAACCGGCCGCTGCGCTTCGAGGAATGGGATGCGATGCGCCCGCTCACCGTGGCGGTGTCCGCCACCCCCGGCTCATGGGAGATGGAACAGGCCGGCGGCGTCTTTGCCGAACAGGTCATCCGCCCGACCGGCCTCATCGATCCGCCGGTGGAAGTGCGCTCGGCCCGCAGCCAGGTCGACGACGTTCTCGGCGAAATTCGCGAGACCGCCGCCAAGGGCTATCGCACGCTCTGCACCGTGCTGACCAAACGCATGGCCGAGGACCTGACCGAATATCTGCACGAACAGGGCGTTCGCGTCCGTTACATGCACTCTGACATCGACACGCTGGAGCGTATCGAAATCATCCGCGACCTGCGCCTTGGCGCTTTCGACGTGCTTGTCGGTATCAACCTGCTGCGCGAAGGCCTCGACATTCCCGAATGCGGTTTCGTGGCCATCCTCGACGCCGACAAGGAAGGCTTCCTGCGCTCGGAAACCTCGCTGATCCAGACCATCGGCCGCGCCGCGCGTAACGTCGACGGCAAGGTCATCCTTTATGCCGACAATATCACCGGCTCGATGAAGCGGGCGATGGAAGAAACCTCCCGCCGCCGCGAAAAGCAGATGGCCTATAACGCCGAACACGGTATCACGCCGGAATCGGTCAAGGCGAAGATCTCCGATATTCTTGATTCAGTTTATGAGCGCGATCACGTAAGGGCCGATATTTCTGGCACTTCCGGCAAGGGCTTCGCCGATGGCGGCCATCTGGTCGGCAACAATCTGCAGGCCCATCTCAACGCGCTGGAAAAATCCATGCGCGATGCCGCCGCCGACCTCGATTTCGAAAAGGCCGCCCGCCTGCGCGACGAAATCAAGCGCCTCAAGGCCGCCGAATTGGCCACCATGGACGACCCCATGGCCAAGGAAGAAGCCCGCGCCGTTGAAGGCGGCGGAAAAAACAACAGACGCAGCCGCTTGCCGATCTCATCCCCAGAGGGGGGTGAGCCACACGCCGCAACCTCCCTCTTCGCCAAACCCGCACTGGACGAGATGGGTCCGGGTTCGGACGCTGGAAAGCCGCTGTTCCGCAGAAACTCGCTGGACGAAATGACAGTGGGCAGAACCGAAAAACCCGTACGCGGCGCCCTGCCCGACAAGCCGGAAACCGAGCCCGGCAAACGTTTCTCACCGCTGCTGGAAGGCCAGCCGGAGCGTACGACGGACGATCCAAGACCGCTGGTACGGGGCAAGATCGGCGCTGGTTCCTACGAGGATGCCGGTGAGCAGAAGCGCAAAAGCCGAACCAAGGGGAAGACGGGGCGGCCGGGCCGCTGATGCGCAACGACCAATCAGGCGGGGGCGATAAATTTGCCCCCGCTTCGGCGTTGTGCCTGGCAGAACAGCTTCCGATCATGGCCGGAGCGCTTCCAATATAGGTTTGCGGCCGCTTTACGCCCGGAAATGCGTAAAAAAGACAAAGCACGTCCGGCGAATCCGTTTAACCGGATACGTTCTAACCTTCACAACGGCTGACCCGCGTCGCAATCTGTGCCGCCCCAAACACCTTCACCAGATCCGCATCGAGGGACATCGGGATGTAGTCCTCATTTTCCGCAGGCCTGATATAAGTCGAGAAATAGATCGGCCCATTCGGCAGGACGCCGGCGACGCAGACCCGCAATATCTCTATCTCCGTGCTGCCGCGGATGCGCGGCCCCTCAATGCGCGAGCGGCGCACTTTCTCCTGTAATGCGGTGAGCCTTGCAATATCCTCAGGCTTTATTCTCCACACGCTGGTGCCCCATCCGGCCCGGTGTTTTACGTTGAACCGTGCGCGGTCAGCCTCAGCCATGTTTTCTTCGATCAGCCCAAATGTTTCGACAGTCTTGTCCTTCACCCCATCGGTGGTGCTACGGATGATCATAACCGCATCGCCGGCGCGTAATGAAAGGAAGGTGGGAAGCTGCAAGCCCACCCGGACATGCTCGAAATTCATCGTCAGAAAATCGAGCCGCATCAGCTTGGGAATACTGGAAATCGGCGTGGTCATGCAGCCGGAGAGGAAAACGAGCAAAATAAGCAATGGTTTGAAACGCGATAATGTCAATGTCATCATGAAACCCTGGAGACTGTGGCGCGATATGAACGGCTGCCGCATCCAGGTTTCCGAAGCTGAAGCCATAAGACCGCCCGCAAACTTGCAAGGAGAGCATTACCGCAACATTATGCCCAGACCACGCGGTTCCCGCGAATGTTGATTATCTTCTGGAAATGGCGGCAGGGAGAACGGCATGCATCGAAAAAATCTGGCGGCCTTCTGCCTTTTGCTTTCCTGGGGACCAGCCTTCTCCGGCCAGATCGAGGATGCCACTTTCCACAGCGCCGCCCTCAACGTGCCGCTTCCCGTCAACATCTACCGCCCGGACGGCACGCCGCCCGAAAACGGCTGGCCGGTGCTTTATCTCCTGCATGGCCATGATGGCGATCAGAACAGCTGGCGTGATCTCGGCAATATCGAAAAGACGCTCGACACGCTCATCGAAGCAGGCGCCATCCGTCCGTTGGTGGTCGTAATGCCCGGTGTCGAAAACAGCTGGTACGTCGATTCCGCCGCCGTCGGTGGTCCCGGCGACTATGAAACGGCCTTGACCGGCGATCTGCGCCACCAGATCGAAAAAAACCTGCCGGTGCGCAAGGATCGTGAAGGCCGCGCCATTGCCGGCCTCTCCATGGGCGGTTTCGGCGCGTTGCATCTCGCCTATGGCCACGAAGACCTCTATGGCGCCGTCGCCAGCCTGTCTGGCGCAATCTGGCAGAACGTGCCCGCCTCCGATCTCGACAAGACGCCCGCCGAACTGAAGCTCATTCAGGACAGCGCCTTCTTCCATCGCATCGACCCCACCACCGTCACCAGCGGCATTGTGCTGCCTTCCACCGGCGATCATTTTTCCGGCGCCTTCGGCACACCTTTCGATGCAAGGCTCTTTAATGAAAAAAACGTCTTCACCCTCGTCGCGCAGCACGTCGCCGAAAGCCAGGATCTTCCCGCCACCTATCTGACCGTCGGCGACGATGACGGCTTCTTCCTCTGGCGCGGCGCCATCGCCCTGTATGAGACGCTACAGGCCGACAAGCGCAAATCCGAACTGCGGGTGACCGATGGCGATCACGTCTGGTCTGTGTGGAAGGTTTCGATCATCGACGCGCTGAAATTCATCGACAGCGAATGGGACAAGGCAGCGGATGTCGCGCAAGATTGAGGAACCCGCCTGTCTTCTTACTGCCGGATCAGCCTGATCATTTCCCAGCCCGCTTTTTTCCGGTTTTCACCGACGCGTTCAACGCCACGGCAGCCCGGATCAACGTTATCAGCGCTTCCTCATCCACCACATCCCCTTCGTGAAAATCGATTGCCCGCCGCATATTGCCCTCAAGGCTCGAATTGAACAGACCCGTCGGGTCAGCGAGTGAAGCACCCTTGGCGAAGGTCATCTTCACGGCGTTCCTGTAGGTTTCACCGGTGCACAGAATGCCCGCATGCGACCAGACTGGCACACCGCGCCATTTCACCTCTTCGATCACCTCCGGATCGGCCTTTTTGATCAGCGCTCGGACATGCGCGAGCGTATCGCCGCGCCAGTCGCCTAGTTCCGCAATTTTCCGGTCGATGAAGGCCGATGGTGCTATATCCCCCGCATCTTTCTCCGCTGTCGTTTTGGCCATGACACTCTCCCGATTTCACTGCGCCGCGGCTGCCGGCCCGCCTCGCGACTGTTTCGTCTTTCAGCATAGACCAAATTTTCATGTCCTCCCACGCGGAACCAAATTCCCGCTTCACCGTTTCCTCCCCGAACGCAACGTTCAGCATACAAAGGGAAGAAACATCATGAAAATCAAGGTCATCGCGCTCGCTGCCGCGGCAGTGCTCTCTTCTTCCGTGGCTTTTGCCCAGACGGCCACCACCGCCCCCGCTGCCGGCGCGGATGCCGCTTTGTCCGGCCCGGGCATCACCATGGGCACCAAGGCCAACGGCCCGCTGAAGTTCGTTAATGTCCAGAAGACCGACCTCACCGCCTCCCAGCTCGACGGTCTCGACATCTACAATGCCCAGAACGAAAACATCGGCGAAATCGAAGATGTCGTCATCGGTGACGGCAAGTCGGTGATCGGCCTTGTGGCCAGCGTCGGCGGTTTCCTCGGCATAGACAAGAGCTACGTGGTGCTCGACCCGGCCTCCGTCGCGGTCCACAACGACAACGGCACCTGGAAGGCCTATGTCGACACCACCAAGGAAGCGCTGCAAAATGCGCCGAAGCTCGACTACGACAAGCTGGACGACTGATTACCCCTGCAGTCGCAAGCTTGCCCCCGCGATCCGTCATCGCGGGGGTTTTTCATGCGGCATATTCCGGCCAGGCATCTGGCAATCCCATCGCACAGACCCTTGCCTGACAGCCCGCCTCTCGCCTATCTTCGGCTCGCAAATCACCAAGGATCCATGCGTGCCCGCCAAGACCATATCCGCCCTCGCCACCAGCACCGTCATGATGTTGCTAAGCGCCGTTCCGTTGTCTGCGCAATCCACCGGCTGGAAACCCGCAGAGCAGATAAAAACCTATGCCATCAGCGGTAATACCGGCGGTGCACTATACCAGTCGATCGGCGAACGCGGCCCGACCGCCGGTGTACAGGCGATCGCCCACACGACCTTCAAGCTGACCTGGCGGCGGGATTATCGTCCGCAGCCAGATGGCGCCTGTGTTCTGGCCACAGCAAGGCCCAATCTCACCATTATCTACACTTGGCCGAAAGCACCGGCGCAATTGCCATCCGCCGTTGCCGCCAGCTGGAGAACCTTCATTTCCGGCGTCGAAACCCATGAACGCGTCCATGGCGACCATATCCTCGACATGGTGCAAAAAATCGAGGCCTTCAGCACTGGCCTCCGAGCAGAAAACGATCCCAAATGCCAGAAGGTGCGCGTTGTCCTGCAGCAACGGCTGGGCGAGCTTTCCAACGAGCAGCGCCAGCGCGGCCGTGATTTCGACCGCGACGAGCTTTCCCCCGGCGGGCGGGTGCACAAGCTCATTCTCGCACTGGTCAACGGTCCCTGAAGAGCGGTTATTCCGCCGCCTCGCCCTTCAGCAGCGGCTCGGAAAGCACCATGGTCTCCAGCTCATAGGAATAGCCCTCAAGCATCGTATAGGCCTGCTCGATTGCCTCGATCTGGGCTTCCGCATTGCGGATGGCTTCGGCGATCGACTGGCTGCGGGCGCGCAGCATGGAACTCAGCACATCGGTCTCCGGCTTGCGGCCGAGACGATCCATATGTTTGCGAACCCGCGTGCGGTGCCGTTCAAGTTCCAGAATATGGAAGCGGCTTTTGAGAATATCGTCTGTCAGCTTGCGGCGCATGGCGGCCACGGGATCAAAGCTTCCGGGCTCGCGCTCATCCAGAATGAACTCGTTGACCAGCGTTTCAAGCATCAGCAGGCCCTTGAGATCCTTGGCATCGGCAAGCTGCGGGTCGTAACCTGTGTCATCGAACACCTTGCGGCGCACCGGATCCTTCAAAAGCTCGTAGGCCGTTTGCAGGCGGGCGAATTGATCCGCGTCGCCACCGCTGTCGGGATGGGCTGCCTTGGCAACCTTGCGATAAGCCGACTTGACCGCCGCCTCGTCGGCATCGCGCTCCACGCCAAGCAAAACATAGGGATCGATCACAAAAACACCTTCAAACGCAAACTGTTACCCGCATGCCTGATACCACCGTCACAAGACCTGCGGGCGGATCATAGGCCAAATCCACCCCGCGCGGCACCCCGCACCGGCGGTTAAACCGGCAAAGCCCACATAAAAGCCTCATGACGCGCCGCAGGACGACCGGCGGAAAAGCCCTTGATGCCGAAATTTGTCGGACCCAAGGCGACTATAATGACAGGCGGGACAAAATTGTGGAAAGCGGCAGCAAAACATGTCGCCATTCCGCACGACGTATTTGTGGCAGGCATCCGTAAAACACCTTTGCGAAGGCGTAACGGGCACGTTTTCAGGAGGTTATGGTGGAAACTCACCAACGGGTGTAAGCTCGGCTTTTGGATCTGAAGGGAGGGATGATCCGATGCCACAAACCATTACCCAGACCGTCACGGACTATGTGCACGCCATGGCCTATGCCGATGAGGGCCTGATGCGTGACGTTTTTGATCCCCGCGCCAGCATCGTCGGTACCTTCGAGGGCGAGACCGAATGGCTGTCTCTGGAGGACTTCGTTGACCAGATGCGAAAAACCGAACGCGGCCTTCCCGATCACGACCCCACGTTCGAAATCATCGGCATCGACAAGGAGGGCGACAGCGCCTCGGTGAAGCTGACGACAAGTTTCGATGGGATGGATTTTTACGAATACCTGTCCCTGCTGGAACACGAAGGCAACTGGTCGATCGTGCACAAGCTTTACCACATCAAGCGGTAGATACGGTCCGGAAGAGCAACAGAAGTGCGGGTGGGGACAGGTTCAAGCTAGTGAAAATACTGGTGCCCCCGACAAGGTTCGAACTCGTGACCCCCAGCCGGATTGCTTGCCGTACAAGATCGGTGGGCGACTCTTATTCAACGTCGAAAGCGTCCGCCACCGTATACGCTCGAAAAATAAGTGCGATAGAGTTCAACTTATATTCGATTGCCAGAGGCGAGTTCTCCTACACTCATTGATATGGAATCTGTCCTGCGCGATGAGGTCGACACCTTTTTTTTATAAGAGCAAAATGCTTCCCATTCCCAACCCAGCGGAATTCCATAAAAGTAGTCAACAACGCTTTCCGGCTGACTGCATACGATAAACTGGAGTTCGGCATCATCCGACCGCCGTGAGACACGGTCAAGATATGCGCGCATTGCCGCGTCGAAAACCTGCGTCTGATCGATGCGACTTATGCAGCCGTAAGAATGTACTGCGCCCGTCAACATGACAGCGACCACATATATCGCGAAGCCAACGGCAATATTCCGGATCCATCGAGCGCCCCGCTTCATCGACCGTTCGGGCGGTTAGCGCTTTTGGGCCGGAATGCAGCCTCTATCTTCCTCGCGCCGCTTCTGCCCTTGGCTACTTCACGGTCAAAACACTTAGCATAAAGCTCGGTGCCCTTCTTGTCATCGCAGCGCCGCTTGGCGCTATCGGAAATCATCTTTTCAACATCAAGCGGCGGTGACCTCACCAACGGCCCCTGCTGGCAGGCAGTCAAGGCGACAGATAAAAGAGCGAGAAAGTACTTCATAAAATCTCCGGCTGAAAATTATTTAGCGCGTTTGTACATTTGCGTAGCGAGCCATAATGCCGTCATAGAACCGCTTCCTCGCAAGCACTTCGCGGTCAAAACATGCCGAATACAGCTCCTTCCCCTTCGTGTTGCGGCAGGCGCGCTCGGCACCAACTTCGAACGACCTCTGCGCTTTCCATTCCTCCGCCGTTTGTGTCTGGCAGGCAGTCAGCGCGAACGCTGAAATAGTGAGAAATAAGTACCTCATCATATCCCCGATGTGAAAGATGCGCGGCGGCTTTATCTGCCCTGAATCACACGGATGAAGTTGGGACTTTTGTTCACGTAATCCCGGTAGGTGATCCGCTTGCTGGCAACACCGTTAACTGCCCGCGTGCAGAATGTCCTTTGGACGTTGGCTTTCGGCCCAAGGTTCATGACCTTCCGCATGTTGGCTGTTTCGTGTGCCGGCGCCGTATTTGTTTTTGCGTAGCACTCGTTTATGACCTGCTGTCTTATGGCAGGGCTACCATTCATGACTTCCTGAACTCTGTTGTAATCCGTTTCGGTCGTGCATCCCGAGAGCAACAGTATCCCTGCGAGCAATGTGATTTTCTGGATTTTCATTTTGGCGTCCCCATTGGGCTGGAAGTTTTCACGGTAGCCGGCACATTGCAGCCCCTGGCCTTCATGTTTGCCTCGATCGCATTGACCTTGCCTTTGGTAAGGGAGACCTGGCCTTCTTTGTCACCACCGAACGTGCTGGACATCGGGACGCCCACTGCATCACCTGTCGAGGCGTCGTGCTGCTGCTTCGAAACGGCGGAGAGTGATGCTTGTTCTTTCAGATATTCGCGAGCCAGTGCCTGACAATTCAGGTTGCTGTAGGCAGCCATAGGAACGTCCGCCGGGACAATTGCGTCCGGCCTTTTCGCGCATGAAAAAACGGCCAGCCCGCAGGCCAGCAAAGTAAAAATATATCTCATGTAGTCCCCAAGTCCCCTGACGATTTATGCATCGCCAAGGATCAAGCTTCACTACAACCCGAAAAGAGAGTCAATGTCCCCCAGCAACTTCTAATGAATATTTATTCGCCGGGCGTGTATGAATGAAATTCCTTGGCTGCCAGCAAAAAGAAACCTTCCGGAGCGGGTTCCTTGCCACATCGCCAAGCACCGTGCTTCGTCAATCGGGTGCTCATGTAGAGGGCGCAAACGCCATAACCATTTTTTCCCACTTAGTGCAAATCAGATCAGCTTACACTCGCGGCCCCTTCGATTTTCCTTTGCAAAAACAGGGCTCGATTTTCCGCTCGATCGCCTGACCTTGATCATGTGTGGAGATACGATAACCTCCTCGATCATGGGGCCAAGTGCCATCTCTTCCATCAAGTCGATAGCCAGATTGGCGAGAGAGTGGTGTTCTGACCAGGGGTGATCTGGTGCCTGGTAGTCGTCAAAGAAACTCCAGCTCCAATCCTCAATGATGTACAGGCCACCGGGGCGCAATTTCGGGAACAGTGTTCTGAAGCTTGCCTTGGTCTGATCGTAGAAGTGCGAGGCATCATCAACCACCAGATCAAGCTCGTCGCCAAAATCGGTTTGCACGATCTCGGCAAGTTTTGCCTCATTATCCTGAGAGGTGCCGTAATAGAGTTTGGCGCGCCCCTGCTGGGCATCAATATACATATCAAGCGCGGGAATCGGCACTTCCGACAGTTCGACGGCGGCGAATTTGCTTGGCTTAAACACTTCGTTCAGGAACACGAATGAGCCGCCCTGATAAACGCCGAGTTCGAAAATCCGCTTAAAGTCTTCGCCCTCATGAGCGAGATACTGATCGAGAAAGGTTCTCGATTTCATCATTGTGAAATCGGATTGACCGGATTCACGCTTGCTGCCGCCATACTCGTAATCCATCGTGATCTTGTGACCACCGACGGAAAAGGTTGTGCCGTCCACCCAGGTTAATGCTGGGCGGCCCGTTCCACCATCTTGCTGAAACGCATTCATTAGCTCCTCCACAGTCAACTAGAGGGCGAAAAGTACAATCGAGCCGAGATGGTGGCAACTCAAAATGCGACTGCGCGGCGCGCGCGGGAGTGTTGGCGTCTCCCGACGCTACACAGCTGTGCTTGCGCGACGCCTGAAACTAAAGCTGCGAGCGAAAGCCAATGCCGGCTTCTCGACAAATGTCCATGACAGATATCCTGCCAACAGAGCGGCAGGAATCGTAATCAGATTGCTCGGATACGAGGTTAAGCTCGGGAAGAAATGAGCGACGGTCTGCTGGATAGGCCAACCATAGATGTAGACGCCATAGGAATAGTCGCCGGGGAGTATGACTTGGCGAACAGGTTGCGATGCCGAGATCACAAGCACCGAATAGAACAGGGCAAGGTAGAGGGCATATTCCTGGACGAAGGTTCCCTGCAAAAAAGCAGCGGCAACGATCAACGGCAGGGTGTAAAGGGTCTTGACGGGAAGAATGTCCCGGATCGAGTAGGCAAAGACACCTGCCATGAAGAACAACCCGACCTTCAGGATGTCGGAATATTCAACATCCGAAAAATAAAGGACTGCATGGGGCACGACGGAATGAACCATCAGGATTGCCGCCAACGTGGCCAATATCCTGATCCTCGTTTTGATGAGCCCGAGCACCCCGAATACCAACACATACACATAGCAGATGATTTCGGGCGTGAGAGTCCACAGTGATCCGTTCGGTGCTGAGGGTATGCGGTTTTCCGTAAATACACCCGGCAAATCCCAGCACTGGATCGGGAATATGCTCAGCAAGCTGACGTGGTCTGCGAAGTAGCAATAGACCTGCCGGCTTGCGAAATAATCCATCACTGGCATCGCGGTTACGACCGGTCCGATCACGAAGGATATGATAGCCAGGCAGACGATGGCGCCGGGATATATGCGGAATGCGCGCATAAGAACGAAGCGCGCCGGCGAGGCGTTGAGTGCAAAGCTTTGCGTCACCAGGATGCCGCTCAGGAAGAAGAAAACGCCGACAGCGAGCGTGCCGGTGTAATTCTTCTGTATCAGTTGCGTTATCGGCTCCGAATAGCCGCCTGTCGGAAAGATATAGAACGAGTGCCCGAAAATTACGGCGACGGCAGCGACGAGACGCACAAGGTCGAAGCCATTTTTGTCGCGAGGCAGGATATCGGCCAAGACAGTCTTGTCAGGTCTCATTTCTATTTCGCAACCCTTGCTCGCGGCTAACACACGCGCGTTTCCCTACAGGAATGCTCCTCTAACCACAATCAGCAGAGCGTCCTATGGCTTTCTGTGGTCAATCACGTTTTGCGCGCGACCAAGGATTGCGAGCATTGACGATGTCGAGGCTGCATGAATGATCCACCTGACACGTCGACCCGTTTGGAGCCTCGGTATGAGACGAACATCTACGTTGGCCAGTCGGCATTGTCCTCTGCTCTGATCGAAGGCATCGATGCAGCGCGCTTGATCGTCGATCTGCTCAACTATGCCTTAGAATCCATAAGTGACGATGAGAACCTACGAACAGAGGCCAATGCCCTACAATTCGGAATGAACGGCTAGGGAAAGCATCTTACCTCCGCCAAAGCGGAATTCGAAAAAGCAAGGTCACTGGTGAACAATGCGTGATGCTGCCCAGCAATGATCGTCATCATATTATCGGTCAGCACTTACATGATAAATGATTGATTTTACTGGTGCCCCCGACAAGGTTCGAACTCGTGACCCCCTGATTACAAATCAGGTGCTCTACCAACTGAGCTACAAGGGCAATCCAGTGCCTTGCCAACTATCAGATTCTGATCTGGTGTAAAGCAAAAACTGATGACACGGCATCAGCGAATATCTTTTCCACATCACATGCGCTTAACGTCTCGAAGACCATCATCGCGGCAAAGGCCCGGAAAATAAGCGAAGTATTTACGCAGCGCCGGTAAGATGGCGATGAAACATAACCATTGCAGCGAGAAATACGCCTCAGATGCGCGCGAGCATACAGAAAATACAGCTGACAGGCACGATCGTCATCGCCGCGAGTTCAATTCTGCTGGCCACTCTCGCCGCGGTGCCGAGTGTCTCCAATTATCTGCGTTACCGCGCCAATGCCGCCCAGCTCACCCGTTTCGAAACTGCACTTCAGTCCGCATGGCTGATCTCGGCTGAGCGCGGCCCTGCAAACAATCTGATGGGCGCACCCGCCCCCGATCCGAAACTGGTCGAGGGGCTTGCAGCTGCGCGCAAGGCGACGGATGACAAGCTGTCGGAGCTTGAAGTTTCCTTCACCGAGGAAATCAAGACGCAGCCCGAACTGGCGAAATCACTGGCTGAAACCCGCCAGAAGCTCGCCCAATCCCGCGAAGCGGTGGATCGGGTTGCCGCGCTCCCTTCTTCCACGCGCAGCCAGAGCGCCATGTCCAACGCGATTTTATCGATGTTCAAGGCAGCCGATAGCGTCAACCTGCTGCGCGGCAAGGCGGCACGCGCCGTCATCAAGGTCACGCCCGACGTGGCGATCGACATCGCGATGACCGGCACTGCCGGCGTAATGCGCGACAGGATTGGCAGACTCGGCTCCTATGTAGTGATGAGTCTGCGCGCAAACCGGCAGGATAAGCTGGGGTATCGCGCCAAGTTCGATAATGAAATGCAGGGCCTTCTGTCGCTGAAAGCCTCGCTGATCAACTACACCGCCGCCTACCTGTCGACGCCGGGACTGGACAAGGCGTTTCAGGATATGGAGACCTATTATTTCGGTCAGGCACTGCGTTACGCGCAGAACACGATCGTGATAGCCATGCCCTCCGCCCAGCCGAGCATTCTTGAATTCTCCAGGAACTATATTGCCGGCATGCGCTCGTCCGATACGCTGCGCGACCTCATTCTCTCCGAAACGCGGGCAAGACTCGAAAAAAGGAAGAACGAGGCTCTGGTCTTTGGTGGAGCATCCCTTCTTCTCGCCGCCATCGCGGTTCTGGTTCTGCTGCGGCTCACTTCCGTCTATAGAACGGCGCTGTTCCAGCCCATGCAATCCGTCCGGGCGCAGATCGCCGCGATCGCCGCCGGTGACCTTTCCGAAACCCGTTGTGAAGACAGGGTTGCCCCGGAAGTCAAGAAGATGTTCGAGGAACTTGATTTCCTGCGCGAGCAGCTTCGCCAGAAGGGCGAAATGGAGAACCAGCAGCGCGCGCTGGCCGAGCAGCTACGCACGCTCTCTGAAACCGATTCCTTGACGGGCGTCTTCAATCGCCGTGCGCTGGAAAAGGCCGTTCGTGCCATATTGAGCGGCGAGGAACAGTATCAGTCGCTCGGCGTGATGATTGTCGATATTGACCACTTCAAATCGATCAACGATCGTTATGGCCACGCCATGGGCGACCTCGCGCTGCAAAAGACGGCGGGGCTTTTGCGCAGCGCATTGCGCAAGAACGATATTCTGGCCCGTTACGGCGGTGAGGAATTCGTCGTCGTGCTGCAGGATGTCAGCCATGCCACCGCGACGGCAACCGCCGACCGCCTTCGCCGCCTGATCGAAGCCCAGGTGATTGATGAGCAAAGCGGCTTGTCGCTGACCGCAAGCTTTGGCGTTGTGTGGCAGGAAGCGCGGGCGATAAGCAGCTGGGACGAGTTGATCGCAATCGCCGACGACCGGCTTTATGAAGCCAAACGCGCCGGCCGCAACCGCGTCTGGGCCACTTATTTCCCAAAGGTCGCCAACGGATAGATGCTGGCATGGATCGGCAATGCCGGCGGTTCTAGATCAAATCCAGCGTCATCACCACCGGGCAGTGATCGGAAGCCTTGGGGCGATCCCAGCCGGTGCGCGGATAACGCTCCACTTCCTGCCCCGGCGGAAAGATGGTGCGATACGGCTGGCCCGCCCGGATGATTTCAGGAGCCCTAGTCGCGTTGATTTCGGCCAGGCGCGGTGAAAGCCAGATATAGTCCAGCTGGCACAGGTGCTGCTCCTGCGGCCCGCGGGAATGATAGAGCGTCCAGCGATCCATGACATCACGGCGCAGCATCGGATTGGTAACGAAATCATCGGCGGTGAAGACATCGAGCGCGCTCCGCGCTTCCTCAATGGGCGTGAAGCCGTAGCCGTTGCGCCGGTCACCGGAAATCGCCACACGCTCCTGATAATCGTTCATATCGCCGCAAATGGCGAAATTCTTGTTGCGTGTATTGCCGACACCCCAGCGGTTTTCGATGATACGGCGCACGGCCATGGCTTCCGCCTCGCGGATCGGCATGGTGGCGAGCCGCGCATCGACCGGGTCGCGGGAATTGGTCATGGATTTGAAATGCGTGACGTAAAGCGTGAGCGGCTTGCCGCCGATCCGGAGGTCTATTTCCAAGCAATCCCGTTTGAAAATCTTGTCGTCGATCTGGTTAGTCGCAGCCAGCGCCGGATTGAAGAGATCGAGATTGCGATAGGTTAGCGCCGCATGGCTCTTGATGTCGACCACCTCGATTTTGTCACCATCACGGGTCTGCTCGCGCATGACGACGGCGACATCGATGCCGCGGCTGTCATTGCCCTCGACCAGATATTTCTGCAGGTAGCCATTGCCGACCATGCGGTAAAGATAGCCATATTCGAAGGCCTGCAACGCGGCCATGTTATCGACCTCCTGCAGGCAGAGAATATCCGCATCCGCGTCCGCTATGGCGAGCGCCGAAAGCTGGCGCGTATCGTCTGTGGAGGAGACTGTCCGCGCGCTTTCAAGCGCCTGATAGGTCGCCTCGTCCCTGATATCGAACAGCTGGATCGCCCTGTCGCGCCGTGTCTGGTTGCGAAACCCGGTGAAATCAAAACGGGTAAGAAGATTTTCGATATTGAAGGTGGCAAGCCGAAGCGACATGTTTCATTCCTGTTGCTGGAATAGGAGCTTAGCCGCTCCTGCCCCGCCTCGCCAATAGTTTAAAGACGCCAGGCCGCACGAATGGCAACCGGCAAACGGTCTCCGATGGCAACCGCCTCCCGCGAATAGGCCCTGAGCGCCTGCCCATCCGGCAGGTCAAGACGGAGAGCATAACGCTCCCCCTCGTAAAGGACCGAAGTGACGGTGCAACTGACACCCTCAGCGTCCCGCACCACATCCTGTGGCCGCACAAGAAAATCCGCCTGCGGCAAGTGCCTGCCGCTCTCAATCGCCGCCCGAAGCGCCGTCCAGTCAAGATCGCGCGAAACCCCTTCTGCTGTAGGCAGGGTCAGGATCGCGCCCTGCCCCACCAGCGAACCGACCAGCCGTCCCTCCGGCCGCGCATAAAGCTCTGCCGGTGGCGCCACCTGCAGCAACCTGCCTTGCGACATGACGGCCACATCCGTCGCGAGCGCCATGGCCTCGGCCTGATCATGGGTGACATAGATCATCGTCGCGCCGGAGCGGATATGGAACTCGCGAAACGTTTCCTCCATCTCCTGACGCAGATGCCGGTCGAGATTGGCGAGCGGTTCGTCGAGCAGCACCACATCAGGCTCGGTAACGAGGCAACGGGCCAGCGCCACGCGTTGCCGCTGGCCACCGGACAATTCAGCAGGGCGGCGATCCGCGAAACTTTCGAGACGCACGGCCGCCAGTGCCTGGCGCACCTTCTCGCGATATTTCTCACCGGAAATGCCGCGCACCTTGAGGGGATAACCGACATTGTCGGCAACCAACATATGCGGCCACAGGGCATAGGACTGGAACACCATCGCCATGTTGCGCCGCTCCGGCGGCACCATGCTGCCCCCATCGGCCAGCACGCGCTCGCCAAGCAGGATGGAACCGTCGGTCGGCTGTTCGAAACCGGCGATCATGCGCAGCACCGTCGTCTTGCCGCAGCCGGAAGGCCCGAGCAAGGCGAGAAAGCCGCCGTCGCGTACGGTGAGCGACACGTCATCGACGGCGGGCTTCGATCCGGCTCCGAAATTTTTCGACAGGCGGTTGAGAATCAGTTTCGCCAAGGAACCACTCCTTTCGGCAGATAGCGCCCCAGAATTTCGAGCAGAGCCATGAGGAAAATCACCATGATGACGACAAGCACCGAAAGTGCCGAAGCAAGATCGAAGCTGCCGCTGTCATCGAGATTGTAGATGAGCACACCGAGCGTCTGCGTGCCGGCCGACCACAGCAGTGCCGAGACCGTCAACTCGTTGCAGGCGATCAGGAAAACGAGAATGACTGAAGCGCCCGCCGCCGGCCCGACCAGCGGCAGGATGATATCCGTAAGCCGCCGCCAGAAACCGGCGCCGGACAGCCTTGCGGCCTCTTCCAGCGACGGATCGAATTGCAGGAAGGCGCTGACCATGGGTTTCAGGCTGACGGCAAAGAAGGAGGAGAAATAGGCGAGCAGGATGATCCAGATCGTGCCGTAAAGCGTGATGCCTAACAACGGAATGGGAGCCGCAAAAAGCAGCACGAAGGACACCGAGATAACCACGCCTGGCAATGCATAGGGAATATCCACCAGCGCCGAGAGCAGGAACATGAAACGGCTTTTGCCCCGCACCTGAAAATAGGCGGTCAGCACCGTCACCGCCAATAGGCAAAGCGATGTGGCGGTTGCCAGAAACAGCGAATTGCGGAAGGCGGTACGGGTTACGCTCTGGCGATAAAGCAGCTCCTCATAGGCATGCAGCGTCGCGGTCTTGAGGCTGAGCGGCACGCCATAGGCGGGAGCAAGCGAGCTTGCCATCAGCGCGGCGAGCGGCGCAACCAGCATGAAGAACAGCACCAGCCATAGGGCAAGCTCCACCGGTATCCGCCAGCGCGCCAGCCCGAAGGTCGCGGCCTTGCCGGAAAGGCCGATGATCCGATAATCCCTGCCCTTCATCGCCCGTTCCTGAAGAGCAAGCCCGGCGACCGAGATGATGGCGATCATGGTGGAGAGAATGGCGATATCGCCGAATGTGCTGGTGCCAAAACTGGCGAAACGGCTGTAAATCAGCGTCGGCAGGGTAAAGATCGAGCCAGGTATGCCGAGGATTGCCGGAATGCCGAAATTGCCGACGTTGGACACGAAGGAAATCGCCGCCCCGGCGATCAATCCCGGCGTGGAAAGCGGCAGGATGATATCAAACAGCACACGCCGCGGCGAAGCACCGGAAAGCTTGGCGGCCTCGATGCCATCCTGCGGCAGCGCAAGCAGACCGGCGCGCAGCGACAGATAAACCAGCGGCGCGTGCTGCACGCCGAGCAGCAGCGCGATGCCCGCAATCGAATAAAGCGGCTGCGGCGATCCCATCGGCGGCGCAAGGCCGATGGCCTTCAACAACGTACTCGACGGACCGGTCATGCCGATCCACGACAGCGCCGTCACCTGCGGCGGGATCATCATCGGCAGCATGAACAGGAAGCTTAAAATCGACTTGCCGCGAATGTCGCAGAGCGTCAGCGAAAGCGCGAAGGCGCCGCCAATCGCCAGCGAGATCAGCATGCCGAAAAACGAGGTGGAAAGCGTGTTCAGCGCCGCATCCCAAAGGGCAGGATCAGCGAGAAGCCGCCATATGTCACCATTGAGTGACGAGATGATACCGGTATAGGCAAGCCGCCCGAGCGGCAGGGCGCTGAGCGCAAAAACGACACTCACCACAAAAGGAAACAGCCAGCGCGGCTGGCTGCTTCCATAGGTATTTGAACGGGACATGCCGCTATATCAGCCCTTGGAGCCGAAAACATCGGAGAAGGTCTTCAGGTCCTGTTCGGAGTTCTTCAGCGCATCAGCGGCGCTGAGCGGCAGAACCTTGATCTTGTCACGAGCCGGGAAACCTTCCGGCATGCCGGCATCGGCACGAACAGGGATGTAACCGAGCTTGACGAAGCCCTGCTGGCCCTTTTCAGAAAGCACGTAATCGACGAACTTCTTCGCCGCTTCCTCGTGCTTGGTGCCCTTGATGATCGCGACCGGTTCGGTGACGGCGGAAACGCCCTCTTCCGGGAAGACGAACTCGACCGGTGCGCCCTTGGCCTTCTCGCGGATCGGCATGTAATCGACGACCACGCCATAGGCCTTTTCGCCCGAAGCGACCGACTTCAGAACCGCACCGTTGCCGCCGCCGGCAATGGCTTCATTGGCCTTCAGCTGCTTGTAATAGTCCCAGCCGAGACCATCGGCAGCAGCGAGCGTCTGCGCATGGATCAGCGCAGCACCCGAGGTCAGCGGGCTTGGCATCGTCACGAGACCCTTGGCTTCAGCCTTGGCCAGATCCTTCCAGCTCGTCGGCTTCATTGCGGCAGCGGTGTTGTACATGATGCCTGTTGTGATGAGCTTGGTGGAATAATAAAAGCCGTCCGCATCATAAAGCGAAGCGTCGATGTTCTTGGCTTCGGCAGACTTGTGGGCCAGCAACTGGCCAGCCTGCTTCATGCGCTCGAGCGTCACGGTATCCGCGATCAACAGCACGTCGGCAACCGGATTGCCGGCGCTGATCTCGGCCATCAGCTTCGCCATGATCTTCGGCGTTCCGTCACGCACCCATTCGACTTCGAGACCCGGATTGGCGGCCTTGAAACCATCAACGGTCGCCTGCGCGTCCTCGTTCGGCTGGCTGGTATAGAGCACCAGATCGGCAGCATTGGCAGCGGTGGCGATGAAGCCGAGCGATACGATGGCGGTGAAAGCGGAGAGCAGCGTTTTCATGGGTCCAGTCCCTGTTGTTGGTGGGACCGCTAAAACATGATTGCATAACATGTATGTGACAGGCAGGATTTTTGGGGGATGATCTTTTGGGGCCGTCGGGATTGAGAGTAACAATGCTCCCTTATCGCCCGCAGTTTACCCCCCTCTGCCCTGCCGGGCATCTCCCCCTCAAGGGGGGAGATCGATCTGCGGCGAGATTTCGCCCATCTCAACGCTTTAGAATGAAGTGGCGGGAGAACGTCTTGCTGATCTCCCCCCTTGTGGGGGAGATGTCCGGCAGGACAGAGGGGGTAACGCCACAACCTCCACCGCTACCGAAAGCCACGCGCCCTCAGATCGCCGGAAGCACTTCGCCCGTTTCCGCCTGTGCCGTCGTAATCAACCGGCCAAGCCGCTTCATACCCTCTTCGATCATCGCCTCATTGGCGCAGGAGAAGCTGATGCGCAACGTGTTCGTACCCGAGCCATCCGCAAAGAAAGCACGGCCGGGAACGAAGGCCACCTTTTCCGTGGCGATGGATTTCGCCAGCAGCGCGGCCCCATCCATACCCTCAGGCAGCGTCACCCAGATGAACATGCCGCCTTCCGGCTTTGTCCAGTGTGTACCCTTCGGCATGTACTTGTCGAGCGCGGCCAGCATCGCATTACGGCGGGCGCTATAGGCGGCCTTGATCTTGGCGACTTGGCTGTCGAAGCCACGCGAGGCAACGCGTTCGATGGCGATCTGGTTGATGGTCGAGGAATGCAGGTCGGCGGCCTGCTTCATCAGCACCAGCTTGCGGATCACAGGCGCGGAAGCGACGATGTAACCGACACGAAGGCCCGGCGCGAGCGTCTTCGAAAAGCTGCCGCAATAGATGGTGCGGGTGTTCTCGATGCCGCCCGAACGGGCGATGTCGAGCGCCATGATCGGCGGAACAGCCTCGCCATCGTAACGCAGCGACTGGTAGGCGGCGTCTTCGATGACGGCGATATCCAGCTCGTCTGCCAGCGCCAGAACCTTCTCGCGGCCGGCCAGATCAACGGTTTCGCCGGTGGGGTTGGAGAAATCGGCCGAGAGATAGGCGAATTTCACCGCACCGCCAAGCTTGGCAGCCGTTTCGCGATAAGCCTCTGGCGTGCGGTTGCCGCCGGGATTGAGCTGATCGTAATTCGGCTCGTAGGCGTTGAAGGCGGAGAGCGCGCCGAGATAGGTCGGCCAGGTGACCAGTGCCGTATCCTTCGGCGACAGGAACAGCTTGCCGAGATAATCGAGACCCTGCTGCGAGCCGGAAACGATGAAAACGTTGTCGGCGGTGCAGTCTATGCCGATGTCGGCCATCTCGCCCGCCAGCCATTCGCGCAGCGGCTTGTAACCCTCGCTCACCGAATATTGCAGCGCTGCATTGACCTGCGCACCGGAAAAAATTTCCGCATAAGCCTGCTGGAATTCCTCTGCGGGGAAAAGAGCCGGGTCCGGAATGCCACCGGCAAAGGAAATGATATCGGGCTGCTCGAGCAGCTTCAGCAGCTCACGGATTTCAGACGCTTTCATGCGCGAAGAGCGCGTGGCGAAAATTTGTTCCCAATCAAGCATGGGTACGTTTCCTCTTGTGTCGTTTTTATGCGTGCATCTTTACAGAAATGTCGATATGTCAGCAATACTGACTTATCAGTTTTTCGAATTATTTCTGCCTCCCTGCACGGTGTCCGCCACAGCCTCGCATTCGCGGCCGTTTTTCCGGACAAAGCCAGATACACCCTCCGGTAAAGCTTAACAATCTTCCGTTTGAGATTGACGCCACACGCATTTCCGGCTGGATTGCGCGGCAGTGCCGCAAATGGCGTGACCATGATGGGAGTTCGAACACATGTTGAAAAATATCGACCCGGCGCTGAATGCCGATGTTCTGCACGCGCTGCGCGCCATGGGTCACGGCGATACGCTGGTGATATCGGACACCAATTTCCCGTCCGATTCGGTTGCCCGCCACACGACGGTCGGCAAGGTGCTGCATATCGACAATGTCTCGGCCGCCCGCGCCATGAAGGCAATCCTGTCAGTGCTGCCGCTCGACACGCCGTTGCAGCCCTCGGTCGGGCGCATGGAAGTGATGGGCGCGCCCGATCAGCTGGAGCCGGTGCAGGCCGAGGTGCAGAAGGAAATCGACGCGGCGGAAGGAAAATCCGCGCCGATGTACGGTATCGAGCGTTTCGCTTTTTACGAAAAAGCCAAGCAGGCCTATTGCGTCATCACCACTGGCGAGACGCGGTTTTACGGCTGCTTTCTGCTGACGAAGGGCGTTATCCAGCCGAAGTAAGCGGCTACTGGTAATGGAAGCGGCACTGAATAATCTCCAGCTTTTGCTCGCTTCCAGACCCGGACACCCGATAGACAAAGCGATGCTCGCCGGTAATTCTCCGCGACCAGTAACCGGCCATGTCGCCCTTCAAGGGCTCCGGCTTTCCAAGCCCTGAAAAGGGTGTGCGTTTGGCATTTCGAATAAGGTCGTTGATTTTCTCGACCATGCGGGCATCGGTTCTCTGCCAGAACTCATAATCGTCCCACGAACTCAAGCTCCAGACGAGCTTCATTCTTCGGTCGGATCCCGCTCGACTGTATTTCCACGTTCAAGCTCCTGCATGGAATTGCGAAGCCGTGAGGCGTTTGCAGGGTTGGAAAGCAGATGCAACGTTTCCTGCATGCTCTCATATTCACCTTCAGCGAGAACCACCACGGCTTCCTTACCCTGCCGGGTAACCAGCAGGGGCGCCCGCGTCTCAAGAACCCGGTCGAAATGGGTCGCGAAGTTCTGACGGAATTCCGTAAATCGCACATTTGCCATAGAAGCCGCCTTTTGGAAATATGTACAGATTTATGTACGCATTCGACGACGAAAGTCAAGGTTACGTAGTTTGCCCCAGAACGAAAAAGGCCGGAGCTTTCGCTCCGGCCTCCATATCTTCCACCAAACAATGAAGCTTAGTTGACAGCCTTGTCGACCAGCTTGTTCTTGCCGATCCAGGGCATCATGCCGCGCAGCTTGGCGCCGACTTCTTCGATCTGGTGGGCGTCGTTGTTGCGACGAATGCCCTTGAAGCGGGCGCCGCCGGCCTTCCATTCCTGCATCCACTCGGAGGTGAACTTGCCGGTCTGGATGTCGTGCAGGACGCGCTTCATTTCAGCCTTGGTGTCGGCAGTGATGATGCGCGGGCCGGTGACGTATTCGCCCCACTCGGCCGTGTTGGAGATCGAGTAGTTCATGTTGGCGATGCCGCCTTCATAGATCAGGTCGACGATCAGCTTCACTTCGTGCAGGCATTCGAAATAGGCCATTTCCGGTGCGTAACCGGCTTCGACCAGCGTTTCGAAACCGGCGCGGATGAGCTCGACGAGACCGCCGCACAGAACGACCTGTTCGCCGAAGAGGTCAGTTTCGCACTCTTCCTTGAAGTTGGTTTCGATGATGCCCGAACGACCGCCACCAACGCCACAGGCGTAGGAGAGAGCGAGTTCAAGCGCATTGCCGGAAGCGTTCTGGTGAACGGCAACGAGGCAAGGAACGCCGCCGCCCTTCTGGTATTCGCCGCGAACCGTGTGGCCAGGGCCCTTCGGTGCGATCATGACGACGTCGAGCGACGCCTTCGGCTCGATGAGGCCGAAGTGAACGTTGAGGCCGTGTGCGAAAGCAATCGCTGCGCCGTCGCGGATGTTGCCGGCGATGTCGGCCTTGTAGATGTCGGCCTGGAGTTCGTCCGGCGTCGCCATCATCAGGAGGTCGCCCCACTTGGCAGCTTCGGCAACGGTCATGACCTTGAAGCCGTCGGCTTCGGCCTTCTTGACGGTCGGCGAACCGGCCTTCAGAGCGATGACGACGTTCTTGGCGCCGGAATCCTTGAGGTTCAGCGCATGGGCGCGGCCCTGGGAGCCGTAACCGACGATGACGACATTCTTGGACTTGATGAGATTGAGATCGGCATCACGATCATAATAAACGCGCATTTTATGGTCCTTCCCTAATGCTTGTCTCTCAGTTGTCTGAACCGGAATGTCAGGCGGGTTTGCCGCTGAGTTCCGAATGTACCTTTTCCGTGCCGTAGAGGGTCAGAAAGGCGACGACCGCCTTCTTCGCCCGGCCGGAAAAATCCTTGTCCGGCGCCTCGCCCAGCAGCATGCGCACATGCAGATCCGAAACGATGAGGCCGTAAAAACTGCGATATGCCTCTTCGGCATCATCGAAACGCAGGTAGCCGGAACGGCGGCCCGCCTCGATCAGCCCGCGGGCGCGACGGTCGATCTGGCGACGGCCGCGTTCGAGAAGCAGATCGCCGAGCTTGGAACCGTCGCGGCTCGCCTGCCCTATCGCCAGACGGTTGAGCGCCAGCGACACATCGCCCGCCAGAACGTCCAGCAGATCATGCGCGAAAACTTCGAGATGATCGGCCAGCTGCGGCGCGGAGACGCGGTCGCCCGCCTTCTCGAAGGTGCGCACCTTGCTCTGCTGAAAGGTGATCATCGCCGCCAGCAGACCGTCCCGGTCGCCAAACCATTTATAGAGGCTTTCCTTGGAACAGTTGGCCGCGCGCGCCAGACCGGATGTCGTCAGCGCTTTCTCTCCGCCCTCGACCAGAAGACGCAATGCCTGGTCCAGAACGGCGTTCTGGCGCGGCGAAAATTCCTGCGCTGTGATCGGGTCGGAAGCCAAGTCTTTTCCACTCCAGAGGCTCGATTAATGTACCGTACGGTACGGTTCGAGCGCCATTTAAGCGGAGGCAGCGTTAGGGTCAAGCGGATTCTTCAGGGGAGGATGAGAATTGACGTGCTGCCCCGGAGTATGACTGCAAGCTTGAGGTGAACCTCCAGGGAATTTTGCGTGGGTAGCGGACCGAGGTGCGTGGGGCTTACCCCCCTCTGCCCTGCCGGGCATCTCCCCCTCAAGGGGGGAGATCGACTCGTGGTTTGGTCTCGCCCATCTCAACGTTTGCGAATGGAGCGACGGTAGGGCCTCCTGCCGATCTCCCCCCTTGATGGGGAGATGCCCGGCAGGGCAGAGGGGGGTAAGCCCCACGCACCTCAGTCCGCTGTTAATGAACCACTGTCCCAAAGAACGACTCTACCCAGCCGCGCTGATCTCCCGCGATGCATCGATATCCCGCGACGGCGATAACCCGTAGAAACGGCTATATTCACGGCTGAACTGCGATGGGCTCTGATATCCGACGCGATGGCCGGCGGTGCCCGCATCCAGCCGCTCCAGCAGCATCAGCCGCCGCGCCTCATGCAGCCGCAGCTGTTTCTGGTACTGAACCGGCGTCATGGCCGTGATCGTCTTGAAGTGATGGTGGAAGGACGAGACGCTCATGCCGATATGATCGGCCAGATCCTCGATACGCAGCTGGCGTGCGAAATTCTCGCGCAGCCAGGCAATGGCGCGGGCGATGCGGTTGCCATGGCTGCCAGCCGCGATGATGTTCATCAACTGCCCGCCCGCCGGTCCGGTCAGGATGCGGTAGAGGATTTCCTGTTCGATCAGCGGCGCCATGGCCGCGATGTCTGCCGGGCGGTCGAGCAGGCGCAACAGGCGGATAGCCGCATCGAGAAGTTCCGGTGTGGCGGTATTGACGACGATGCCGCGCTGCGCATTCGCCGGCTCAGCGGGCGGATCGATGGGGACGCGGCGCATGAGATCGAGCAGCTTTTCACTGTCGATGGCAAGCGCGATGCAGAAATGCGGAACCTCCCTGCTCGCCTCCACCACCCGCCATGCAACCGGCAGGTCAAGCGAGGTCAGGAGATAGTCACCCGCGCCATAATTGATAGTGTCCGTTCCCAGCTGAACGCTTTTCGACCCCTGGATCACCATGGCAAGACACGGGCGATAGCTGCCGTGGCATGGCGCACTCGGCGTCGTGCGCCGGCTGATGCCGAGAGATCCGATCGCCGTCTGCACCTCGCCCTCGCTGGTGGCGTGCCGCGCGGCAATGGAGGCGATCTCCTGATAGACATTGAACGGCAAGGACATAGGGGAAATCCCTTAACTGAAGGAAGAGATGCGTCTGATGCCTTTTATCTAGAAAGCCTCTGCGTCTGCGCAAAGAGCGCGCCCGCATATTTTTGCAGGATCGTGCAAAAAGGCTGGAGGATCGCTCTAACGCCCTGTCGCGCTTCCATCGCATATTCCGTCGTCCCCAACCCCCGAAAGGATATTCAGATGGCTATTGCTAGAGGTTACGCTGCGACCGATGCGTCGAAGCCGCTTACCCCGTTCACCTTCGAACGCCGCGAGCCGAACGATGACGACGTTGTCATCGATATCAAATATGCCGGCATCTGCCACTCGGACATCCACACCGTCCGCAACGAATGGAAGAACGCCGTCTACCCCATCGTTCCCGGCCATGAAATCGCCGGCGTCGTGAAAGCCGTCGGCTCCAAGGTCACGAAGTTCAAGGTCGGCGACCATGTCGGCGTCGGCTGCTTCGTCGATTCCTGCGTCGGTTGCGCCACCCGCGATCTCGACAACGAGCATTATATGCCCGGCCTCGTCCAGACCTATAATGACGTCGATCCGTTCACGAAGACCGCAACCCATGGCGGTTATTCCGACTCCATCGTCGTCAAGGAAGGTTATGTCCTGTCTATCCCGGACAACCTGCCGCTCGACGCTTCCGCGCCGCTTCTGTGCGCCGGCATCACGCTCTATTCGCCGCTGCGCCGCTGGAATGCCGGTCCCGGCCAGAAGGTCGCGATTGTCGGCATGGGCGGCCTCGGCCATATGGGCGTCAAGCTCGGTGCAGCCATGGGTGCGGATATCACCGTTCTCTCCCAGACGCTGTCGAAGAAGGAAGACGGCCTGAAGCTCGGCGCGAAGGAATATTACGCCACCAGCGACGCCTCGACCTTCGAGAAGCTGGCCGGCACTTTCGACCTGATCATCTGCACGGCCGGCGTCGCCATCGACTGGAATGCCTATCTCGGCCTCCTGAAGCCCAAGGGCAGCATGGTCGTCGTTGGCGCACCGGAACATCCGATCCCGGTCCACGCCTTCGCGCTCATCTTCGGTGCGAAGAACCTCTCCGGCTCGATGATCGGTTCGATCAAGGAAACCCAGGAAATGCTGGATTTCTGCGGCGAGCACAACATCGTCTCGGAGATCGAGACGATCAACATCCAGGACGTCAACGAAGCCTATGAGCGCGTGCTGAAGAGCGACGTGCGTTACCGCTTCGTCATCGATATGGCGTCGCTCGACGCGTGATGGGCGTCAAATCGACGTCGTGATCAGAAAAAGGCGGGGAGCAGTTGCTTCCCGCCTTTTGATTGGGGCAAACCTTTCCTTCCACGCGACGTCATCCTCGGCCTTGTGCCGAGGATCTGCCAACGCCTCGTCAATTCGATACCTTGCAGATGCTCGGGACAGGCCCGAGCATGACGACGGAGAGATTGTCACCCTCAGGACAGGGAGCGGCGTTGATTTGCCGCCCTTTCCGCCTTCGCTTCAGGCCTCGTCCTTCAGCGTCTCTTTCTGGGTAATCAGCCGCGCGCTATGCTGCCCGCTCAGATAAATCCACAGCCAGCTCCATGCCACGGCAAGCCGCGAACGTGTTCCGATCAGGAAGTAGATATGGGCAAGGCCCCAAATCCACCACGCCAGCACGCCCTTCAGCTTGAACCTGCCGAAATCGATCACCGCCGCACGTTTACCGATGGTGGCGAGATTGCCCTGATGGCTGTAGCGGAACGGTGCCGGCAAGGGTTTGCCGTCGAGCCGCGCCCTGATCACCTTTGCAACATAAGCGCCCTGCTGTTTTGCCGCGGGCGCAATGCCCGGCACCGGCTTGCCGTTTTCCTGATTGACGGCAGCCGTATCGCCGATGACGAAGATATCAGCATCGTCTTCCAGGTTGAGATGCGGCCCGACAATCGCGCGTCCCGCCCGGTCGGCAGTGGCATCCAGCCACTTCGCGGCGGGAGACGCCTGCACGCCGGCGGCCCAGACAACGGTGCGGCAGGCATAATAGGTCTCGCCCACCGTCACGCCCTCATCGGTGCAGGCCGTCACCGGCGTGCCGAGCAGAACCTCAACGCCGAGCTTTTCAAGCGCCTCCTTGGCATAGGCAGAAAGATCCTCAGTGAAAACCGGCAGGACGCGGGGTCCGGCCTCGACAAGCAGCACGCGGGTCTGCCGGGTGTCGACATTGCGGAATTCCGGCGGCAGCGCCTTGTGAGCAAGCTCGGCGATCATACCAGCCATTTCCACGCCCGTCGGGCCTGCGCCGATGATGACGAAGGTCAGCAGCGCCTGCCGTTCCTCTTCGCTGGTGGCAAGCTCGGCCCGTTCAAAAGCCAGAAGCAGGCGGCGGCGGATTGTCGTCGCATCTTCCAGCGTCTTGAGGCCGGGGGCGGAACGCTCCCACTCGTCGCGGCCGAAATAGGCGTGGCGCGCGCCGGTGGCCAGCACCAGCGTATCGAAACCGATCACCTGACCCGAACTTAGATGCACGGTCCGCGCCGCCCGGTCTATGCCGGTCACCTCCGCAAGCAGGGTCGTCACCTCCTTGCGGTCGCGGTAGAGATGGCGGATCGGCCAGGCGATTTCAGATGTCGCGAGAGCTGTCGTTGCAACCTGATAAAGCAATGGCTGGAACAGGTGATGGTTGCGGCGATCGATCAGTGTAATGCGGACAGGGGCCCCCTCCAGCCCATGTACCAGTTGCAAACCGCCGAAGCCTCCACCCACGACGACAACATGATGTTCTTGCATATGTCTCTGCCTTCAAAAGCTCGCGCACGGAGCATGCGCAGGCAAAGCATAGGCGAAAAAATTGACTTTGGTTATGAAATAGGCTGACCGCAGGCCTGACAAAAACGCCGGACTGTTTCAGCCATGCCATATTCCAGCGCATCCGCCGTCAGCCCGTGGCCGATGGAAACCTCGGCCAGATAAGGAATGCGTTTCATCAGCATGGGCAGATTTGCGACAGTCAGATCGTGGCCTGCATTGACAGCAAGTCCGAGCGCTCTCGCATGATCCGCCGTCTGTCCGAGCTTTTCGAGAAGCGCCTCGCCCTTTTGCGGATCGTCAAAGCAGCCGCCATAGGGGCCGGTGTAAAGTTCGATACGCGCCGCACCTGTCGCAGCCGCCAGTTCCACCGGCTCGCGTTCCCCGTCACCATCGGCGAACAGCGAAACCCGCATGCCACCGGCCTTCAGGCGTTCAACCACTTCCTTCAGGAAAACGCCGTGCTTCCGGAAATCCCAGCCATGGTCTGATGTCGCCTGCGAGGGATCGTCAGGCACAAGCGTTACCTGCTCCGGCTGCGTCTTTTCGCAAAGAACGAGAAAATCTTCGGTCGGATAGCCTTCGATGTTAAATTCAGCCTTGGGGAAGCTGTCATCGATCAGAGCGCGTAGCACCGGCAGGTCTGAAAAGCGGATATGGCGCTGATCGGGACGAGGGTGTACAGTCAGGCCGCTTGCACCCGCAGCGAGTGCCAGTTGCCCGAAATGCGCGACATCCGGCCACGGAAGATCGCGGCGGTTCCGCAGCATGGCGATTGCATTGAGATTGACGGAAAGTTTTGCGGGCATGGCGTCGGGCTCCGGTTCGGAATCTGCATCCTGTTTCACGCAGGTTGACGCCGACCGCAAGGAGGCCGATAAAATTTTTTGGAACACGGGAACGAAAACACACAATACACGTTACGGTTCTTATGTAGCATTTGGCATGATGTCTTGATCAGAAGACAGACCGTTGCGGGGGAACAAGCAACGGAGGTCTTTTAAAACCAGGCACGCCGCCAAAGAGCGCAAAGGGGGAAACAATGCAGGATGGCCGTATGCCGTTTGAACACGGCGACGAGGACAAACCCAATCTAAGGCTCAGCAGCTTTTTACCTGACATAAGCCTGCCCTCTTCCCTGCCCGCCGAACCGGTACCCATTGCCGATATGGCCAATATCTTCGGAGTGACCCACCGAACGCTTCATTTTTACGAAGAAAAGGCGCTGCTCACCTCGAAGCGCATCGGCCAGATGCGGGTCTACACCCACCGCAACGTCCAGCGCATGGCCGTCATCAATGTCTGCCGCGAAGTCGGCATTTCGGTTGCCGCCATTACCGAGATCATGGAAAAACTCGTCCGCTCCCTGTCGCAGGAAGAGGCAGACGACATATTCCACGTCGCGCTGAGACAGCGGAAGAGAGAGTTGACGGCCGAGCTTTCAACCCTTCAGCGTCAGGCACAGCAGATCGAGGAATTGCTCGTCATCGATAGCGATGCGGACGGCTTCGACGGTGCTGAACGCGGTCCGGCCAAGGACATAGCCCTCACCGATACCGAACGGAAATGTCTGGAACTGATGGCGGAAGGTTATGCGCCGGTGCGTCTCGCCCGGGCTCTTGGCCTTTCGGGCAGCGATCTCAATGCGCTTGAGGCGAAGATCATCGGCAAGTTCAGTGCCAGCAACCGCTTTCAGGCGGTCGCCAAGGCAGTCCTGCTGGGTGTTATCCGCGCATAAAAGCCTGTCGAGGAAAAGTGCATAGCGATTTTCCGCGCGGACAATGCGCAGACAAGGAGATCGAGCCAATGCCCAATCTCAACGAACGATCGTAAGCGTCTCGGCCGCGCGGGTAATGGCTGTGTAAAGCCAACGCTCACGTGAATCCCGGAATGCATAGCTCTCGTCGAAAAGAACTACATTGTTCCACTGCGAACCCTGCGCCTTGTGCACGGTCAGTGCATAGCCGAAATCGAATTCGTCATAACGCTTGCGGGTCGACCACGGAATTTCGGTCTCGACATCCTCGAACGCCGCCTTCAGCAATTTGATCTTGGCCGCACCGCGATCCATATCGTCATCTTCAGGCCGGATCATCAGGTTGATGCCGGGCTTCACCGTCTCGCGCGACGAACTCATGACCTGCCAGAGCGAGCCGTTCAGCAAGCCCTTGGCCGGATCGTTCCTGAGGCATACCAGCTTGTCACCCGATTGCGGATAATCCGCCGAAAAACCCTTCAGTTCGCGAAGTCGCTGATTGTAACGGCGGCGCGTGCGATTGGTGCCGACCAACACCTGATCGGCTTCCAGCACCAGCGATTGCGTCACTTCTGACTTCGAGATCACCTGCGCGGAACCATAATCGCCGCGCATGATCTCGCGGCCCTCGCGCACATCCATGGCAAGATGGATGATGGGATTGTCCTTGGCCTGACGGTGGATTTCCGAGAGAAGATAATCCGGCTCCTGCTCGGTGAAGAAACCGCCGCCCGATACCGGCGGCAACTGCCCTGGATCGCCAAGCACGAGGATCGGCGTGCCGAAACTCATCAGATCCTTGCCAAGCTGTTCATCCACCATCGAACATTCATCGATGATGATCAGTGCCGCCTTGGCAAGCGGGCTCTGGCGGTTGATGGAAAACATCGGCGCCACCGAGGTCTTGCCGGTCTCCTCGTCTTCCACCGTTTCTTCACCGCGCGGACGATAGATCAGCGAATGGATGGTACGGGCATTGGTTGCCCCGCGTGAGCGCAGCACCTGCGCCGCCTTGCCGGTGAAGGCCGCAAACAGCACTTCGCCATCGACATTTTCCGCGAAATGTTTGGCAAGCGTCGTCTTGCCCGTTCCGGCATAACCGAACAGCCGGAAAACCGGCGTCCGGCCTTCCTTCAGCCAGCGGGAAACAGCCTTGAGCGCTTCGTCCTGTTGCGGTGAAAATAACATGCGCCCTCATCGCAGGATTCGAGCCTCATGCGCAACAGAAAAAGAACGAAAGATGAATCGCGCCGCCAGAATGCGGCAATAAAACACGGCTGGTTTTTAAACCACGACGGCTATCATGCCGCGTATGAAGATATTGATTCTCGGCGCGACAGGTTTCATCGGTTCGGAGGTAATGCGTAGCCTCCACGGCAGAGGTCACGCAGTCACCGGGCTGGCACGCTCCGTCGGACGCGCCAAAGACAAGTGGCCTTTCGCGAACTGGATTTCCGCCGATCTCGCCCGCATGACGCACCCAGGAAATTGGGATGCGCTGGTCAGGGATCATGACGCCATCGTCAATTGCGCTGGCGCGCTTCAGGACGGTCTTTCGGACGACCTTGCCGCGACACAGGAAAAAGCCATGCTGGCGCTTTACGAGGCGGCGGCGCAGGCGGGCGGCAGGCTGCTCATCCAGATATCGGCCCGCACGGCGGGAGCCGCAGCCGACCTGCCCTTTCTCGCGACCAAACGCCACGCGGACGCGGCACTGGCCGCAAGCGGCCTGTCTTACGTCATTCTTCGCCCTGCCCTGGTTGTCGGGCGCAATGCCCATGGCGGCACGGCACTGGTGCGCGCGCTTGCCAGCTTTCCGCTCATGCTGCCACTCGTGAGCGGCACGATGCCGGTTCGCACGGTCGCGGTCGAGGATGTGGCGGCAGCCGTCAACGCGGCGATCGATGGTGAAATTCCGGCGGGCAGCGATCTCGAACTTGCTGCCGGGGAAGCACTGACATTGCGGGACGTGGTCGTCACCCACCGGCAGTGGCTCGGCCTGTCCCCTGCCCCTGTCATAAACCTTCCCGCGGCCTTCATGCGTCCCGTCAGCCTTGTGGCGGATGCCGCGGGCGTGCTCGGCTGGCGCTCGCCGCTGCGTTCAACCGCCATGAGGGTCATGTCGGAAGGCATTGTGACGGAGGGTGAGGCGCGACCGAGGACGTTGTCGCTCAAGACCCTGACGCAGACGCTGGCCGCCCACCCCTCCGGCGTGCAGGACCTGTGGTTTGCCAGATCATATCTGCTCAAACCGCTGGTCATCCTCTGCCTGTCTTTATTCTGGCTGCTGTCCGGCCTCGTGCCGCTGCTGAACATCAATGGAGCAGCAGCGCATTTTCTGCCTTTCATGCCGCAGTCACTGGCCGTGCCCCTCACACTCGCCACCTGCCTCATCGATATCGCCCTCGGCGTTACCGTCCTGTTGCGGCCGCTCGCGAAAAAGGCGCTTGTCGGCATGCTGCTCGTCAGCGCGGCTTACCTCGCCGGTGGCAGCCTGCTGGAACCGGGCCTGTGGATCGATCCGCTCGGCCCCTTCGTCAAGGTCCTGCCTTCCATCGCCCTGACGCTTGTTGCCTTCGCCACGCTGGATGAACGCTGATGACGCTCGAGGAACTGCTGCGGCTCGCCCATGTCATCGGCGCAACGGTGCTGTTCGGCACCGGCGCAGGCATCGCATTTTTCATGGTCATGGCGCGGCGAACGGCAAACCCGGCACTAATCGCCCATGTGGCGGGCACCGTTGTGATTGCCGATACGATCTTCACCGCCACGGCGGCGATCATCCAGCCGGTTACCGGCTATTTTCTGGCGCGCATCATCGGCTGGCCGCTGACCGAAGGCTGGATCGCCCTTTCGCTTTGTCTTTATGTCTTCACCGGCATTTTCTGGCTGCCGGTGGTGTGGATACAGATTCAGCTGCGCAATATCGCCCGAGACTGCGCCGCCACGGGACAGGCCCTGCCGGCGCAATGGTTCCGCCTTTACCGCATCTGGTTCGCCTGCGGTTTCCCCGCTTTCTTCGCGGTCCTCGGCATCATCTGGCTGATGCTCAACAAGCCGGATATTCCTCTATTCGGCTGATACCGTTCAATGGGCCGCCTGCTTTTCGACAAGCTGCGCCAGCTGGTCCGCAACCGTGTTCCAACCGTCGAAGAACCCCATCTCCGCGTGCTTATCGCGATCCCCGGGGTTTCTGTGCATGGCATAGGCCACATACTCCATGCCCTCGGGATGATCGCGAAATTGCATGACGGCGGTGAGAAACGGTTGGGCGGAAGGGCGGAAGCCCGCCGTCAGGGCATCGGTGAAAACCAGACGCTCCCCATCATCCACCGCCAGAAAACAGCCGCTGATATGGTCGCCGAATATCGTGCCATCCTCGCTGTAGCGCGTCTCGAACGCGCCGCCGGGGTGAAGCTCCATTTTTTCAACCCGGCACTGGCCGGGATGCGGCACCCACCATTGTTCAAGGCTGGTCTTGTCCACCCACGCATTCCAGACAAGCCGGCGCGGCGCCCTTATGATACGTGAAATCTTCAGGTCGAGATCGGGATTGAAAGTTTCGGTCATTGGTCATTCTCCCCTTTGCTTGACGCTCTATCCTGTTGCGCCATGACGAATTGTTCGAGCCGGTCCGTGCGGCCTTCCCAGATGGCGCGCTGTTGCGACAGCCAGCCATCAAGCATGGAAAACCGCTGTTTCTCCAACGCGCAGAACCGCACTCGGCCCTGCTTGCGGGTCACGATCAGCCCGGCCTCTTCCAGCTGGCGAATGTGTTTCATGAACGACGGCAAAGCCATGTCGAAAGGTTCGGCCAGCGTTCCGATGCTCGCCTCCCCACCGCCCAGCCTCAGGATCACCGCCCTGCGGGTCGGATCGGCAAGAGACTGGAAGATATCGTCGAGCGCGTCTGAATAGTTTTCCATAAGGCTAACTATCACGATAAAATACTTAGCTCAATGGATAAGTTTTAAAATCGCAAAAATCGTGTCGCGACAGGGAATAAACCCGCCGGCTGCGGTGTCTCTTGATCTGTTGGCGGCAAAGCCCGCCCGAACCAAGGAGGATATGTCCATGAAGATCCGCTTTATCGTTCCCGCCCTCATTCTGGCTTTTGCCGGAACGGCCTATGCGGCCCCGGCGGTCGAAACGGTCAAGACCGACAAAGGCAATGTACTTGCCGGCGAAAAAGGCATGACGCTCTACACTTTCAAGAACGACAAGAAGGGCGTATCCAATTGTTATGACAAATGCGCGGTGAACTGGCCGCCGTTTTTCGCAGCCATGGGCGACAAGGCCGAGGGGGCCTATACGACCGTGACGCGCAAGGACGGCAAGATGCAATGGGCCAAGGACGGCATGCCGCTCTATTACTGGGCCAAGGACATGAAAAAAGGCGACGCCACCGGTGACGGTATGAACGGTGTATGGGATGCCGCAAAACCCTGATGGCATGAATGGCAAAACGCGGGGGAGCGTCTCCCCCGCAGCCGGCACCTTCGAAGCGGAGGTTCTGGCGCTGATACCCATGCTGCGCCGTTATTCCCGCAGCCTTTCCCGCTCGGATGCAGATGGCGAAGACCTTTTGCAGGACTGCGTGGAAAAAGCGCTTATCAATAAAAGGCAATGGCGCGGAACGGGTTTGAAATCATGGGCTTACACGATAATGACGAATCTTTATCGCAACCGCCACCGCGCCGAGAAACGCCATCCGTCCGAGAGCCTTGACGGCCATGAGACCATCGCCGTCACCGATCAGCTGTCCGATACGCTGGAGAACGATCGGCTGCACGGCGCGCTCGCCCTTCTTTCACCCGACATGCGGGCGGTTTTGATGCTGGTGACGGTGGAAGGCTACAGCTATCAGGAGGCGGCCGAAACGCTATCGATCCCGCTCGGCACCGTCATGTCCAGACTGTCCCGCGCCCGCGAAACCCTTCGCCAGCAGCTGGCGGCGGACAATATCATTCCCCTGCGGAGACCACGATGAAACGGCCCGATGCCATAACCGAAGACGACCTGCACGCCTATGTCGACGGGCTTCTTTCCGACGACGACCGCGCGGCTGTCGAGGCGTGGCTCGCAGAAAGACCTGAAGAGCAGGCCCGCGTGCAGGATTGGAAACAGCAGGCCGACATTCTTCGCAATGCCTTCGCTTCCTATGCCGCCGCCCATCCGCACGACGCATCGATGCTCAGCCCACCGAAACCGGACCGCGCCTGGCGACTGAGACCGGCGCTCCTCAAAACGGCAGCAGCCCTCATGATCTTCGCGGCGGGCGCCGCGGCCGGCAGGCTTCTGCCGCCATCAGTCTCCACACCGCAGGATGTGACGCTGGCGTCGCTGACGACGGATATTCCGGCACAGGCAAAATCCGCCTATCTCATCTATGCGAGCGAAGTGCGCCACCCCGTCGAGGTTGGCGCGGGAGAGCAGCAGCATCTCGCGACATGGCTCGGTAAGCGGCTCGGCTATCCCTTTGCGATCCCTGATCTTTCCAAGATCGGATACGACCTCGTCGGCGGGCGCCTCATTCCCGTCAGCGGCAAGCCGGGCGCGATGCTGATGTATCAGGACAAGACCGGCCGCCGGGTCACGGTACTGATCGGCCACAACGAGGAAAACCGCACAACCAGTTTCCGCATGGCCAGCGCCGACGGCATCGAGACTTTCTACTGGATCGACAACGAACTGGGTTACGCCGTGTCGGCCGAACTCACACGCGACGAGGTGCAGGCGATCGCCGAGGAATGTTATCGGCAATTCCCGACGTAAAGACTGTTATTTCAGCATCGGCCAGAGGCTGATGACGAGCAGCACGGCCATGGTGATGTTGAACCATTTGAGCCGGATCGGCACGGACAGCCAGTCGCGCAGCGCGGAGCCGAAACCCGCCCAGGTGGACACGCTGGGAAGATTGACGGCGGCGAAGGCCACGCCAACCACCAGAACGGTGACGAAATATTGCGCCTCGTTGGTATAGGTCGCCATCGCCGTCACCGCCATCACCCAGGCCTTCGGATTGACCCACTGAAAGGCTGCGGCGGCAAGGAAGCCCATCGGCTGCGATGCGGCGGCCCCTTCATTCAGGCTGCGGGAAGTGCCGATCTTCCACGCGATCCAGACGAGATAAAGCCCGCCGGCGAATTTCAGCCCGGTGTAGAGCAACGGCACCGAATGCAGCACCGCACCAAGGCCGAAACCGACCCCGATCAAAAGCGACAGGAACCCCACGCCGATACCCAGCATATGCGGGATGGTGCGGCGGAACCCGAAATTCACGCCTGACGTAAACAACATCATATTGTTCGGGCCGGGCGTGATGGAGGTGGTGAAGGCAAACAGCACCAGTGCAGCTAAGGTTTCAACAGTCATGATCTCTCCTGTGAAAGAGACCCTAGCCACCCGACCACTATCAAACCAGCCCGGCAGACCGATGGCCGGGGTCAATTTTTTTGATGGATCGATCCCTCCCGTGCCGGGTTTGAGAAGTCGGCACAAGGGGTTATTCTCCCCCGACAACCGCTGGAGCGAAACAATGTATGACGACATTCCTTCCGTTACCCTGCCATCCGGAAAAGAGGTTCCAGCCCTTGGCCTTGGCACCTGGAACATGGGAGAAAACAGATCGTCCGCGCCTCAGGAGGTCGAGAGCATCCGCAAGGCGATCGATCTCGGCATGACGCTGGTCGATACTGCCGAAATGTATGCCGATGGCCGATCCGAAGAGGTGGTCGGCACGGCAATTGCCGGCCGCCGTGACGACGTGTTTCTGGTCAGCAAGGTATACCCGTGGAACGCCAGCGCTAAAGGCACGGCGGAGGCCTGCGAGCGCAGCCTTGCAAGGCTCGGCACCGATCATATCAATCTCTATCTGCTGCACTGGCGCGGCGAGCACCCGCTGAGCGAAACCGTGGCGGCTTTCGAAAGACTGAAGAGCGACGGCAAGATAGATGACTGGGGCGTCTCCAATTTCGATACCGACGACATGGAAGAGCTTTTCGCCGTGCCCGATGGCAAAAACTGCGCCGCCAATCAGGTCCTTTACAACCTGTCGCGGCGCGGCCCCGAGTTTTCGCTGTTGCCATGGTGCCAGGAGCGCGGTGTACCGCTGATGGCCTATTCCCCCATAGAGCAGGGCCGCATCCTGAAAAACCACGAACTCATCCGCATCGCCAAGGCCTATCAGGCGACCCCGGCGCAACTGGCGCTGGCCTTCCTGCTGGAAAGAGACGGCGTCATCGCCATCCCGAAATCCGCCAGCGCCTCCCGTGTGGAAGAAAATCGCGGCGCGACCGATCTTGAAATAAGTGACGAAGACTGGACCGCCCTCGACGCCGCCTTCCCGCCGCCAACGCGCAAGACGGCACTGGAAATGCTCTGACGCAGCAAGGGGTTAAGAGACTTTTCGGAATCGGGCGCTGAGGCGGTTGAATCAGAACGTGAGAACCGGGGCCACCGCGCTACAGCTCCCCCTTGAACGGCGCGGACCAGCCGCGCCGTTCAAGCCTGATGTAGTTTATGAGCCTATGCGCTGCTCATACTCTTTTCTCAGTTTCAGCCATGCATCCCAGAAGGGTCCAGGCTCCTTTTCCTGAAGGCGGTCAGCGAGAATATCGAGATGTGCGTGCCAGCCGGAGCTGACATCGAGCTTGCTCTTCCGATCCGAAAGCCGGCTATGAATAAGCGTCAGAAGCACCTCCCTGCCGAGAGACTGGAGTTCGATCGACACTTCTGCACCCTCACCCCAACTGAAGACGAGGCGATGCGGCACAACAACAGTGATGATGCGGGACGCCATCTTTTCCTCTTCGGAAAAGCCTTCCGGACGGTGGCCGGGTGGATTGGAAAGCTCGTCATTGCGCCAGACCAGTTCGAAGGGTGCATCGGGCGCCAGCCGCATTTCGCCTGATGCCAGCCAGCGGCGGCGAAGATCGCTTTGTGTCAGATAGGCCCACACCCGCTCAATCGGTCCCGGCAACAGCCGTTCGATCTTCAGGGTCGCAGGCTCCACGAGCCGGCCATAGGTGTCAGGTATTGCGATATCAGCCATTGTCATTTCCTCCATTTGCAGGGGTTTTCCCCTGATCATCCTCCCGGAGCATCTGCTCAAGAATATCGAGACGGCTGTTCCAGAACTGCCGGTAGAAGCCCAGCCATTCATGCGCCTGCGCCAGAGGCTCCGGCGCAAGACGGCACACGTGGGTACGCCCTTTCACCTCACGGCGGATAAGCCCGGCATTCTCCAGTGCCTTGATGTGCTTGGAGGCTGCGGCAAGCGAAATATCGAATGGCTCGGCCAACTGGCTTACCGTTCGTTCGCCAAAAGAAAGATCCCGCAGCATCGTGCGCCGCGTCGCGTCGCCAAGAGCATGAAAGACAGTGTCGAGTTGTGGAACAGATAATTCAACCATGTTGTTGAATATAGCGCGTCAATCCGAAAAGTCAACCATATGGTTGAATATAGATTCCCTGCGCGAAAACCCATAAAAAAACCCGCGGCGAACCGCGGGCTTCGATGGTCAGAATACATATTGTGAATGCAGAGATTACATCCCCTGCGAACCACGGTTCATCGCGGCAATACCCGTGCGGCAGATCTCGATCAGGCCGAGCGGCTTGATGATGGCGACGAACTGGTCGATCTTCGACGACTTGCCGGTGATTTCGAAGATGAAATGCTCGACAGTCGCATCCACCACCTTGGCCTGAAACGCATCGGCAAGGCGCAGTGCTTCTGCGCGCACTTCACCCGTGCCGGCGACCTTGATAAGCGCCACTTCGCGCTCGATCGGCCTCTCCTGCCCCAGTTCGCGGGCGCGGACGGTGAGGTCGAGAACCCGGTGCACCGGCACGATGCGTTCCAGCTGCGCCTTGATCTGCTCCAGCACGATGGGGGTGCCGCGCGTCACGATGGTGATGCGCGACAGATGCGCTTCATGTTCCGTTTCCGAAACCGTCAGGCTTTCGATGTTGTAGCCCCGGCCAGAAAACAGGCCAATGACCCGGGCAAGGACGCCCGGCTCGTTGCTGACGAGAACCGACAGCGTGTGATTTTCGACGGCAGCCGTTTCCTTCTGGATGAAATAGGCGGAGCCGGTGGGTTGTAGGTGTGCGTTCATGTCCTTTTCCTCTCCCGGCTCAGACTAGCTGACGGCCCTTGGCATCAATGGCGTTGGCAACCGCTTCATCCGTCGCCTCATCCGGCAACAACATCTCGTTATGGGCTTTACCAGACGGGATCATCGGGAAGCAATTGGCAAGATTGGCGACGCGGCAATCGAAGATGACAGGCTTGTTGACCGCGATCATCTCGGCGATCTTGTCGTCCAGCTCCTTCGGGTCGTCGCAATACATACCGACCGCGCCATAGGCTTCCGCCAACTTGACGAAATCAGGCATGGCTTCGGTATAGGAGTTCGACAGACGGTTGCCGTGCAGCAATTGCTGCCACTGCCGCACCATGCCCATATACTGGTTGTTGAGGATGAAAATCTTCACCGGCAGACCGTACTGGATGGCGCAGGACATTTCCTGGATACACATCTGGATCGAGGCGTCACCGGCGATATCGATGACCAGCGCTTCCGGATGCGCGACCTGCACGCCGATGGCCGCCGGCAGGCCGTAACCCATGGTGCCGAGACCGCCCGAGGTCATCCAGTGATTGGGCTCCTCGAAGCCGAAGAACTGCGCCGCCCACATCTGGTGCTGGCCAACTTCGGTGGTGATATAGGTGTCGCGTCCCTTCGATGCCTCATAAAGCCGCTGCAAGGCATATTGCGGCATGATGACATCTTTCGAGTTCTTATAGGCGAAGGAATTGCGCGCACGCCAGCGCTCGATCTGCGACCACCAGTCCGCCGTCTGGGCTTTCTCCGGCTTCTTCGGCAAAGCGCGCCACAGGCGAACCATATCTTCCAGAACATGGCCGACATCACCGATAACAGGCACATCGACGCGCACGGTCTTGTTGATCGAGGACGGATCGATGTCGATATGGATCTTTTTCGAATTCGGCGAAAACGCGTTGATGCGTCCGGTAATCCGGTCGTCAAAACGCGCGCCGACGCAGACCATGACGTCGCAATCATGCATCGTCATGTTGGCTTCGTAAGAACCGTGCATGCCCAGCATGCCGAGCCAGTTCTTGCCGGAAGCCGGATAAGCGCCGAGACCCATCAGGGTCGAGGTGATCGGGAAACCGGTCAGCTCGACCAGTTCGCGCAGCAGCCGGGTCGCTTCCGGGCCGGAGTTGATGACGCCGCCGCCGGTGTAGAAAACCGGCTTTTTCGCCTTGGACATCAGTTCGATGGCAGCGTTAATGGCATTGAGGTCACCCTGGACCTTCGGCTTATAGCTTTTTTGCTGAACGGCAGCGGAAGGCGGCGTGTAGGTGCCGGTGGCGAACTGGATATCCTTCGGAATATCGACAACAACGGGACCGGGACGACCCGTCTGCGCGATGCGGAAGGCTTCATGGATGATGCCCGCCAGCTCGTTAACGTCCTTGACCAGCCAATTGTGCTTGGTGCAGGGGCGCGTGATGCCGACGGTATCGCATTCCTGAAACGCATCCGAACCGATAAGCGATGTCGGAACCTGGCCGGAAAGGCAGACGAGCGGAATGGAATCCATCAGCGCATCCTGCAGCGGCGTCACCGCATTGGTGGCGCCGGGGCCTGACGTGACGAGCATGACACCGACCTTGCCGGTGGAGCGGGCATAACCTTCGGCCGCATGGCCGGCGCCCTGCTCATGGCGCACGAGAATGTGCTGAATGTCTTCCTGCTGGAAAATCTCGTCATAAATCGGAAGAACGGCGCCGCCGGGATAACCGAAGATGTGCTCGACGCCATTGTCCTTCAGCGCCTTGAGAACAATCTCCGCACCTGTCATGCGATTGCTGTTTTCCGTATTGTCCTTATCCGTCATTGCCTGTTTCCATCCCGCTTTGGCTTTGGATATCGAGGAGCCCGAGGGCCTGTTTGAAGACATAAAAA
>Ga0209070_100260_pt1 | contig 49655 bp, 49 predicted proteins | sample SynthPrep_5_END__FD_187205 | JGI IMG/M metagenome (GOLD analysis project Ga0209070, IMG submission 187205) | Synthetic microbial communities from Ohio, USA - SynthPrep_5_END_DS10_MetaG (SPAdes) (version 2) | ecosystem: Engineered > Bioreactor > Aerobic > Activated sludge | place: USA: Ohio... | reverse complement strand
TCAAACATCTTTGGGTTTTTAAGAAACCCTAAACTTGGCTCAGCAATCGTTGGTTACATCTTTGATTTCTCGCGGAGTAACTTGTGATGCTGATAATCTTGTTGACTATCAGTCTGACTCCACAAGTACCCACACGAATTGCTTGATTCAGTTGTTAAAGAGCGATTGGTTAAGATCTTTCATCTCAACCGAGGCGCGCATTCTACAGCAGCCTCATTTGCTGTCAAGTGATTATTTTCAGAAGCTTTCGAAGATTTCTTCAACAACTTCAACCACTTCAACCACTTGCGCTTCCGATCTCTCGTCAGCGGGAGGCGAATTCTACAGCGTTACGCGCTGCTGTCAACACCTCTTTTTCAACTTCCTTTTGGCTTCGATGAACTGAAGCAACCTGCTGCCGAAACCTACATAACTCATTGTTTACCAAGGAGTTTTCCGTTTCGACTGCGCCGGAAGTGGGGCGAATTATAGACGTCTGAAATCTGCCGTCAACTCTTAATTTGTTTTTTCTATCAGAAGGGCTGAAAACCGCTAAATCCGCCTTTTTTAGCCTCTCGATAAGGATAATTGAGCAATATATTGCCCAACCTCAAACAGTTAAGCATCATAGCGCCGACGCTTCTCTTAATATGACTTCGGACGAACACTCCCAAATGACCACCTCCCCCCGCAGCCTGGCCTCGACATTGTTCCCCGTCGGCCTGCTGCTGATCGCCATGGCCTCCATCCAGTCCGGCGCCTCGCTGGCCAAGAGCATGTTCCCTGTCGTCGGCGCACAAGGCACCACGGCGCTGCGCCTGATTTTCGCCAGCGTAATCATGCTGCTTCTATTACGCCCATGGCGCGCCAAGTTGACGGCAAAGTCCCTGCGGACGGTGATCGTCTACGGAATGGCATTGGGCGGCATGAACTTCCTCTTCTATATGTCCTTGCGCAGCGTACCTCTTGGGATTGCGGTCGCCCTGGAGTTCACCGGGCCGCTTGCCGTCGCGATCTATGCCTCTCGGCGCGCCGTCGACTTCCTCTGGATTGCCCTGGCGATCGTCGGCTTGCTCTTACTTATCCCGATGGGCGAAGCGAGCAGCGGTATCGATTTACTGGGTGCGGGTTACGCCCTGGGTGCAGGGGTCTGCTGGGCGCTCTACATTCTGTATGGTCAGAAAGCCGGTAATGACAACGGCGTACAGACCGCCGCCCTTGGCGTAATGATCGCGGCCTTGTTTGTTGCGCCTATCGGTATCGTCCATGCGGGCAGCGCATTGCTGACGCCTGCCCTGATCCCGGTCGCCATCGGTGTCGCCATTCTGTCCACCGCCCTCCCCTACACACTGGAGATGGTTGCACTGACGCGCCTCCCCGCCCGAACTTTCGGCACACTCATGAGCATCGAACCGGCGTTTGGCGCCCTCTCCGGCCTGTTGTTCCTGCACGAACACCTGTCACTCGCACAGTGGCTGGCGATCACGTGCATCATCCTGGCCTCCGTAGGCGCTACTGTGACGATGCGCAGCGAGTCAAAGCCACTGGTACCAGCGGATTGAAGCCTGTTTGAATCTAGCTCTGGTATTTACCATTCATTTAGGCCATGTTTAAGCCGTAAACGAATGTCATTCATGGAGAATTTCGACAAGGACAGCGCGAACGCTACACCCGAGAGCGAGTAAAGCCAGCCTGTAGTATTGCAGGCCGGCTATTAAGGATAGGAATGAAGCGAATTTTGATACTGTTAATGGTCATGGCGATTACCGGTTGTGCCGCGACCACCAAGACAGAAGTGAAACGTGGCAAAAAAGGGCTGCATATCAACTGTTCCGGCCTGTCTTCTTCCTGGGACCAGTGCTACACCAGTGCAACCAACTCTTGCGGCGCCAAGGGCTACCGGGTTATCGCAAAGTCCGGCGACAATTCCGAGGAACCAGGGGACTACCCCTTCGGCCTCAACCCTGCTGGCTACACCAGCCGCAGCATGATCGTCATCTGCAAGTAGTCGCTTGAGCAGTCACCCCCTGACTGCTCTCATTAAATTCCAGCTACAAACCCAGCCCTTCTTGCCGTTGCGTCTAAACTCCTGCTCGACTATCGAGCCAAGAGAGTTCCCATGACGCACAACAAGAAAATCGTATTGGTAGTGGGCGCCGGAGACGCAACGGGTGGCGCCATTGCCAAACGTTTTGCCCGCGAAGGCTACGTGGCGTGTGTCACCCGCCGCAGCGCCGATAAATTGCAGCCGCTGGTAGACAGCATCCACGCGACAGGCGGTGAAGCCCATGGCTTTGCCTGCGATGCCCGTAAAGAAGAAGACGTCATTGCGCTGATCGACCAGATCGAAACCGACCTGGGTCCGATTGAAGCCTTCGTGTTCAACATCGGCGCCAACGTGCCGTGCAGCATCTTGGAAGAAACCGCACGCAAGTATTTCAAGATATGGGAGATGGCTTGCTTCTCCGGGTTCCTGAATGCACGCGAGGTGGCCAAGCGTATGGTCACGCGTAATCGAGGCACCATTCTGTTCACAGGTGCCACCGCAGGATTGCGCGGCGCGGCAGGGTTTGCCGCCTTCGCTGGCGCCAAGCACGGTATCCGGGCACTCGCGCAAAGCATGGCGCGGGAACTGGGGCCCAGGAACATCCACGTCGCCCATGTGGTGGTCGATGGCGCCATCGACACCGACTTCATACGTGACAATTTCCCGCAGAAATACGCGCTCAAGGACCAGGACGGTATCCTCAACCCCGAGCACATCGCCGAGAACTATTGGTACCTGCACAGCCAGCCACGCGACGCCTGGACATTTGAACTGGACCTGCGTCCCTGGAATGAACCCTGGTAAGCACGACCCCACAATAATAAGCAGCGAGCATCGACCATGCGTAAAACCCTGGAATTCTTCTTTGACCTCGGCAGCCCCGCCACCTACCTGGCTTACACCCAGTTACCCGCACTGTGCGCTTCAACCGGTACGCAGCTGATTTATAAGCCCATGTTATTGGGCGGCGTGTTCAAGGCCACGGGCAACGCCTCTCCCATCACCGTTCCCGCCAAAGGTCGCTACATGTTTGATGACCTGGCGCGCTATGCCCGCCGCTACAACGTACCGCTCAAGTTCAATCCGCACTTTCCCATCAACACCCTGGTGTTGATGCGTGCAGTGACCGGCATCCAGCTGCGTCAACCCGAGCACTTTGACGCCTTTGTGGATTGCCTGTTCCGCGCGCTCTGGGAAGACGGTCGCCACTTGGGAGATCCCGTCGTTGTGGCTGCCGTGCTAACCGAGCATGGTTTCGATCCGGAGGAGGTCCTGGCCTTGGCCAATGACGAAGCGGTAAAGGCCGCCCTCAAGGACAACACCGAACACGCCGTGAAACGCGGTGTGTTCGGTGCGCCCAGCCTATTTGTAGGCAACCAGCTGTTCTTCGGTCAGGACCGTCTGGATTTTGTGCGTGAAGCACTGACTTAAATCTCAATCGCCAAGCGCCCTTGCGCGCCGCTTGCGAGCACATCGTAGGCGGCGTTCGCACTGTGCAAATTGAATGCACGCCCATCCAGGATCGGCTTGAGCTTACCGGCATCGATCAAGCGCGCGGCCTCGGCAAGAATCTGCCCGTGATGCTCACGCCCCTTACCGGTCAGCAACGGCAGCAAGGTGAACACACCCGAGTAGGTCGCCCCACGAAACGACAATGGGGCCAGGCTGTGTTGCCCCCATCCCAGGCAACTCACGACATGACCGTGATAGGTCTTGGCGGCTCGAAAGGATGCATCCAGCGTTTCGCCGCCGACAGTGTCATACACAATGTCGAAGCCTTCGCCCGCGGTGTGCTGCGCGACGTACTCTTCGACCGTCTGCTGCTGATAGTCGATAAACGTCGCACCCAGCCCCTCGATTACTGAGCGATGCTTGGCGGATCCCGTGGCATACACCTGCGCTCCGCGAGCAATCGCCAACTGCACTGCAACATGCCCTACACCGCCCGCGCCGCCTTGGATCAGTACTTTGTGCCCGGAGCCTACATGCGCCCGGTCCACCAAGCCCTCCCACGCAGTGATCAGCACCAGCGGCAATACCGCCGCTTCACGCATGCTCAACACCTCAGGTTTCTTCGCCAGCAAGCGGACATCGACGGCCGCGTACTCGGCCAATGAGCCCTGTGCGCCACCAATGCCGGTCGCCAACCCATAGACATCATCGCCCACATGCCAATCACCGACGTCAGGACCTACCGCTTCCACGGTACCTGCCACATCCATACCGAGCACTGCCGGTAATGGCTGCCGGGCGTGGGCAGCCTGGCCTGCGCGGATTTTCCCGTCCAAAGGGTTAAGGCCACTGGCGCTGATTCGGACCAGGACTTGGCCAACGCCTGCTACCGGTTTGGGAATTGTCGTCAGCCAGAATGGCGCGTCCACGGCATCCACAATCAAAGCGTGCATATCAGTCATGTTGGCGATCTCGCGTCATCGAAGAATGAAATCAATGATCCGCCAGCCAATTCATGCTGATAAGACACCAAAAGACTATAGTTCCTATGCTTAATAGGCATGAGTTGGAACCCCCAATGGATAAACTCAACGCAATGGCGATTTTCGTTCGAGTGATCGAACGCGGCAGCTTTTCCGCCGTCGCCCGGGAAATGCAAACTACCCAACCCACCATCAGCAAAGTCCTGCGCGCCTTGGAAACCGAACTGGGTGGCAAGCTGATTGCCCGCAGTACACGTCAACTGTCCCTGACCGACGAAGGTCAGCGGTACTACAGCCATTGTCGTGAAATCCTCGCCGCCGTGGACGCCGCCGAACACAGTTTCCAGACCGGCAAAGAGGCGATCGCCGGCCCATTACGCGTGGGTTCGTCGGTAAGTTTCGGCCGCCTGCAGATTGCTGCACGCTTGAGCGATTTCCTGCAGAAATACCCTGACGTACAAGTAGACCTGCAACTCAACGATCACCTGCAAGACATGGTCAGCGAAGGCTTGGACGTAACCCTGCGAATCGGTGAACTGCGCGACAGCGGCTTGATCGCCAGGCAAATCGGCACCACCCACCGCGTCACCCTGGCCAGCCCGGCCTACCTGGCCAAACATCCCACGCCGAAAACCCCGCAGGATCTCAGCCAGCACAACTGCCTGCTGTTCAACCTGCTCAGCAGCCAGAACCAGTGGGTTTATGAAAAGAATGGCGCGCGACACAGCGTGCGCATCACCGGCAACGCCCAGAGCAACAACTCCGAAGCGGTGCGGGAGATGGTGTTGACGGGGCTTGGCATTGCGCTGTCGCCCCTGTGGTTGTTCCATGACGATTTGAAAGCCGGCCGCGTGATTGCGGTATTGCAGGACTACACCCCGCAACCACTGCCGATCCATGCGGTGTCAGCACCCAATCGCCGGCAATCGGCCCGGGTCAAGGCATTCGTCGACTATATGGCCGACGCTTTGGCCCAGGCCCCCGAACTGCAGGCGGTCAAATAGCCGCAGTGCGCACCTGCAACCATTCAAGCGCGGCACCGTCGAGCAATGGACTCAAACGCTCACGTACCTCGGCATGGTAAGCGTTGAACCACTCACGCTCGTCTACCGTCAGCAGCGACGGTTCCAGGCAGCGCGTGTCGATCGGACACAGGGTCAGGGTTTCAAACTTGAGGAACTCGCCGAACTCGGTCTTGCCGGCTTCGCGGTTCAGCACCAGGTTCTCGATACGCACGCCCCAGCGTCCCGGACGGTAAGTGCCCGGTTCGATGGAGGTGATCATCCCCGGCTGCATCGCCGTTTGCGGCGCAGTGGCCGCCTGATAGGCAATCACTTGCGGACCTTCATGCACATTGAGGAAATAGCCTACGCCGTGCCCGGTACCGTGGCCGTAGTCCACGCCTTCGGCCCAGATCGGCGCGCGAGCAATGGCGTCCAGCAGCGGTGACAGGATGCCTTTCGGGAAATGCGCACGGGACAAAGCAATCACGCCCTTGAGCACGCGGGTGCAGTCGCGCTTCTGTTCCTCACTCGGCGTACCGATTGGCACCATCCGCGTGATATCCGTGGTGCCGCCGAGGTACTGGCCGCCCGAATCGATCAGCAGCAGGCCATCGCCTTCGATCACAGCGTGCTCTTCTTCAGTGGCGTGGTAATGCGGCATCGCACCGTTGGCGTTGTAGGCGGCGATGGTGTTGAAACTCAGCGACACATAACCCGGGCGACGGGTGCGCGCAGCGGTCAGGTGTTCGTCGATGGTCAGTTCGGTGATACGTTCGCGACCCAGCGCACTGTCCAGCCAGGCGAAGAATTCGCACAGCGCCGCGCCATCCTGCTCCATGGCTTGGCGGATGTGCTCCGCGTCGGCCAGGCTCTTGCGCGACTTGGCAAGTGTCGTCGGGTTGAGGCCTTCGATCAGCTTGACGCCGGCATCGAGATTTTCCAGCAAGCCAGCGGTAACGCGAGCCGGATCGACCTGCAAACTGGCGCCCGCCGGCACCGTACGCAAGGCATCCGCCACTTCGCTGTAGTCGCGCAGCGTCACGCCATCCTGTTCCAGCACCGCCCGCAGCTCGGCATCGACTTTGCTCAGCGCCACGAACAACGTGGCCTGCTGTTGATTGATCAATGCAAAGGACACAAACACTGGGTTGAACGAAACATCCCCTCCACGCAGGTTGAACAGCCAGGCGATGTCGTCCAGGGTCGCGATGAAGTGCCAGTCGGCGCCCTTCTCTTTCAAGGCCGCACGCAGCGAGGCGAGTTTCGCACCACGGCTGACGGTGGCCTGAGGCGGCAGGTGTTGATAGATCGGCTGGTTCGGCAGTGTCGGACGGTCTTTCCAGACTTCATCCAACAGGTCGATATCAGTACGCAGTTGTGCACCGCGCTCTGCCAATTTGCCGCCCAAGGTACGCGCCGAGGCCACGGCCATCACTGCACCGTCCACCGCGACGACGCCACCTTCCGGCGTCTGCTCGGCCAGCCACTCCAGCGGTCCGGGTTGGCCCGGCTGCAGTTTCACCAATTCGATGCCGCTGCCCTTGAGTTCCTTGGTCGCTTGTTCCCAGTAACGGCTATCGGCCCACACGCCGGCGAAATCCGCAGTGACAATCAGCGTCCCCACCGAACCATGAAACCCCGACAACCATTGCCGCCCCTGCCAATAGCCCGGCAGGTACTCGGACAAGTGCGGGTCGGCCGACGGCACCAGCAGGGCGTGAATGCCCTCGCGGTTCATCAGTTCACGGGTGTGCGCCAGGCGCTGGGGAACCGTTCCATGGGTCAAAGGCTGCGTACTCATTGTGTCTCCTGCTAACCACGAATAATTATTATGTGTTGCGATAAATGAATCAGACCGCCCAGAACGCCGGTGCACTGGCCAGGGCCGCCTTGATCAATTGCACCGCCTGGTCGATATCCTGCTCGGTGGTAAACCGGCCGAGGCTCAAGCGAATGGTGCGGCCGGCGCTGCGTGCATCATGGCCCAACGCCAGGAGCACGTGGGACGGCGCATTGCTCGCCGAATTACAGGCCGAGGTCGCGGAAAACGCGATCCCCGCACTCAACGCAGCGGCATTGAATTCACCTTCGCCAAACGTGAGGCTCAGGGTATGTGGAATACGCTGCGTCGCGCTGCCATTGAGGCGCACGCCGGCCACCGCTTCCAACTGATCCAGCAAGCGCTGACGCAAGGCGACGATTACCGCCTTTTCTTCAGTAAAAGACGCCGCCGCCAGGGCAAACGCGGTGCCCATGCCGGCAATCTGATGGGTCGCCAGAGTGCCGGAGCGCAAACCGCCTTCGTGACCGCCGCCGTGAATCTGCGCCAACACCTTCTGCTGCGCCCGTGGGCCGACGTACAACGCGCCGATCCCTTTGGGGCCATACAACTTGTGGGCCGAAAACGACATAAGGTCCACTGGCCATTGCGCCAGATCGATTGCCACCTTGCCCGCGCCCTGCGCCGCATCCACATGCAACAACGCGCCGTGTTCACGCACTCGCGCGCCGATGGCGGGGATGTCGTTGAGGGTGCCCAGTTCGTTGTTCACCAGCATCAGCGAAACCAGGAACGTGTCTTCACGCAAGGCTTCGCTGACGGCATCGGCACTGATCAGCCCATCGGCATCCGGCACCAGGTACGTGACGGCCACGCCGGCTTCCTGCAGTTGCCGGGCGGTATCCAACGTGGCCTTGTGTTCGATCTGGCTGGTGATGATATGCCCACCCGCCACGCCCCGTGCCTGGGCCACGCCCTTGATTGCAAGGTTGTTGGATTCGGTGGCGCCGGAGGTCCAGACGATTTGCTCGGGGTTGGCACCGACCAATTCGGCCACCTGGCGACGCGCGTGCTCGACCGTATGCCGCGCCGCCTGGCCGAACGCATGGGAACTGGACGCGGGGTTACCGAAATTGGCATTGAAGCCCAGACACTCGACCATTACCTGGATGACCCGCTCATCCACCGGGGTGGTGGCGGCGTAGTCGAAATACAGCGGACGTTTATTCATGACGTTAAAAACTCGCAGAGCAGGTTCCCGAGAGCAGCGTCTCAGGGGCACGGACCGGAACTGAGGTCGTCAGGTTTAACCGATCGAATACCATTAAAGAAGGACCACTTTATGTAAATGTGCGTAGGAACGCTCCTGAAATTCAGCTTAACAGGCTGAAGTCGCACCATGGCAAACAAAAAGCCCGAGGTTCCTTAGGGGAATCCTCGGGCTTTGTGCCGTCAGGCGCGGGATCAACTGGGACGACCATGCAGGGTCACGCTCCGTTCGGCATTCATTTCGCCCTGGCGATCAAAGCCGAAAGGCTTCTGTGGCTGTCCGGTCAGCGCGGCGCGCTGTTGTTGGTATTCATCAAACGACAAACCACGACGACTCAATGCTTCCAGGGCCAACTGCTTGGTTTCTTCCGCCGTGTAGGGGCGCAATTCTGGCGAAGGATGGGTCGCACATCCGGCGAGGACTGAGCTGACAATCAATAAGGAAACAGCGAGGAATCGGTTCATGGCGGCGGCCCTGCAAAGGAGGTTTCGAGTCAATGAACACAGGCTACTCCCGGCCCCGCACGGTGAAAAATCACCTGCCTTGATAGTCGCTATCAACCGCCAAGACACCTCCAATAGCAAGACCTCCATATTTCTTTATGATCTATAAATATGGAAATACGTTCATTTACGGAATAAATCCAACCCTCTATAACGGGTGCTACGCCGCATCGGCACTGTTGCCCACGCAACTGTTGCCAGCGCAACAGCCAATCAACAAATCACCAGCCAGACAACAGCGACACTTTTCGGCAGCAAGCCTGCAACCCACGCCAATCAAGGCTCGCGCCCGTTGGTATAGCTCTTGCTCAACAGGTTGCACCTACCGTTCTGCACCTCTGTTGAAAAAGGAACTGTTCATGACCCGTCCCCTGAATGTCGTTGCCCTCTCCGGTGGAACCTGGCGCCCGTCACGCACCCTGGTGCTGACCCAAGCGGTGCTCGCCGAACTGGCCACGTTGCTGCCGATCCAGACCACCCTGATCGAACTGGGCGACATTGCCCGACCTCTGGGAGGTGCGCTGTCCCGCGACGAACTGCCGGCAGACGTCGAATCCCAACTGTTGGCCATCGAACAGGCCGACCTGCTGATCGTCGCTGCGCCGGTGTATCGCGGCTCCTACCCCGGCCTGCTCAAGCATCTGTTCGACTTGATCGGCCTCAATGCCCTGATCAACACGCCGGTACTGCTTGCCGCCACCGGCGGCAGCGAACGCCACGCGCTGGTGCTCGATCATCAACTGCGCCCGCTGTTCAGCTTTTTCCAGGCATTGACCTTGCCGATCGGTGTGTATGCCACCGAAGCCGACTTCACCGACTACCAAATAACCAGTGAACTCTTAAAAGCCCGTATTCAACTGGCGGCAGAACGTGCAGCGCCTTTGTTTGCAGCGCACTCCCTCTCTCTGTTGAAAATCGCTTAAGGATTGGTCATGGATGTTTTCTGGTTTCTACCCACACATGGCGACGGGCATTACCTGGGCACCACCCAAGGTGCGCGGCCGGTCACCCTTAATTACCTGAAACAAGTAGCTCAGGCCGCTGACAATCTCGGCTACCACGGCGTGCTGATTCCCACCGGGCGTTCGTGCGAAGACTCCTGGGTCATCGCCTCGGCGCTGGTGCCGCTGACCGAACGCCTGCGTTACCTGGTAGCGATTCGTCCGGGCATCATCTCGCCGACTGTTTCTGCCCGCATGGCGGCAACCTTGGATCGCCTGTCCAACGGTCGCTTGCTGATCAACGTGGTGACCGGCGGCGACCCGGATGAAAACCGTGGCGACGGCAGTTTCCTCGACCACAGTGAACGTTACGAAGTCTCCGATGAATTCCTACAGATCTGGCGTCGTGTGTTGCAAGGCGAATCGGTAGATTTCGAAGGCAAACACCTGCGCGTGCAGAACGCCAAGGCGCTTTACCCACCGGTGCAGAAGCCTTATCCACCGCTGTATTTTGGCGGATCCTCCGACGCCGCCCACGACCTTGCCGCCGAGCAGGTCGACGTCTACCTGACCTGGGGCGAACCGCCTGCCGCCGTCGCAGAAAAACTCGCGGACGTGCGTGAACGCGCCGCACGCCACGGGCGCACGGTGAAATTCGGCATTCGCCTGCATGTGATCGTGCGCGAAACCGAAGAAGACGCCTGGAAAGCCGCCGACAAACTCATCGAGCACATCAGCGACGAAACCATTGCCGCCGCGCAAAAATCCTTCTCGCGTTTTGACTCCGAAGGTCAGCGGCGCATGGCCGCCCTGCACGACGGGCGCCGCGACAACCTGGAAATCGCCCCCAACCTGTGGGCCGGCGTCGGCCTGGTGCGCGGCGGTGCCGGCACGGCGTTGGTGGGCAATCCGCACCAAGTCGCCGAGCGCATCAAGGAATACGCGGACTTGGGGATCGAGAGTTTCATCTTCTCCGGCTATCCGCACCTGGAAGAGGCGTATCGCTTCGCCGAACTGGTGTTCCCGCTGCTGCCGGAACCCTACGCCAGCCTGGCCGGACGTGGCGTCACCAACCTCACTGGCCCGTTTGGCGAAATGATTGCCAACGATGTACTGCCAACGACAAAGGCCTGAACCGCTGCTCTTCTGTAGGAGCCGGCTTGTTGTGGTGAGTAGGGCTTGTCCCCCGACGGGTTCGCCGCCGATGCAAGGGGGCTGCTTCGCAGCCCAGCGCAGGGCAAGCCTGCTCACCACAGCAAGCCAGCTCCTACAAGGAAAATAGAGGAAACCCCGTGACAGCCAAACCCCACAGCGTCCTGCCCTCCCCCTTGCAGACCGCCAAACTGCTGGCCGCCGAATTCGCCCTCACCGCCGTCGAGCGCGACGAGCGCGGCGGCACGCCCAAAGCCCAACGTGACGCCCTGCGCCACAGCGGCCTGCTGGCCCTGAGCATCCCCACCCAATACGGCGGCCTCGGCGCACGCTGGAGCGAAACCCTGGGCATCGTGCGCGAATTCGCCAAGGTCGACAGCTCCATCGCCCATGTCTTCGGCTTCCACCACCTGATGCTTGCCACCGTGCGCCTGTTTGCGCGCCCGGACCAATGGCAACCCTGGTTCGAACAGACCGCGCGCAAAAACTGGTTCTGGGGCAACGCCCTCAACCCGCTGGACACCCGCACGGTGGTCAAGGATTTCGGCGGCTGGCGCGAGTTCTCCGGCAAAAAGAGCTTCTGCTCCGGCGCCAGCGACTCGGAAATGCTGATCGCCTCGGCGGTGGACGAAACCGCCGGCGGCAAGCTGCTGATCGCCGCAATCCCGAGCGGGCGCAGCGGCATCACCTTGCACAACGACTGGAACAATATCGGCCAGCGCCAGACCGACAGCGGCAGCGCCAGCTTCGAACGGGTGCGTGTCGAAGAATCCGAATTGCTGCTCGATCCCGGCCCACTGAGTACGCCCTTTGCCTGCCTGCGCCCGCTAATCGCCCAGTTGACCTTCACGCATATGTTTCTCGGCATTGCCGAAGGTGCCTTCGAAGAAGCGCGCAACTACACCCTGACCGAAACCCGCGCCTGGCATAAGTCTTCGGCTGAAGACGTGCGCCAAGACCCTTACGTGCTGCATCACTACGGTGAGTTCTGGGTCGCCCTGGAAGGTATCCGCCTGCTGGTGGAGCACGCCGCAGAGTTGCTCGACCAAGCCTGGGCCAAGGGCCCGAACCTCAGCGAAACCGAGCGCGGCCAGCTAGCCATTGCCATCGCCACCGCCAAAGTCGCCGCCACCCGTCAGGGTCTGGACTTGTGCAGTCGGTTGTTCGAAGTCACTGGCGCGCGCTCCACCCACGCCTCGCTACGGCTGGACCGCCACTGGCGCAACCTGCGTACGCAGACCCTGCACGATCCGGTGGACTACAAACTTCACGAACTGGGGGATTGGGCGTTGAACCAATCCCTGCCAATTCCTACGTTCTATTCCTAAGAGAGGTGCCCATGCAGCTGTTGACCCTACCGCCCTCGCCCGCACTCGCGACGTCGATCCGCGCCACGGCCCAGGTCTTCGAAGATCCGAAATCCCAGGCATTGCTCGACCATATCCAGCAAGTGGCGCCGAGCGAAGCCAGCGTGCTGATCATCGGCGAGACCGGCACCGGTAAAGAGCTGGTGGCGCGCCACATCCATAACCTCAGCGCGCGGCGCAACCGACCGTTTGTGGCGGTGAACTGCGGGGCATTCTCCGAATCCCTGGTGGAAGCCGAGCTGTTCGGCCATGAAAAAGGCGCCTTCACCGGCGCCCTCAGTGCCAAGGCGGGTTGGTTTGAAGAGGCAGACGGCGGCACCCTGTTCCTGGATGAGATCGGCGATTTGCCGATGGCAATCCAAGTGAAGCTGCTGCGCGTGCTACAAGAGCGTGAAGTCGTACGCCTGGGTTCGCGTAAGAGCATTCCGATTGATGTGCGCGTATTGGCCGCGACCAACGTGCAACTGGAAAAGGCCATCAACGCCGGGCATTTCCGTGAAGACCTCTATTATCGCCTCGACGTGGTCAGCCTGGAACTCAGCCCGTTGCGCGAGCGCCCCGGCGATATCCTGCCGCTGACCCGGCACTTCATCGAAGCCTACAGCCAGCGCCTGGGCTACGGCCCGATCACGATCAGTCGTGAGGCCGAGCACAAACTCAAGAGCTACAGCTGGCCCGGCAACATCCGCGAGCTGGAGAACGTGATTCACCATACCTTGTTGATCTGCCGTAACGGCGTGATCGAACGGGACGACCTGCGCCTGTCGAACATGCGCATCGAACGCCAGGACGACAGCCAGCACAGCACCGACAATAGCGCCGAAGCCTTGCTCGCGCGCGCCTTCCAGAAGCTGTTCGAGGAACAGGCCGGCGCCCTGCACGAAAAGGTCGAGGACGCCCTGCTACGTGCCGCCTATCGCTTCAGCCATTACAACCAGGTACACACCGCCAACCTGTTGGGCTTGAGCCGCAACGTCACACGCACGCGCCTGATCAAGATCGGCGAGCTGGCGGTGAACAAGCGCCGACCCGGTGAAAACGTGCAAGGCGAGCGCATGCTGCATTTATCCATTTAGGCGGCAGTGCAGCGCGTTGTCATGGCTGCGCTCGAAACTGCGCAGCACCTGGAACGAACCGAAGGTGACCGCCGTGGCCTGATGGGCGCGGATCAGCGTCCAGAAATCTTCCTCGCCATGCTCAAAGCACTGGAAAGCCGCCTCGCCGTCTTCACGCGAGCGCCATTGCAGGTAGTTGAGCACCCGCCGTCCGTCATCACTGACCTGCACACTTGCATTGATAAAGCCGCCGTGGCCCTGGGCCAGGCGTTCGCTTTGGGTGGTCAAGGCCGCCACCAGGGCGACTTGCTGCTGGGGCTCGATCTGAAATTCAATCAATTGAGTGAAGCTGCGATTTTTCTCTGATACCTGCATGAACACTCCCCTTCCTCTGTAGGCAGAATCTTGCGATTCGATGCCACGCAGGGTAAAACCTCTAGTTAAGTCAAGGTCAAGCGTTGTCTGGGAGTTTTTTCATGCTCAACAAAGAACTTACCGTCGGCCAACTGGCCGCCCGCAGCGGCGTGGCGGTCACAGCCCTGCATTTCTATGAAACCAAGGGGCTGATCAAGAGCAATCGCAATGCCGGCAACCAGCGGCGCTATCCGCGGGATGTGCTGCGGCGCGTGGTGGTGATCAAGATTGCCCAGCGTTTGGGCATACCACTGGCAACGATCGGCGAGGCGTTGCAGGCCTTGCCGGATGGGCGTACGCCCACGGCGCAGGATTGGGATCGTTTGTCCGCACTGTGGCGGGAAGACCTGGATGAGCGCATCAATAAACTGATGCTGCTGCGGGACAAGCTCAATGGCTGTATTGGGTGCGGGTGCCTGTCGATGGAGGCGTGCCCGTTGCGTAATCAGGATGACAAGCTCGGCGAGTGCGGGCCAGGTGCACAGTTGTTGGAGCCCACCCCCAAATCCTGAAGTGACAATCCAATCAAGGTGGGAGCTGGCTTGCCTGCGAAAGCGGTGTATCAGTAGCAGATGTGCAAGCTGACCCACCGCTTTCGCAGGCAAGCCAGCTCCCACAGTTGATCGGTGTTGGACTCAGAACCCAGGGGCAATCTGGCCTTTGTAACGGGTCAGGATGAACTGGCGCACCTCATCGGAATTCAACACCTTGGCCAGTTTCTGGATGCGCGGGTCGTTGATGTTATCCGGCCGCGCCACCAGGTACTCGACGTACAGCGACTTGCCCTTCTCCACGATCAACGCGCTGTTGGTATCGATCCCCGCTTCCAGGGCGTAGTTGGCAAACACAAACGCCAAATCCACCTGGCTCACCGAACGGGCCAGCAAGGCGCCTTCCAGTTCGCGAATCTTCAAGTGCTTGGGGTTATCCGCAATATCGCGCGGCGTGCTCAGGGTGTTGCTCGGGTCTTTGAGCTTGATCAGGCCCGCCTCATCCAGCAGCACCAGGGCGCGGCCAGTGTTGACCGGGTCGTTGGGGATCGACACCGTGGCACCGTCCTTCAGCTCCGCGATGTTTTTGATCTTGGTCGAATACGCGCCAAAGGGTTCGATATGCACACCCACCACCGGCACCAGGTCGGTGTGACGGGTTTTGTTGTAATCATCGAGGAACGGGCGGTATTGGTAATAGTTGGCGTCGATGTTCTTCAACGACAGTTGTTGATTGGGCTGGATGAAGTCGGTGAAGACTTTGATCTGTAAGTCCACGCCCTCCTTGGCCAGCACCGGTTTGACGAACTCGAGGATTTCCGCATGGGGCACTGGGGTCGCACCGACCACCAGCTTTTCATTGGCAACGGCATTCAACGACAGGACAGCGGCCAAAATGGCCAGGGACTTTTTCATACATGCTCCGAAGGCAGTTGTTATAGGAATCAACGGCGGCTGTAACGCGCCACCAAACGGTCACCGGTCATCTGCAGCGCCTGCACCAGCACCAACAGCAGCACCACGGTGACCACCATTACGTCGGTCTGAAAACGCTGGTAGCCATAGCGAATCGCCAAATCACCCAAACCACCGCCACCGATCACGCCGGCCATGGCGGTGTAGTCCACCAGCACAATCGCGGTCACGGTCACTGCCGCCAGCAGCCCGCCTCGGGCCTCCGGCAGCAGGGTGTGGCGGATTACCTGCCAGGTGCTGGCGCCCATGGACTGGGTGGCCTCGACCACGCCGCGATCCACCTCGCGCAGCGCGGTTTCCACCAGCCGCGCAAAGAACGGCGTACAGCCCACCACCAGCGGCGGGATGGTGCCCGGCACGCCGAGGGAGGTGCCCACCAGCAAGGTAGTCAGCGGGATCAACACGATCAGCAGGATGATGAACGGCAGCGAACGCAGCACATTGACCACCACCGACAACAACCGATACACCACCAGCGCCTCGTGCAACTGGCGCTTGCCGGTGAGAAACAGCAGCACGCCCAGGGGCAACCCCAGCAGCACGGTAAAACCCAGCGCAGCGGCAAGCATGCTCAGGGTTTCCAGGCAGGCCTGGCCGATGTCGGCCCAGTAGATGTTCTTGAACAGTTCGGCCATGGATCACGACCAGTCATGGCGCGGCGGCCTGGCACCGTTGAGCAACCAATTGCCCACCACGTGGTACTTCCAGCGCACCGGGTCGTGCAAGGTGTGGACCCGCGCGTTGCGCCAGTGGCGGTCGAAGTTGTGCTTCTTCAAGGTGGAACGAGTGCCACCCAGTTCGAACAGTTTGTTGCTGGCTTCAATCGCGACTTCAGTGGTCAGCACTTTGGCGCGGGCGACGGCCAGAGACGCGTGGGCGACGTTGTCTTCATCTGGAGCAGGGCGCGCGGCGTCCAGGGCAAAGCCGGCGCGGTCGAGCAAGGCTTCGGCGGCTTCCAGGCGAATATCCAGGGCACCGACCTGAATGATGGTGAGTGGATCCTCACTGGCTTTTTCCACCGCGGCGTCGATCCATGGCCGGGCGAATTGCTGCACGAACTGCACCGTGTCACGCAGCGCGGCGCGGGCAATGCCAGCGTCGATGGCGGCAGTGGTCAATTGTGCGAAAGGCCCGGCCAACGTTGGGGAATCGTAGGATTTATGCGTGGGAAACAGATTGAACGCCGGCACCCGCAGATCCTGTGCCAGCACCGTCCCGCTGGAAGTGGTGCGTTGGCCCATGCTGTCCCAATCGTCAACCACCACCAGCCCTTCGGTGCCACGCGGCACAAAGGCCAACTGGGCATTTTGCTGTTCATCCAGCGCCAGCACCGCCAGCCAATGGGCGTACAGCGAACCGGTGCAATAGCCCTTGCGCCCGTTGATCACATAGCCGTCGCCTTCGCGGCGAATAGTGGCCTGGATGTCCTGCACGTGCTTGCCGCCGGTTTCCGACAGCGCATTGGCAAACCGGTGACCTTGCAACGCCAGGCCAAAGAAGTGTGCCTGTTGCTCGGGCGTACCTTGCAGGCGGATATCTTCCAGCAGGCAGTAGTGGTTCTGCGGGATCTGCCCCAATGACGGGTCGGCTGCCGAAATAATCGCGATCACCTGGGCCAGCACCGCGTAAGACACCTGCGCCCCGCCGAACGCGCGCGGCACACTGATGCCCCACAGGCCGCTGTTGGAATACAGGTCCACCACCTCGGCGGGCACCTGGCGAGTGCGGTCGCGCTCGGCGTCCTGTTCCAGGAGGACGGCGGCGACGCGGTGGGCGACGGCAATCGCCTCGGCTGCATCGCGGATCAATGCGGCATGGGGCGTGTGGATCGGGTAATCGGCAGACACAGGCAGTACAGACATACAACGCTCTCGGGCGAATGGTTTGCCAGAGGTATTGCAGCTTCTGTGCCGGGTCCAAAACCGCGGGTTTGGCCTTAAAAACCCGCCCGGGTCCGCTTATGGCGCAGCAAACTGCCTGCTCGCTGTTGCCTGGCAGACACCTCGTCGGTTGCCTGCAGGCCCCGCCATACGTGGCCTATAGTGAAAAGACCGTGCCTCCACAACCACAACAACCCAAGGAGAACGAAATGAGCGTTAAACCCATTCCCGAGGGTTTCCACAGCGTCACGCCCTACCTGGGCGTCGAAAAAGCTGCCGAAGCCATCGAGTTCTACAAGAAAGCCTTTGGCGCCATCGAAGCCATGCGCCTGGACATGCCCGACGGTAGAGTCGGCCACGCCGAGCTGCGCATCGGTGACTCGCCGATCATGCTGGGTTCTCCCTGCGATGAAAGTGCGTTTGGCAGCCCGCGTGATGGCCACACCAGCGTCGGTTTGCATGTGTATGTCAATGACGTCGACGCGCAATACAAACAAGCCATCGCAGCCGGTGGCACACCGATCTCCGAACCCAAGGACCAGTTCTACGGCGATCGCTCCGGCACGCTGAAGGATCCATTCGGCCATGTGTGGTTCCTGGCCACCCACAAGGAAGACCTGACTGAAGCGCAGATTCGCCAGCGCGCGATGGAGATGTTCAAGCAAGCCTGAGCCTTTGTAGGAGCGAGCTTGCTCGCGAAAAACGCCATGACAATGCCTGCATTCAGGAGGCCGGCGTTATCGTTGACCTTCTTCGCGAGCAAGCTCGCTCCTACATCACACTTCATGAACAACCCCTCCACGTTTTCGCCCTTGCCCCGAACGCCGCGTGATTCCAGGATGCAGGCACTCATCACAAGGAGTCATTCCATGTTCGCCGGATTCCAAAAAGACAGCTGCCACGTCAACGGCGTCAGCATCAGCTACCGCAAAGGCGGTACAGGTCCCGGTCTGCTCCTGCTGCACGGGCACCCGCAAACCCACGTCATCTGGCACAAAATCGCCGAGCAACTGGCCGAGCACTTCACCGTGGTCGCGGCCGACCTGCGCGGTTATGGCGACAGCAGCAAGCCGCCGGCCAATGACCACCACACCAACTACTCAAAACGCGAAATGGCCCGGGACGGCGTTGAACTCATGAAAGCCCTGGGCTTTGAGCAGTTCTCGGTGCTGGCCCATGACCGTGGTGCCCGCGTGGCCCATCGCCTGGCCCTGGACCACCCGACCGCCGTGCAACGCATGGTGCTGCTGGACATCGCCCCTACCCTGGCAATGTATGCGCAAACCGACGAAGCCTTCGCCCGTGCCTACTGGCACTGGTTCTTCCTGATCCGCCCGGCACCGTTGCCGGAAGCCTTGATCGAGGGCAACCCGCAGCTGTACCTGCGCAGCGTGATGGGCAGTCGCAGTGCCGGGCTCAAGCCATTCACCGACGAGGCCTTTGCTGAATACCTGCGCTGCCTGAAACTGCCGGGCGCCGCCACCGGCATCTGCGAAGACTACCGGGCTGCCGCCGGCATCGACCTTGAGCATGACCAGGCGGATATCGACGCCGGCAAACACCTGAACTTGCCGTTGCTGGTGATGTGGGGCGCCGAAGGCACCGTCGGCCGCTGTTTCGAGCCGCTCAAGGAATGGCAGAAAGTCGCCACCGACGTGCGCGGCAAGGCCCTGCCGGCCGGCCATTACATTGCCGAAGAGGCTCCCGAATTGTTGCTGGGCGAAGTCCTGACCTTCCTTCGCTGACCCCCTGATTCACTCCCCCACGCAGGCGCGCCAACGCCTGCGACGGGGTCTGCTTGCCCAAAAAAGACTGCGAGATAATAACAATGACAATCAGAAAACTGCTGGGAACCCTGTATATCCAGGTGCTCATCGCGATCGCGCTAGGCGTGTTGATCGGCCATCAATGGCCGCAGATCGGCATCGACCTCAAGCCCTTGGGCGACGGTTTCATCAAGCTGATCAAGATGATCATCGGCCCGATCATCTTCTGCACGGTGGTGTCCGGCATCACCAGCATGCACGACGTAAAACAGGTCGGCCGCGTCGGCGGCAAGGCGCTGCTGTACTTCGAAGTCGTCTCGACCATTGCCCTGTTGATCGGCATTCTCGCCGCGCACCTGCTGCATCCGGGCGTCGGCTTCAATATTGACGTGAAGACCCTCGACAGCTCGGCCATCGCCGGTTTTGTCGGCCAGGCCGAACATGGAGAAGGCATCGTCGGGTTCCTGTTGCATGTGATCCCCACAACGTTTTTCGATGCGTTCTCCAAGGGTGAAATCCTGCCGGTGCTGTTCGTTTCCGTGCTGTTTGGCGTCGGCCTGGTGATGGTCGGAGAAAAGGGCCGGCCGCTGGTGGGTGTAATCAACCAGGCCAGCGAAGTGTTTTTCCGCATCGTCGGCATCATCAGCAGGGTCGCGCCGATCGGGGCCTTTGGCGCGATTGCGTTCACCATCGGCAAATACGGCGTCGGTTCGTTGCTGCCGCTGTTGAAACTGGTGGGCACCTTCTATGTCACGGCGTTTTTCTTTATTGCCGTGGTGCTGGGCAGCATCGCCCGCTATGCCGGGTTCAGCATTTTCAAGTTGATGGGCTACATCAAGTCGGAGCTGTTGATCGTGCTCGGTACCAGCTCGTCGGAGTCGGCATTGCCGCAGCTGATCCAGAAACTCGAAAGCCTGGGCGCCTCCAAGGGCGTGGTGGGCATCGTGGTGCCGACCGGCTACACCTTCAATCTGGACGGCACCAACATCTATATGACCCTGGCGGTGTTGTTCCTGGCCCAGGCCACCAATATCCACTTGCCGCTGGAACAGCAGTTGACGCTGCTGGCGGTGGCCATGCTGACGTCCAAGGGCGCCGGGGCGGTGGTCGGTGCGGGCTTCGTCGCATTGGCGGCAAGTTTGGCGGTGGTGCCGACCGTGCCGGTGGCAGCGATGGTGTTGATTCTCGGCGTTGATCGCTTCATGGCTGAATGCCGCTCGCTGACCAATATCATCGGCAATGCCGTGGCCGCGCTGGTGGTGGCAGCCTGGGAAGGTGAACTGGACCGCGAAAAAATGGCGCCTATCGCGCTCAAGCACGGCCGACATGCCCGCGCGGCCACCCAAGCGAAGATCGCTGCCGAGTAACCCAAGAGGGCCGGGTGTGCCGGAAGGCATACCGATCCGGTGCTATTCTGGCGGCTCATGCCGCCAGCCCTGTTTCTGATGACAAATAAGAAAGATACCGTGCCCCTACCCGAAGACCTGCGGGTGTTCCTGACCGTTATCCGCAAGGCCGGCTTCGCAGCGGCCGCCGATGAACTGGGCTTGTCGCCGGCCTATGTCAGCAAGCGCATCCAGATCCTCGAAACCACCCTGACCACCCGCCTGTTGCACCGCACCAGCCGGCGCATTGCCCTGACTGAAGACGGCGAGCGGGTGCAGCGCTGGGCTGTGCGTATCCTGGAAGACTTCCAGCAACTTTCCGATGAACTCTCCGACGCGCACGACAGCCCCCGTGGCCGTCTGCACCTGTGCAGCAGCTTTGGTTTCGGCCGCAACCATGTGGCGCCGGCCCTGTCGCTGCTGGCGGAACAGTATCCGGACCTGGAAATCCGCCTGGACCTGTTCGACCGCGTGGTAGACATCGTCAGCGAGGGCTTCGATTTGGAGATCCGCGTGGGCGACGACATTCCTGGCCAGCACATCGGCCGCCGACTGGTGAGCAACCGCCGCGTACTGTGCGCAGCGCCGGCTTATCTGCAGCGGCGCGGAACACCGCAACAGTTGAGTGACCTGGAGCAGCACGACTGCCTGGTGCTCAAGGAGCGCGATAACGCGTTTGGCATCTGGAACCTGGAACACAACGGCGCCCAGGAAAGCGTGCGCGTGCGCGGGCCGTTGTCGTCGAACAATGGCGAGATTGTGTTGCAGTGGGCGTTGGATGGGCGCGGGGTGTTGCTGCGCTCGATGTGGGATGTGAAGCCGTTACTGGAACAAGGCAAGCTGGTGCAAGTGCTGCACGGTTATACCCAGAGCGCCAACGTGTGGGCGGTGTACCCGACACGGTTGGCGTATTCCGGAAAGCTGCGCGCCTGCGTGGAGTTTTTGCAGGAGCATTTCAAAGGGCTCTCGATTTAGCTCAGCCAGGGATTGGCTGCCAGGTGCCGGTGCTCGAAAGCCTTGATCTGTTCACTGCGTTGCAAGGTACTGCCGATGGCATCCAGGCCCAGCAACAGCGCGGTTTTGCGCAGGTTATCGATCTGGAAAGGGATCACCTGGCCATCCGCCAAGCGAATTTCCTGGGCTTCAAGGTCCACGCTGATCTGAGCCTGATCTGCCTGGCTCACAGCCTTGCCCAGTCTCTGCAACACCGACTCGTCCAAAGTGATCAACAACACACCGTTGCGCTGGCAGTTGTCATAGAAAATCCCCGCAAAGCTGCTACCGATCAACGCGCGGATGCCCATTTGCTTCAAGCCCCATACCGCATGTTCACGGCTGGAACCGCAGCCGAAATTCGGCCCCACCACCATGAAACTCGCGCCCTGCCAGGCCGGTTGGTTCAGCACGAAGTCGGGGTTGAGCTCGCCGGACGGCAAGAAGCGCAAGTCGAAGAACAGCCCACGGTCCAGGCCGCTGCGGTCGATGCCTTTGAGGAATTGCTTGGGCATGATCACGTCGGTGTCGATGTTGGCCGCCAGCATCGGCGCGGCCTTGCCGGTGACCAGGGTGAACGGTTGCAGGCTCATGGGCGCGCTCCAAAGTGGCGGATATCAGTCAGGTGGCCGCGAATGGCAGCGGCGGCGACCATCGCCGGGCTCATCAGGTGGGTGCGTGCGCCCGCACCCTGGCGACCTTCGAAGTTGCGGTTGGTGCTGGAGGCGCAGCGGTCGCCGGGGGCCAGCACGTCGTCGTTCATGGCCAGGCACATCGAGCAGCCCGACTGGCGCCATTCAAAGCCAGCGTCGATGAAAATCGCCGCCAGCCCTTCGGCCTCGGCCTGGTCACGGACTTCGGTGGAGCCGGGCACGATCATCGCGCGGACGTGGCCGGCCACGTGTTTACCGCGCACCACGCTCGCGGCGTCGCGCAGGTCTTCGATACGGGCGTTGGTGCAAGAGCCGATGAAGGCGTGGCTGATGACAATCTCGCTCAGTGGCATGCCGGCTTCCAGGCCCATATAGTTGAGGGCACGGCGCATGTCCTGGCGCAGGATCAGGTCGCTGACGTCCTGCGGGTCGGGCACGCGGGCGCCGATGGGCGCGGCCTGGTCGGGGCTGGTGCCCCAAGTGACCATGGGTTCCAGGGTGGTGGCGTCGAGTTGCACCTCCCGGTCGAACACCGCGTCGTCATCGGTGTGGAGTTTTCGCCACTCCAACAGTGCTTTTTCCCACAGCTCGCCTTGAGGTGCGCGAGGTTTGCCCTTGAGGTAGGCGAAGACTTTCTCATCCGGCGCCATGAAGGCGCCACGAGCGCCCGCTTCCACCGCCATGTTACAGATGGTCATGCGCGCCTCGACGCTCAGCGCGTCGATGGTGGAGCCGCGAAATTCAATGGCGTAGCCCGTTGCGCCGGACGCGCCGATCTTGCCGATCAGCGCCATGATCACATCTTTTGAGGTCAAACCCGGCGCCAGGTCACCGTCTACGGTCACGCGCATAGTTTTCAGACGTTTGTAGACCAGGGTCTGGGAAGCCAGCAGGTGTTCGATTTCCGAGGTGCCGATGCCAAAACCAAAGGCCCCGAGGGCGCCGTAGGTGGTGGTGTGGCTGTCTCCGGCGGCAATCACCATGCCGGGCAGGATAAAACCCTGTTCCGGGGCGATCACGTGTTCAATGCCCTGGCGCTTGTCGAGGATGTCCAGCAGCTCGATGCCGAAGTCCCGGCAGTTCTCCGCCAGGTACGACACTTGCCGCGCGCCGCCTGCATCCGGCATCGCCGCGATGCGCTGGGGCGTGGTGGGGTTCACATGGTCGACCACGGCCAACGCCGTGCCCGGACGCCACACCGTGCGCCCAGCCTCGCGCAAGCCGCTGAAGGCCTGGGGACTGGTGTATTCGTTGATCACCTGGCGGTCTATATAGAGCAGGACATGGCCCTGGTCATCCAGGGGGCACACCGTGTGGGAGTCGATGTGTTTGTCGTAGAGGGTTCTGGCAGTCATTTCTTGGGCTCACTCAACGGTATGAGCCCATCCTACGCAGCGCCTCGGCCCCATCAATGCCGCTTGGGTGATGGCTTGGAACATGTTTCGTGTTCGATCAAGGCGTTTAAGCGGCCTGAATGTGAACCTGAAACATTTTCTTTCATATCCGGGTTAGGGATTTCTCATTCTCATCCGTCTTAACTTAGATACAGCCTGTCGCGTCAGCAAAAGCTACGACTGGCCTTTTCCGGGCCTTCACTGCCCCCTCCGATCAAGACCCTCATTCACATGTCGAAGAAGTCACGCTCCAAACTCTGGTTTCTCGTGCATAGCTGGTTGGCCTTGCCCATCTGGTTCTTTGTACTGATCGTCTGCGTCACCGGCACCCTGGCGGTGGTCAGCCAGGAGATCGTCTGGCTGGCCAACCCGGATATCCGCGCGAGCAAGCCGACGGACGACGCCGAACCGCTGAGCTATGACCAGGTGATCGCCGCGATCAAGCGCGAAGAACCCCAGGTGTTCGTCCAGTCGATCAGCCGCCCCGACGAATCCCATTTCGCCCTCAGCGTCGACCTCAGCTACCCCGACGGGCGCTCCGTCGAGGTCTACGTCAACCCCTACACCGGTGCGATCCAGGGCATCAGCCCGTCGTTCAACTTCCAGGCCTTTACCCGCGCCCTGCACGGCTGGTGGCTGGTGCCGTTCACCAATGGCTACAGCTGGGGCTGGTATCTGGTCTCGGCACTGGGTATTCCGCTGCTGGCATCGCTGGTCACCGGGCTGGTGGTGTACAAGCGTTTCTGGAAAGGATTCCTGCGCCCTACCCTGCGTATTCGCCATGGTGCGCGGATCTTCTGGGGCGACTTCCACCGCTTGAGCGGTATCTGGTCGATCTGGTTCATCGCGGTGATCTCCGTCACCGGCATCTGGTTCCTGATCCGGGCGATCCTGGGGGATAACCAGATCTCGATTTCCACCGAGCCGGTCATCCCGGTGATTGCACGGGAAAAAGTGCCGATGTCGGCACCCGGCGTGCCGGCTCCCATGATTCCTGTGGACGAGGCGATCAAGATCGCCACACAGCGCATTCCTGGCCTGGAGGCGAGCTTCATCAGCCTGCCGCTCAATGCCTATAGCCACCTGCAGATCGGCGGGCGCGGCTGGTATCCGCTGATGTTCCAGACCGCGCAGATCAACCCCTATGACGGCGAAGTCGCGGCGGCGCACTTGCTGTCCGACCGCTCGAAGCTGGAGTTCGTCACCGAATCCATGCGCCCGCTGCACACCGGCGACTTTGGTGGGATCTGGATCAAGCTGATCTGGGCATTCTTTGGCCTGATCATGAGCATGATGGTGTTGAGCGGCCTGCTGATCTGGACCAAGCGCACCGCCCTGGCCACCCTCAATGCCCTCAAGCGTGAAGCCAAGACCCAACACAAGCCGGCGGCCGCCCCCGCCAGGCAGGCTGAAACTTCGGAGGTCACCCCATGAGCAAGGTCGCTGCTGCTAAACCTTCGGCGCTGCGGGCCTTCTGGCTGAAATGGCGCTTCCACATCAATGTGCTGCTGTTGCTGATCCCCCTGGGCTTCATGCCCAAGTACTTCGCTGACGCGGCGCTGTTTCGTGGCGACACCGGCATCGGCGAGCGAGTGGCCGGTGAGGTGCAGGTCGGGCCCTGGAGCCTGACCCTCGCGGAGTTCCGCAATGAAGGCCCGCGCCCCGACCCAGCCGGGCCGATGAAGTTCTTCAATGCCGCCCTGTGCGACACCTGTGCCGAACAGGTCAAGGCCACCTACCTGCGCATCGGCAAGCCGCGCAGCCTGCGCGCCGCCGGGGTGATCTTCTTTGGCACGCCGTACCGCATGGGCGCTGGCCTGCCGATCCCGGAACGCACACCCGCCGACGCCGAACTGTGGGTCACCATGGAAGGCTGGGACGGCACGATGCACCAGGGTTCCATCCCGTTGAGCCAGGCCTCGCCTGCCACTATTGCCTGGCTGAACAAGCAAGGAGTTAAACCATGACTTTGATGCGCATGACCCGCGCCTGTGGCGTCCTGCTGATGTGCGCCGGTTTCAGTACCGTCGCCCTGGCCCACAACCCGATGTGTGAGTGCAAGGAAATCCCCGGCGAGCAGATCCAGTGCAAAGGCGGCTTCTCCGACGGCAGCGGCGCACCCGGCGTGACCCTCGATGTGATCGGCTATGACGAAACCATCCTGGTGCCCGGCAAGCTGGGTGAGGACTCGACCCTGACCTTCAAGAAACCGTCCGCCGAGTTCTACGTGCTGTTTGATGCAGGCCCCGGCCACGTGGTGGAAATCGACCAAGCGGATATCCAGCCGCAATGACGACCACACAGGTTGTACGCCCCGCCGGCGCCGGTCATGAAACCCTCTACGTGCTGCTGTTGTGCCTGATCATCCTCGCGGTGGCAGGCTCGGTGATCGCGCTGCACGGTGAATCCCAGGAAGTGGCGGCCGTGCCCAGCCACCAATTGGATGCGCGCCGCGACCTGAGCGCCGCCGAGCAAGGCATCTACGCCGACCTGCGGGTGACCCTGGATGAGATCCAGCTGTTGCAGCAGGAGCAAAGCGCGCTGCCCAGCCCGGCGCAACTGGCCGAAGAAGGCTTCGCGCCCTTTGCCCAGGATGCCAGTTCGGTCAGCCGTGGCGATCATCGCTGGCGATTGCTTGAGCCCTCGGCCTACCTGGGCTTGAGCCAGGCACCGGCCACCGCCGGCTCGCTGCTGATGCGCGTGCACGGTACCGAACCGGATATCTGGCTCAATCGCCAGGCCAACCTCGCCGCCCCTTCCGACCTCACTGACCAGGCGCTGATTGCGGCCGGCTGGCAGCAAGTGGTTGCGCAATTCGATGCCGGCGTCACCCGCCAGCACCGTCACTGAACGAGAAGACCGATTGCCCATGTCTATTTCATCTCCCCTGTTGCGCCTGTTGCTGGTTGGCCTGCTCAGCCTGATGCTCGCTCCATTGGCTAACGCCGAGGCTGCCAAGCGCCTGCGTATCGGTATCACCCTGCACCCTTATTACAGCTACGTGGCGAATATCGTCGGCGACAAGGCCGAAGTGGTGCCGCTGATTCCGGCCGGTTTCAACCCGCATGCCTACGAGCCACGCGCCGAAGACATCAAGCGCATCGGCACCCTGGACGTGATTGTGCTCAACGGCGTCGGCCATGATGATTTTGCCGACCGCATGATCGCCACCAGCGAACGCCCGGACATCCCGGTGATCGAGGCCAACGCCAACGTACCGCTGCTGGCGGCCACCGGTAACGCCGCGCGCGGCGCGGGCAAGGTGGTCAACCCGCATACCTTCCTGTCGATCAGTGCGTCGATTGCCCAGGTCAACAACATCGCCCGCGAATTGGGCAAGCTCGACCCGGACAACGCCAAGGCCTACACCCAGAACGCCCGCGCCTACGGCAAGCGCCTGCGCCAGATGCGCGCTGATGCCCTCGCCAAGTTGACCAGCGCGCCCAACCCGGACCTGCGCGTGGCCACCGTGCACGCGGCCTATGACTACCTGCTGCGCGAGTTCGGCCTGGAAGTCACCGCTGTGGTCGAACCGGCCCACGGCATCGAGCCAAGCCCGAGTCAGTTGAAGAAGACCATCGATGAACTGCGCGCCCTGGACGTGAAGGTGATCTTCTCGGAGATGGATTTCCCGTCCACCTACGTCGACACCATCCAACGTGAGTCCGGGGTCAAGCTGTACCCGCTGTCGCATATTTCCTACGGCGAATACAGCGCCGAGAAGTACGAAGTCGAGATGACCGGCAACCTCAACACGGTGGTGCGAGCCATTCAGGAGTCCGGGTCATGACGGCGGCGGAACAACTGAGTGCAGTCAGCGTCGGCCCGACACTTGAGTTCGACGAGATTGCGCTGACGCTCGGTCGCACCGTGATCCTTGATGACGTGAGCTTCCAGGTACAGCCGGGCAGCATTCATGCGCTGGTCGGCCCCAACGGCGGCGGCAAAAGCTCACTGATCAAGACACTGCTGGGCCAGACACCTCATCAGGGAAGGTTGAGCCTGCACTGGCCGGCCACGCCCGGCACCATTGGCTATGTGCCCCAGGCCCTGGAGTTCGACCGGGGCTTGCCGATGACCGTGGATGATTTCATGGCGGCCATGTGCCAACGGCGTCCGGCGTTTCTGGGCCTGTCCAAGCATTACGCCGGCGCGATTGGCGATGCGCTGGAGCGCGTCGGCATGCAAGACAAACGCAAGCGGCGCATGGGCGCGCTGTCCGGCGGTGAGCGCCAGCGCGTGTTGCTGGCCCAGGGACTGATCCCGGCGCCGCAGCTGCTGGTGCTGGATGAACCGATGTCGGCGCTTGATGAAGCCGGTATCCAGGTGTTTGAGCGCCTGCTGAATGACTGGCGCCTGGCGGGAATCACCGTGCTATGGATCGAACATGACCTGGAAGCTGTGGGCCGCCTGGCCGACCACGTCACCGGCCTGAACCGCCGCGTGCTGTTCGACGCCACGCCCAAAGAGGCGTTGACCCCGGATCGCCTGCTGACCCTGTTCTCTACCCACCCTCGGAGCCCGGCGCAATGAGTTATGAAGCCTTTCGCTTGATGGTCCAGGGCTGGGCCTCTGCCGGTTATCTGCCGGAGGCGCTGGCCTACGGTTTTGTGGTCAACGCCCTGCTCGCCGGTCTGCTGATCGGCCCGGTACTGGGCGGCCTGGGCACGCTGGTGGTGGTCAAGCGCTTCGCGTTTTTCTCCGAAGCGGTCGGCCACGCGGCGCTGACCGGCGTGGCGGTGGGCATCCTGCTTGGTGAACCCTACACCGGCCCGTATGGCGCGCTGTTCGGCTACTGCCTGCTGTTCGGCATCCTGCTCAACTACCTGCGCAACCGCACCGGCCTGGCGCCGGATACCTTGATCGGCGTGTTCCTGTCGGTGTCCCTGGCGCTGGGTGCGAGCCTGTTGCTGATCCTGGCCGGCAAGATCAACGTGCATATCCTCGAGAACGTACTGTTCGGCTCGGTATTGACGGTCAACGGCAACGACCTGCTGGTGCTGGCAGTGGTCGGCTCGTTGGTGATGGCCCTGGCACTGCCGTTGTACAACCGCATCATGTTGGCCAGCTTCAACCCGCAATTGGCGGCGGTACGCGGTGTAGCGGTGAAGACCCTGGACTACCTGTTCGTGATTCTGGTGACGCTGATCACCGTCGCGGCGGTCAAGGTCATCGGCGCGATCCTGGTGGGTGCGCTGCTGGTGATTCCCGCCGCTGCGGCGCGCCTGTTGAGCCAGTCGCTCAAGGGCTTCTTCTGGATCTCCGTCGCAATTGCCACCATCAGCACCCTGTGCGGGATCCTGCTGCCGATCATCTTCGACCTGCCCGTGCCGTCCGGCGCCGCGATCATCCTGGTCGCCGGTATCGCCTTCGCCCTGGCCGCCATCGCGCGCGGCACGGTGCCCAGCCTTAAAGGGAATCTTGGATAATGCGCTCCGTTCTTTCTCCCCTGGCCCTGGCCATCGCTTGTTTGTTCACCACGCCGTTGGTGGCGGCTGAAGCGGCCAAACCGGCTGCCCACGCGGCAAAGCCGGTCAAAGTGCTGGCCTCGTTGCCGATCACCTACGGCCTGGCTGAAGTGCTGCTCAAAGGCACCGACGTGCAGCTTGAACGCGCCGCGCCGGCCAATCTGCCCGGTTCGCGACAAGTGTCCTACTTCACCGGCCGTGGCGCCCCCGCCCTGAATAAGTTGGCGCTGGATGCCGACGCCGCCATCGGCCTGCGTTCGCTGTGGGCCGACGACCCGCTGTACCCGGTGGCGCGGCGCAGCAATATCCGCATCGTCGAAGTCGATGCTGCACGCCCGGTGGACGGCGGTCTGCCTGGCATCGCGGTGCAGCCGGGCGTCACCGATGGTTTGAACAGCCAGCCGTGGCAGTCGAGCAACAACATGGGACGCATGGCCGATGTGCTGGCCGCCGACCTGAGCCGCCTCGCCCCCACCGCCAAGCCGAAGATCGACGCCAACCTCGCCGCCCTCAAACAGCGCCTGCTCAAGCTCACCGCCGACAGCGAAGCACGACTGGCCAAGGCGGATAACCTGAGCGTGGTCAGCTTGAGTGATCACTTCGCGTACTTGGTCAGCAGTTTGAACCTGGAAGTGCTCAGCACCGATGCACGGCCCGACGCGGATTGGACGCCTGAGGCGTTGCAGAAACTGAGTGCCGATTTGAAGGACAATGAGGTCGCGGTGGTGCTGCATCATCGGCAGCCGAGTGAGGCGGTGAAGGCGGCTATTACTGCCGGTGATTCGAAGCTGTTGGTGTTGAATGTGGACGGTGCCGAGCCGGTGACAGAGCTGCAAACCAATGTGGATCAGGTGATCAAGGCGCTGACCCCGTAACATCCACACCGACATGAATGGCATCATGCCGCCAGAACTCCAGGTCGCAATCGATCAACCGCTGGTGCTGGTCATAATTGACCCGGGCGATCCGCAAGCCCGGGCTGCCCACCGACACGCGCAACGCGGCGGCGGCTTCCACTGGCAGTGAGGTCGGCACGATTTCAAAGCGCACGCGCCCGTAGTGCAGGTCGTATTTGCGCGCATACAGCTCTGTCATCGACTGATTCAAATCACACGCCAGGATCCCGGGAAAATACTGCGGGTTCAGGTAGTGCTCCACATACAGCACCAAGCGCCCATCGATCCGCCGGCCCCGGCAGATCTGGATCACACTGGACAGCGCCGGCAACTGCAACCACGCACACACCGCCGCCGATGCCGGCTGCAACCGCGCCGAAATCACTTCGGTGGACGCCACGCGCCCCTGGTCGCTGACCATGGCGTGAAAGTGGCTGCGTTGCATCAGGTTGTAGGCCAGCCGTGGCGACGAGACAAACCAGCCGCGCCGCTCCTCGCGATAGATCTGGCCTTGGGCTTCCAGTTGTAACAAGGCTTCCCGCACCGTAATCCGGGTGGTACCAAACAACTCGCTGAGCTTGCGCTCGGCGGGCAGTTTGCTGGCAGGCGGCAACAAACCGTGGTCGATCTGCTCTTGCAGCGCCAGGCCAATGGATGTCACCGCCTTGATTGCCTCATCACGCATCAACGTTACCTATCTGGACTAGACCAGCACCGTTCGGGTGCATAAACCGCGCTGCATTTGGGCTGTTGCGGTTGCACGCCAGCCTAGGCATTGCAGATGACCGACAGATGACAGTCCGCGTCGATCCCCCGCAGAACACCCTGCAATACATCGGCCAAGTCCAATCAATGCGGGCACTTGGACATGGTCTACGCTCATCCTGAACTTAGCGACATCTAAGCTTTGAAAACGACATCGACATGAAACTGTCATCCATCGCGTCTAGATTGGCTCAGGTATTGCTCTGACCTAGACCAACAACACAGCAGAAAAAACCGCCGCGTTGAAAACGCCCAAAGGAGCTTCGGATGAAACAGCTTTTCCTGGCATCACTGTTAGGCTCGACCATTGCCATGTGCACCGCCGCCATGGCCGCTGATACCGATCTAAAAACCCTGGAAGCTGCCGCAAAGGCAGAAGGCGCTGTAAACAGCGTCGGCATGCCCGATGACTGGGCCAACTGGAAAGGCACCTGGGAAGACCTGGCCAAGACCTACGGCCTCAAGCACATCGACACCGACATGAGCTCGGCCCAGGAAATCGCCAAGTTCAAGGCTGAGAAAGACAACGCCAGCGCCGACATCGGCGACGTGGGCGCAGCGTTCGGTCCGATCGCGGTGAAGCAGGAAGTCACCCAACCATACAAACCGTCCACCTGGGCCCAGGTTCCGGATTGGGCTAAAGACAAAGATGGTCATTGGGCCTTGGCCTACACCGGCACCATCGCGTTTATCGTCAACAAGAAGCTGCTGCACGGTTCTGAAGTGCCAACCAGTTGGGCGGACCTGCAGAACGGCAAGTACAAGGTCTCCATCGGTGACGTGAGCACCGCGGCACAAGCAGCCAACGGTGTACTGGCAGCGGCCATTGCCAATAAAGGCGACGAAAAGAACATCGCTCCCGGCCTGCTGTTCTTCACCAAGATCGCCCAGCAAGGCCGTCTTTCGCTGTCCAACCCGACCATCGCCACCATGGAAAAAGGCGAAGTCGAAGTGGGCGTGGTCTGGGACTTCAACGGCCTGAGCTACAAGGCCAAGATGGCCAACCCAGATGACTACGTGGTGTTGATCCCATCGGACGGCTCGGTGAAATCCGGCTACACCACCATCATCAACAAATACGCCAAGCACCCTAACGCCGCCAAGCTGACCCGCGAATACATCTTCAGCGACGCCGGCCAGCTCAACCTGGCGAAAGGCAATGCGCGCCCGATTCGCGCTGAAACCGACCTGAAACTGCCGGCCGACATCGCCAAGAACCTGATCCCGGGCGAGCAGTACACCAAGGCCAACCCGCAGCCGATCAAGGATGCGGATGCCTGGGAAGCCACGTCCAAGAAGCTGCCTCAGTTGTGGAACGAGCAGGTCATCGTAGAGATGAAGTAATCGAAGCAAACCTCTGTAGGAGCCGGCTTGCCGACGATCGCGGTCGAACATTCAACCTGTATGTTGACTGATGCACCATCATCGCCGGCAAGCCGGCTCCTACCGATCTGATACCACCTGATCCAAGCCCATCTGTTGCGGAGCGCCAGCCCCCATGAAGCACACTGTCATCCTTGTCGTGCTCGACGGCCTGAACTTCGAGGTTGCCCGACACGCCATGGGGCACTTGCAGGCCTACGTCGGCGCAGGACGCGCAGCCCTCTACAAACTGGAATGTGAACTGCCCGCCCTTTCCCGCCCGCTGTATGAATGCATCCTCACCGGCGTGCCTCCAATCCAGAGCGGCATCGTGCACAACAACGTCTCGCGCCTGTCCAACCAACGCAGCATTTTCCATTACGCCACCGACGCCGGGCTGACCACGGCAGCGGCGGCTTACCATTGGGTCAGCGAGTTGTACAACCGTACGCCCTTCCTCGCCGCCCGCGACCGTCATACCGACGACAAGTCACTGGCGATCCAGCACGGGCATTTCTACTGGAATGACCATTACCCGGACTCCCACCTGTTTGCCGACGCCGAGAGCCTGCGCCTCAAACACGCGCCGAACATCCTGGTGGTGCACCCGATGAACATCGACGACGCCGGCCACAAGCACGGCCTCGACACCCCGCAATACCGCAACAGCGCACGCTCGGCCGACATTATCCTGGCCGACTACCTGCAAGTCTGGCTCGATGCCGGTTACCAAGTGCTGGTGACCGCCGACCACGGCATGAACAACGACCGCTCCCACAACGGCCTGTTGCCGGAAGAGCGCGAAGTGCCGCTGTTCGTTCTCGGCAATGCCTTCAGCCTCGACCCCAACGCTACACCGAAACAGACCGACCTCTGCGGCACCATCTGCGAGTTGCTGGGCGTGCCCCACGACAAACCTGTCTGCCGGGAGCTGTTGAAATGATCCGTGGCAAATGGTTGGCGCTGCTGTGCCTGGTGCCCTTCGCGCTGTTCTTTATCGTGTTTGAAATTGCCCCGCTGGTGTGGGTGCTGATCAACAGCCTGCAAACGGAAGAGGCCGGTTGGGGCGTGGAAAACTTCGTGCGCATCTTCGGCTCGAAATTCTACCTGCAAGCCATCCAGTTCAGTTTGGAGATCAGCTTCTACTCCAGCATCTTCGGCATCATCATCGCCACGCTGGGCAGCTACTCGTTGCGCCGGGTGGATTCGCCGCTGCGCAATTTCGTCACCGCCTTCGCCAACATGACCAGCAACTTTGCCGGTGTGCCCTTGGCCTTCGCGTTCATCATTTTGCTGGGCTTCAACGGCAGCATCACGATCATGCTCAAGCAGGCGGGGATCATTCAGGACTTCAATCTGTATTCGAAGACCGGCTTGATCATCCTCTATACCTACTTCCAGATTCCCCTGGGCGTGTTGCTGCTGTACCCGGCCTTCGATGCGTTGCGCGAAGACTGGCGTGAGTCGGCTGCACTGCTCGGCGCGAATGGCTGGCAGTTCTGGCGGCATATCGGCCTGCCCGTGCTCACCCCGGCCCTGCTCGGTACGTTCGTGATTCTGTTGGCCAACGCCTTGGGCGCCTATGCCACGGTGTACGCCTTGACCACCGGTAACTTCAACGTGCTGCCGATCCGTATCGCCGGGCTGGTCTCCGGTGATGTGTCCCTCGACCCGAACATGGCCAGCTCCCTGGCCGTGGTGCTGGTGGCGCTGATGACCGTGGTCACCGTGGTCCATCAACTGCTGCTCAAGAGGAGCTACCATGTCTCGCGCTGAAGCCGGCCCGGCCTCCCTCTACCATCGGGTGGTGGTGTGGCTGCTGTTTGCAATCCTGGTACTGCCGTTGATAGGCACCTTCGTCTACTCCATTGCCAGCAGTTGGTCGGCGACCATCCTGCCCGCCGGCTTCACAGTGAAATGGTACGTGCAACTGTGGAGCGACCCGCGCTTCCTGATGGCCTTCGGGCAATCGTTGCTGGTGTGTGTCGGCGCGCTGATCCTGTCGGTGGTGCTGATTTTGCCGCTGCTGTTTGTGGTGCATTACCACTTCCCCAAGCTCGATGCGCTGATGAACATCCTGATCCTGCTGCCCTTCGCGGTACCACCGGTGGTGTCGTCAGTGGGCCTGCTGCAACTGTATGGCTCCGGGCCGATGGCGATGGTCGGCACGCCGTGGATTCTGATCGGTTGCTACTTCACCGTGGCGCTGCCGTTCATGTACCGGGCGATCACCAACAACCTGCAGGCGATCAACCTGCGCGACCTGATGGACGCGTCACAACTGCTCGGCGCCAGCACCTGGCAAGCGGCGATCCTGGTGGTGCTGCCGAACCTGCGCAAAGGCTTGATGGTGGCGTTGCTGCTGTCGTTCTCGTTCCTGTTCGGTGAGTTCGTGTTCGCCAATATCCTGGTGGGCACCCGCTACGAAACATTACAGGTGTATCTGAACAACATGCGCAACAGCAGCGGCCACTTCACCAGTGCCGTCGTGATTTCCTATTTCTTCTTTGTGCTGGTGCTGACCTGGGCCGCCAATATCTTGAACAAGGACAAAAGCCAATGAGCTTCGTCAGCGTCCAACACCTGCAAAAAGGCTACGCCGGCACTCCGGTGTTCAGTGACATCAACTGCGAGATCGCCAAGGGTGAGTTCGTCACCCTGCTCGGTCCGTCCGGTTGCGGCAAATCCACGCTGCTGCGCTGCATCGCCGGCCTGACCTCGGTGGACAGTGGGAAAATCCTGATGGATGGGCAGGACATCGTCCCGTTGAGCCCGCAGAAACGTCACATCGGCATGGTGTTCCAGAGCTATGCACTGTTCCCCAACATGACCGTGGAGCAGAACGTCGCCTTCGGCCTGCGCATGCAGAAGGTCAATGCCGACGACAGCCACAAGCGCGTGCAGGAAGTGCTGCAATTGGTGGAACTCAAGGACCTGGCCGGTCGTTACCCGCACCAGATGTCCGGCGGCCAGTGCCAGCGCGTGGCCCTCGCCCGCTCCCTGGTCACCCGCCCGCGCCTGTTGTTGCTGGATGAGCCGCTGTCGGCCTTGGACGCACGCATTCGCAAGCACCTGCGCGAACAGATCCGTCAGATCCAGCGCGAATTGGGGCTGACCACCATCTTCGTGACCCATGACCAGGAAGAAGCCCTGACCATGTCCGACCGGATCTTCCTGATGAACCAGGGCAAGATCGTGCAGAGCGGCGATGCCGAAACCCTCTATACCGCGCCTGTCGATGTGTTCGCCGCCGGTTTCATCGGCAACTACAACCTGCTGGACGCCGACAAGGCCACCCAGTTGCTGCAACGCCCGATCAGCAGCCGCATCGCCATTCGCCCGGAGGCCATCGAGCTGAGCCGCGACGGCGAACTGGACGCCCTGGTGCGCAGCCACAGCCTGCTGGGCAACGTGATTCGCTATCGCATCGAGGCGCGCGGCGTGGAGCTGGTGGTGGATGTGCTCAACCGCTCGGCCGACGACCTGCACCCGGACGGACAACGCCTGGCACTTTCCATCGACCCAAGCGCCCTGTGTGAAGTAGCCTGATGCAACGTTTCATTTGAGAGAGCATGACGGATGGCATTGGTAATTTTTGATCTGGACGACACCCTCATCCACGGCGACTGCGCCACCCTGTGGAGCGAGCAGATGGGCCGCCTGGGCTGGGTCGACCCTAAATCGTTCATGCGCAAGAACCACGAACTGATGGATGCCTACAGCCAGGGCAAGCTGAAGATGGAAGACTTCATGGACTTCAGCCTGGAGCCGATGATCGGCCGCACGCCGGAGGAGATCGAACATCTGGTGGAGCCGTGGGTCGAGGACGTGATCGAACCGCTGATCTACAGCGACGCCACCAAGACCATCGCCCGCCATCGCGCGAATGGCGATCGGATTCTGGTGATCTCGGCGTCGGGCACGCACCTGGTCACGCCGATTGCGGCGCGGATCGGGATTGATGAAGTACTGGGGATTGAATTGGATGTCAGCCACGGCGTGTACAGCGGGCGCACCGTGGGTGTGCTGACCTATCGCGAGGGCAAGATCACCCGGTTGCTGGAATGGTTGGAAAAGGAAGGTGAAACGCTGGAAGGCGCGTATTTCTATTCGGATTCGCGCAATGATTTGCCGTTGCTGTTGAAGGTGGATCATCCACAGGTGGTGAACCCGGACCCGGTATTGCGCGAGCACGCCGAAAAAGCTGGCTGGCCAATCCACGATTGGACCTGACACACCACTCCCTGTAGGAGCCGGCAAGCCGGCTCCTACCGTTTTGATCGCGTTGCAATTCAGGCCAAAGATTCGTCGATCACCAACACCAACTTCCCGGAAATCTGGTTGGTCGCCAGCTCGGCAAACGCCGCCTCGGCATCCTTGATCGGGAAGGTCTTGGCCAGTTGCGGGCTCAGCCGCCCTTCAACAAACAACGGCCATACATGCTGGCTCAAGTCACTGAACAGGTCGGCCTTGAACTGATCACTGCGGCTTCTCAGGGTCGAGCCCAACAACTGGATACGCTTGCCCAGTACCTGCGCCAAGTCCAACTGAGCCTCACGGCCGCCCATCAAGCCGACCAATACCCAGCGCCCATCCAGGGCCAGCAGCTTCAGGTCCAGCGCGGCATAGTTGCCACCGACCGGGTCGAGGATCACATCAAACGGCCCAAAATCCCGCAACCCTTCGAGGCCATCGGTGCGCACCACGCCGCCCTGGGCGCCGAGTTCTTCGCAATAGGCCAGGCGCTCCGCCGAGCCGACGCTGACCCAGCACGGGCTGCCGAACGCCTTGCACAGCTGGATCGCCGCCGAGCCCACACCACTGGCGCCGGCATGCAGCAACACCTTTTCGCCAGGCCTGAGACCGGCCAGTTGGAACAGGTTGAGCCACGCAGTGCTGTATACCTCAGGCAATGCCGCCGCTTCGATCAGCGACAAACCTTCTGGCACAGGCAATACATGACGCGCATCCACCACCACTTCTTCAGCCATGCCACCGCCGGCCAACAGCGCGCAGACACGGTCGCCAACCTGCCAGGATGAGCCCGACCCCACTTCGCTGATCACCCCGGAACACTCCAGGCCCAACACCTGGCTCGCGCCCGGCGGCGGCGGATAAAGCCCGGCGCGCTGTAATAAATCGGCGCGATTCAGGCCCGCTGCCGCCACGCGAATGCGAACTTGCCCTACATCGCAGGTAGGACTGGGTTCTTCCAACCACTCCACATGACCGTCAACGCCTTGCAATGCTTTCACAGTGCCTCCATAGTGAGTCTGGACTGAGCCCGTAGCTGTATCGCCGGGCTTTTTGCATTATGCGACCGGACCATATGGAACCGGCTCCCTCAAAGACGGCCTAATATGCGTTATCAATTGCCCCCGCGTCGAATCAGCATGAAGCATTTGTTCCCCAGCACCGCCCTCGCTCTTTTCATTGGTCTCGGCTTCGCGTCGACATCGACCAATACGTTCGCAGCCAACAGCTGGGACAACCTTCAGCCGGATCGCGATGAGGTGATTGCCAGCCTTAACGTCGTCGAACTGCTCAAGCGCCATCACTACAGCAAGCCGCCGCTGGACGACGCGCGCTCGGTGATCATCTATGACAGCTACCTCAAGCTGCTGGATCCGTCGCGCAGCTACTTCCTGGCCAGTGATATCGCCGAGTTCGACAAGTGGAAGACGCAGTTCGACGACTTTCTCAAGAGCGGCGACCTGCAACCCGGCTTCACCATCTACAAGCGTTACCTGGACCGCGTCAAAGCGCGTCTGGACTTCGCCCTGGGTGAGCTGGGCAAAGGCGTCGACAAGCTCGACTTCACCCAGAAGGAAAGCCTGCTGGTCGACCGTAAGGACGCGCCTTGGCTGACCAGCACCGCCGCCCTCGATGACCTGTGGCGCAAACGCGTCAAGGACGAGGTGCTGCGCCTGAAGATCGCCGGCAAAGAGCCTAAGGCCATTCAGGAGCTGTTGACCAAACGCTACAAGAATCAGCTGGCACGTCTGGACCAGACCCGTGCCGAAGATATCTTCCAGGCCTACATCAACACCTTCGCGATGTCCTACGATCCGCACACCAATTATCTGTCGCCAGATAACGCGGAAAACTTTGATATCAACATGAGTCTGTCGCTGGAGGGCATCGGTGCCGTCCTGCAAAGCGACAATGACCAGGTCAAGATCGTGCGCCTGGTGCCGGCAGGTCCGGCAGACAAGACCAAGCAAGTGGCTCCGGCCGACAAGATCATCGGTGTTGCCCAGGCCGACAAAGAAATGGTCGACGTGGTCGGCTGGCGCCTGGACGAAGTGGTCAAGCTGATCCGTGGGCCGAAAGGCAGCGTGGTGCGCCTGGAAGTGATTCCGCACACCAATGCACCGAACGACCAGACCAGCAAGATCGTGTCCATCACCCGTGAAGCGGTGAAGCTCGAAGACCAGGCCGTGCAGAAGAAAGTCCTCAACCTCAAGCAGGATGGCAAGGACTACAAGCTGGGCGTGATTGAAATCCCGGCCTTCTACCTGGACTTCAAGGCGTTCCGCGCGGGCGATCCGGACTACAAGTCCACCACCCGCGACGTTAAGAAAATCCTGACAGAACTGCAGAAGGAAAAAGTCGACGGCGTGGTCATCGACCTGCGCAACAACGGCGGCGGTTCCCTGCAGGAAGCCACGGAGCTGACCAGCCTGTTCATCGACAAGGGCCCGACCGTGTTGGTGCGCAACGCTGACGGCCGTGTGGATGTGCTGGAAGACGAGAACCCGGGCGCCTTCTACAAAGGCCCGATGGCGCTGCTGGTCAACCGCCTCTCGGCCTCGGCTTCGGAGATTTTCGCCGGCGCCATGCAGGACTACCACCGCGCCCTGATCATCGGCGGACAGACCTTCGGCAAAGGCACCGTGCAGACCATCCAGCCGCTGAACCATGGCGAACTGAAACTGACGCTGGCCAAGTTCTACCGGGTTTCCGGGCAGAGCACCCAGCACCAGGGCGTACTGCCGGACATCGATTTCCCGTCGATCATCGACACCAAGGAAATCGGCGAAAGCGCCCTGCCGGAAGCCATGCCGTGGGACACCATCCGCCCGGCGATCAAGCCCGCTTCGGATCCGTTCAAGCCATTCCTGGCGCAGTTGAAGGCTGACCACGACACCCGCTCCGCCAAGGATGCCGAGTTCGTGTTCATCCGCGACAAGCTGGCCCTGGCCAAGAAGCTGATGGAAGAAAAAACCGTCAGCCTCAACGAAGTGGACCGCCGCGCGCAGCACACCGACATTGAGAACAAGCAACTTGCACTGGAAAACATCCGCCGCAAGGCCAAGGGTGAAGATCCACTCAAGGAGCTGAAGAAAGAAGACGAAGATGCGTTGCCGACCGAAGCGGATAAAACCAAGCCGGAAGACGACGCCTACCTGGCCGAGACGGGCCGGATCCTGCTGGACTACTTGAAGATCACTAAGCAGGTGGCCAAGCAGTAAATGATGGCGATTTAATGTGATCGCTCAGCAGAGTGTCATCATATAGACATCATTCTGTCGTGAAATGAAGGACCGCAGGTTTCCAGCCTGCGGTCCTTTTTTTTCGATCGAGATCGCCATGACCATGACCGAACAGCTGAATGCATTGGGCGTTATCCTGGCTCAAGGCAGTTTGCACAGCCTGTTCCAACCGATCATCAGCCTGTCTGAACGGCGCATTCTCGGCTATGAAGCCCTCAGTCGTGGTCCTTCCAACAGCCCGTTGCACTCCCCCATCGCCCTCTTCTCGGTGGCCAGCCAGGCCGGGCGACTCAGTGAGCTGGAGATCGCCTGCCGCGAAAGCGCGTGCCGACGTTTCAGTGAACAGAAGCTGCCGGGCAAGCTGTTCCTCAACGTCTCGCCACAATCCCTGATGGAAACCGCGCATCAACCGGGACGTACCCTGCAATTGCTGCGTGACTTCGGCATCCCACCCAGCCAAGTGGTGATCGAACTCACCGAGCAAACCCCCACCAACGATATCGACCTGCTGCAAACCGCCCTGCACCACTACCGCAACATGGGGTTCTCAATTGCCCTGGATGACTTGGGCGCCGGTTATTCCAGCCTGCGCCTATGGTCGGAGTTGCGCCCGGATTACGTGAAGATCGACCGACATTTCATCGACGGCATTCATCAGGACGCGCTCAAACGGGAATTTGTCGGCTCCATCCTGCAAATCGCCAAGGCGTCGCGTGCCCAAGTGATTGCCGAAGGAATCGAGTTGCCTGAAGAGTTGGCCGTACTGACGGAGATGGGCGTGGACCTGGTCCAAGGTTACCTGCTCTGCCGCCCGCAGGAGCAGCCGCCGCAGGAAGCGCGCCTGATGCTGCCCAAGCCCGACAGCGCCAACGTGGCGCTGAACGACGAAGGCAGCGACCTGAGCGCCTTACTCAGCGAACAGCCTGCGGTGGATCAGGACACCGCCACCGCCCAGGTGCTGGAAGCATTCCGGCGCCAGGCCAACCTCAATTCCCTGGCGGTGCTGGATGGGCGTGGGCACCCTATCGGTATCGTTCACCGGCATTCACTGTCGGATGCGCTGCTGAAACCTTTCGCCACCGACCTGTTTGCGCGCAAGCCCATCAGTCGCTTGATGAGCACCGACTTTCTGGCAGTGGAGCTGAGCCAGTCCCTGCAACAAGTCAGCCGTTTGCTCACCAGCCGCGCGCGGCAACGCATCGAAGAAGACTTCATCATCACGCTCAATGGCGATTATCTGGGCCTGGGCCGGGTGATCGATGTGCTCAAGCTGATCACCGAATTGAAGATCCAACAAGCGCGCTACGCCAACCCGCTGACCCTGCTACCGGGCAATGTGCCGATCCAGCAGTGCCTGACGCGCCTGTTGCAGCAACAGCGTGAATCGGTGATCTGCTACGTGGATATCGACAGTTTCAAGCCGTTCAACGATATCTACGGCTATGGGCGTGGGGATGAGGTGTTGTTGTGCCTGGCGCAGTGCTTGAACGACCGTGTCGACCCTAGCCGCGACTTTGTCGGGCATATTGGCGGTGATGATTTTTTGCTGGTGCTGGGCCCGCAGGATTGGCGCAAACGCCTTAATCAGCTGCTGGATGACTTCCACACCCAATGCCGGCGCTTCTACCGTGCCGAACACCTTGAAGCAGGCTGTTTCGTGGCGCTCAACCGCCAGGGCGTGCGCCAGGAGTTTGCGCTGCTGTCACTGTCCATCGGCGTGGTGCATTTGTATCCACAGGCCTGTGGACAACTCGATGCCAGCCAGTTGGCGGAGCTGGCCTCGCAGGCCAAGCACCATGCCAAGGACATGGCCGGCTATAGCATCCATGTGATCGACAGCATGGACGCGCTGCCCCAAGCGCTTTAGGCCTCTGCGGATTCCGGGTATTCGTATTCAAACACCCGCACCACTTCGGAGGCGTGCCAGGAGGCCGCGGCCACACCGTCGGACGGCCCGCTGAAGCGGCCCAAGCGCTCGACACATTCAAAGAAACCGGTACGCGGCAGGCGACTGGCGCCCTGGCTGATCACCAGCGAGCTGCGCAGCGGCTGCTCGGCCTTGGCGTCCAGCGCCGCCAGGTGTTCCAGGGCGGCGGCCAGGGTTTGCATGGCCGGTGTAGGGAATTGCAGGCGCTCCAGCAGCGCGCGGTAGGTCAGCAGATGGCGCTGGCGGCGCGCCTGGTCCAGTTCGTTGAGTAACCCATCCCAGTGTTGACGGCTGATACGTAGGCTCAAGATTCATCCCTCCAACCTGCAACGCCCAATTCCCAGGCCAGGCTGCGGCGGATCGCTGCATCCGGCTGGCGTTCACCACTTTCAATCAATCCAAGATACGAGGGGCTGATACCCACGGTGCGGGCCAGGGTCTCGATAGCCAGGCCTTTGGCTTCGCGCAAGCCGCGCAGGGCTGCGAGCGGGCGCAGGTCCTGATCAGGGGCAGCTTGGGCAGTCGATGAGAGAGGAGGTAGCGTTGGCTGTTGCTGACCGGCAGCTTTTAGCAGCGCCTGGTATTGGTCCCATGGCAACACCGCGTATTCGGGTTCGCCATTGCGTGAAATTATCTGAATATCCATGACCGCCCCGTAGGATAACAACACTTACTGAGTAAGCTCTTTCCTTAGGAGTGTAATCCTAACAGCCACAAAGGTCGCAGGGGGATAGTCACATCATCCGTTTTTTTGCGGGTTTTCCTTGGACAGCAGCACGGGCGTCGCAGGCAGGCGCTCAACCACGGCAAGCTTTTCCGGACGCTGGGCGTCGCGCCAGGCGCGAAAAGCGCTCAGTTCGCCGTCCAGGGTCTTCATGACCCATGCCAGCACGGCAATGTCGTCCAGCATGCCAAACATGGGGATAAAGTCCGGGATCGCATCAATCGGGCTAAGGAAGTACATCAAGCCTGCCACCACCGAGATCAGTGCCTTGGGACTGATCGCCCGGTACTCGCCGCGCCAGTAAGCCAGGCACAAGGCCTGGAGCAATTTGAGGTCATCCTTGAGCTTGCCCAGTCGATTACCCTGGCTGGAGCCCTTGGCAGCGACGGCGAACAGCAGCGTCGGCAAGCGGCCACGGCCCAGGAGACGTGCAGCCATGGGCAGGAATCGGGTGAAATTGAAGGGTGGTTTCATCGGTCACTCCAGTTCCAGGCGACATAAAAGGTTATCCACACAAATTGTGGATAACCTTGTGAACAGAGCCTATTTTCTGCGCTGAAAGCCACGTACTACAAGGCTTGCAGTCAGATCGGGCGTTTTTTGCGCACTGAAAAAAAACCCAAGATTTCATTGACTTGGCATTGATGTGCGGCTACCCGTACTCGAGTCTTATATCAGACTGTTGCAGGTTGCAGGCGTTCGATCGGATGTTCGCGGGCTCGGATTTCGCAACCCCCAGAAACAACAACGCCCCGTCGAGACGGGGCGTTGTGTGTTCAGGCGCTTATTACTTCTTGGCAGCCGGTGCAGCAGGAGCGTCAGCCTTGGCTGGGTCCTTGATGGCCAGCAGTTCCAGGTCGAACACCAGCACGGAGTTGGCTGGGATCGCTGGGCTTGGGCTTTGTGCGCCGTAGGCCAGGTCGGAAGGAATGTACAGCTCGACCTTCTCGCCGACGTGCATCAGTTGCAGGCCTTCGACCCAACCTGGGATCACGCCGCTGACCGGCAGGTCAATCGGGCTACCGCGATCCACGGAGCTGTCAAAGGTAGTACCGTTGGTGAGTTTGCCGGTGTAGTGCACAGTCACCACGTCAGTCGGCTTAGGCTGGGCGCCGTCGGCTTTCTTGACGATCTTGTACTGCAGACCGGAAGCGGTGGTGACGACGCCGTCTTTCTTGGCGTTGTCTTCGAGGAATTTCTTGCCGGCGGCTGCCGACTCTTCGCTCATTTTGGTCATGCGTTCTTCAGCACGCTTCTGCAGTGCGGCAAACGCTTCAACCAGCTCGTCGTCTTTGAGCTTCTGCTCTTTCTTGCCGACGGCATCTTCGATGCCTTGGGCGACTGCTTTGGAGTCCAGGTCATCCATGCCTTCTTGGGCAAGGCTCTTGCCCATGTTCAGGCCGATGCCGTAGGAAGCTTTCTGCGCCGGGGTTTTCAGCTCTACGCTGGTCTGCGAATCACAACCCGCAAGTACCAGGCTAACCAGGGCCACCGCCGCCGCCAACCGATGCTGTTTCATGCTATTTCCTTGTTCATGCGCCAAAAGGGCATTCGAATAAAGTCGCGAGCTTATCAGGCGGCCACGACCAATGGCTACCGGCATGTGAGCGGGAAACTTCTGATAAGTTCACGTGTTTAAAAGCATTTTCATTCATGATGGAGGCCCGCGACGGATCGCGGGGCAGCCCACTACCGGGCTCATGGCCACTTGCCGCACTTGTGCCGTAGTGGCATAACAGCGCTACAACTCGACAAGGATAGTTATCTTGCGCATTTTTTCCCGTGTTTTACTCCTGATATTCGCCATTTTGGTCCTAGTACTGGCCGTGGTGCTCTATTACACCGTCAACCCCAAGCTGCCGGACTACGTGCCCGTGGAGCAGGTGCACTACCAGGACCAATGGAGTGCCGCCGACCGCCAGACCTATTACTTCACGCCCCAGGGCACCCAGGTAAAAGGCCTGCACTACGACTGGTTCACCGCCCTGGAATTGCCGTTTTCCGAGCAGCGTTTTGCTACGCCGGCGTATCTGGCGCGCTTCGGTTTCCTGGTCGATCCCAAGCAAGTGCCCACCGCACAAAACCCCGGCAACCTGCCGGTGGGTTTCGCCCGGCATAAAAACGCCGACAGCAACGCCGAATACCTGGATATCACCTGCGCCGCCTGCCACACCGGCGAACTGCGTTACAAAAACCAGGCCCTGCGTATCGATGGCGGTTCCGCCCAGCACGTATTGCCGTCCAGCGTGCCAACCTTGCGCGGCGGCAGTTTTGGCCAGGCCCTGGTCGCCAGCCTCGCCGCCACCTATTACAACCCGTGGAAGTTCGAGCGTTTCGCCCGGCAGGTGCTGGGGGATCGCTACGACGCCGAGCACAAGCAATTGCGCCAGGACTTCAAGCAGTCGCTGAACAAGTTCCTCAAGGTGGCCTGGAACGATACCCACCGCGGCCTCTACCCCACAGAAGAAGGCCCCGGCCGCACGGACGCCTTTGGCCGTATCGCCAATGCCAGCTTTGGCGATGCCATTTCTGCGGACAACTATCGCGTCGCCAACGCACCGGTGGACTACCCGCAGCTGTGGGATATCTGGACGTTCGATTGGGTGCAGTGGAACGGTTCGGCCCAGCAACCCATGGCACGCAATATCGGTGAAGCCCTGGGTGTCGGTGCGACGCTTACTTTTTTCGACGCCGCCGGCCAGCCGCTTCAGGGCGATGCGCGTTACCCGTCCAGCGTAAGGGTGCGCGACCTCAACCTGATCGAAGAAACCCTGCAACGCCTCAAGCCACCGACCTGGCCCGAGGACCTGTTCGGCAGCATCGACAAGCCGCTCGCCGCCCAAGGCCGTGCACTGTTCGCCGAAAACTGCGCCGGCTGCCACGTGCCCAGCGTCATCCAGGAAGGCGGACGCCCGGTGCAACAGCTGAAAATGCTGCCAGTGGACTACATCGGCACCGACCCCGGCACCGCCAGCAACATCGCCGATCAGCGCTATGACCTCAGCGCGTTGCAATGGGACCTGGCGGAACTGGCCAAGCTCAACGTAGAGCTGCACCCGACGCCGACCGAGCCACTGGACCTGAAAAAGATGTCCGTGGCCAAGGGCCTCGCCTACGTCACCGCCTTCGTCGAAGAACATGCCTACCGCGCCGCTGGTGTGACCCTGGCCGAGCGCCCGCGCCTCGACGGTTACGGCCTGCCCATCGGTGTGCGCGAGTTGCGTGCTTACAAGGCGCGGCCATTGGCAGGCGTTTGGGCGACACCGCCGTTCCTGCATAACGGTTCGGTGCCGACGATCTACCAGTTGCTCTCGCCTCAGGACGAGCGCAGCACCACCTTCTATAAAGGCACGTTCAACTACGACCCGCGCCACCTCGGCTTCGAGACCGGTGCGTTCAAGAATGCCTTTGTGTTCGATACCAAAATCACCGGCAACCACAACAGCGGTCACGAATTCCGCGCTGGCCAGCGTGGCAACGGCGTAATCGGCCGTGGCCTGCTGCCGCAGGAACGCTGGGCGCTGCTGGAATACCTCAAAGTGCTGGGCGGCCCGCTGGAGCAACAACTGCCATGATGATTCGATCACCCTACGACCGACCTTCCCTGCTCGCCCGCCTGTGGCTGCGCATCGGCGCGTTCCTCGGCAAGACCCTGCTGTGGCTGGTGGGCCTCGGCCTGCTCGGTTGGCTGGGCGCCAGTGCCTGGTACGCCTGGCAGCACAGCGGCCCGGTGTCACCGAACGAGCAAATTCCGTCCGGTGAGGCGGCGATGACCCAAGGCATCATCCAGACGGCGGTGCGCATCGTTGACCAGCACCGTGAAGGCACGCGCTACCTGCGCGATGCCCATGCCAAGGCCCATGGGTGCGTGAAGGCCGAAGTCAGCGTGTTGGCCGACCTCGACCCAGCGCTGCGCCAGGGCGTATTCACCGAGCCAGGCAAGACCTGGCAGGCGATGATGCGACTGTCCAACGGCAACGCCTACCCGCAGTTCGACAGTATCCGTGATGCGCGGGGCATGGCGCTCAAGCTGCTGGATGTGCCGGGCAAGCAACTGCTGGCCGACCAACAGGCGCGCACGGAACAGGACTTCGTGATGTTCAGCCATCCGAACTTCTTTGTCAGCGATGTGGCGGAGTACGCGCAGAACATCGGCGCGCAAGCGGACGGCAAGAAAGTCCTGGCGTTCTTCCCCAAGGTCGACCCAAGGACCTGGCAGGTGCGACATCTGTTTATCGCCCTGGCGACCCTGGCGCCGGCACCGGCCAGCCCGACGCAAACCACGTACTTTTCAGTGTCGCCCTACAAGTTCGGTGCGGCCAACGCCAAGTTCCGTGTCGCGCCCGACCCGCAAAGTTGCCCGGAGTATGTGTTGCCCAAGCAAAACCAGGACCTGCCAAACTTCCTGCGCAGCGCCCTGAGCCAGCAGCTGTCCACCGACCGCACGCCTGCGTGTTTCGTGCTGCAGATCCAGCGGCAGAACCCACAAAAATTCATGCCGATCGAAGACACCAGCATCGAATGGAAAGAGAGTGATGCGCCCTATGAAACCGTGGCCAAGGTACGTATCCCGGCGCAGGATTTCGACACCCCCGAGCAGAACCTGGCGTGCGACAACCAGTCGTTCAACCCTTGGTTTGGTGTAGCGGAGCACCGTCCCATCGGCGGTATCAACCGCTTGCGCAAGGCTGTGTATGAGGCGGTCAGCGATTACCGCCACAGCCGCAACGCCCCGTAAAGAATGCGTAACAATGGATCCGACGGCGTAAGGATTGCGTCGGGTCTATTGAGCCGTTTTCACCTCGCCTCTACCTTGAGCACCTACCCCAACACCCGTAGGAAGTCATCGTGGAAAGTTCAACTTTAGGCATGATCGTCCTGACAATGATCGCGCTGTTCGGCACTGCCGCTTTCTGTTTCGAACACCTCGCCAGCCGCGACGAGAAGAAAAAGAAAGCCAAATAGGCGGGTCACCGAAATCCGCAGAACCCCAGACTTTCAAGGGATACCCCGGCACCGGGATATCCCTTGTTTTCGTTCGTCTGCCAAACACTCATCTATACACCGTCTTAATGTCGCGCCCCCCAATGAGTGCCCGAGCTTGATACCCGGGCCCTTAACCTCCCCCGGCTTATTCACCAAGGGGAGTTTCACCGTGTTCACACTGACCTTCATTTACATCGCCAGCGGCTTATGTGCCGTCGGTCTGTTCGCTTACTTGGGCTACGCCCTCATTCGTGCTGAAAAATTCTAGGGAGCTCGCCATGTACGACTTGATGTTCATTGGCCTTTGCCTGGTGTTTTTCGCAACGACTGCCATGGCCATTGTCGCCATGGGCAAGATTTGAACGGAGCTACGACATGTTAAGCACTGTGCTGGAATTTGCGCTGATCCTGGGGTTGATGACCGGGCTCGCCGTACTGATGGGCAAGTGGCTGACCCGGGTCTTCACCGGGAACCGCCACGCCCTGCCGGAACGCGGTACCTATCGCCTGCTGGGCATCGACCCGCAGGAAACCATGGGCTGGGCCCGCTACGGGTCGGCGCTGTTGTTGTCGAACGCGGCGATGATGCTGCTGGGTTATCTGGTGCTGCGCCTGCAAGCGGTGATGCCGATCAACCCGCTGGGGCTCGCCGCACAAACGCCGGACCTGGCGTTCAACACCGCCGCGTCGTTTATCACCAACACCAACTGGCAGGCGTACTCGGGTGAAACCAGCCTGTCGAACTTCAGCCAGATGGCGGTCATCACTTTTCTGATGTTTGTCGGGGCTACTTCTGGCGTCGTCGCAGCGGCCGGTTTCATCCGTGGATTGAGCCGTTCCAGTTCGGCCGATATCGGCAACTTCTGGGTCGATTTCACACGCACGCTCTACCGGGTGATGCTGCCTTTGTGCGTGGGCATGGCGTTGGTCTACGTGTGGCAGGGCATGCCGCAGACCTTTGCGTCCCAAGCCCTGGCCACTACGCTGGAGGGCGCGCAGCAACAGTTGATTGTCGGCGCGGTTGCCAGCTTTGAATCGATCAAGCATATCGGCACCAACGGCGGCGGGTTCTTCAGCATGAACGCGGCGCACCCGTTCGAAAACCCCACGCCGCTGACCAACGCCCTGCACATCCTGAGCATGTTGCTGATCCCTTCGGCGCTGACCTACACCTTTGGCAGCATGCTGTTGCAACGCCGTCAGGGTTGGGTTTTTTTCGGCACTTTCCTGGTCATGTTCATTGGCTTTATTGCGCTGGTGTACGGCGCCGAACAACAGGGTAACCCGCTGTTGACCGAGGCCGGTGCCAACCAGGCGCTGTCCATCGAACAGAGCGGCGGCAACATGGAAGGCAAGGAACTGCGCTTCGGCATCGCCGACAGCAGCTTGTTCATCGCCACCACCACCGCCGCGACCACGGGCTCGGTCAACGCCATGCATGACTCGTTGACGCCCATGGGCGGCTTCGTGCCCCTGGCGCAGATGATGCTCAACTGCGTGTTCGGTGGCGACGGCGTGGGCTTTATCAACCTGATCCAGTACGCCCTGCTGACGGTGTTCCTGGTGGGCATGATGATCGGCCGTAGCCCGGAATTCCTCGGCAAGAAAATCGAGGCCCGAGAGATCAAACTGGTGATGCTGTCGGTGCTTGCGCATCCCATCAGCATCCTCGGCTTCACCACCCTCGCAGCCTTATGGCCGGACACCATGGCCAGCCTCAACAACCTCGGCCCGCACGGCTTCAGCGAAGTGCTCTACGCCTACACCTCCGGCACCGCCAATAACGGTTCGGCCTTTGCCGGGTTGAACGCCAACACGCCGTTTTTCAACACCACCATCGGCCTGGCGATGTTGATCGGACGCTTCTTCACCATGCTTCCAATGTTGGCCGTAGCCGGCTCGCTGGCGATGAAGAAAACCGTACCTGCCGGCGCTGGCACCATCCCCACCGCCACCCCGCTGTTCATGTTGCTGGTGGTGTTCGTGGTGCTGGTGGTCGGTGGCCTGACCTTCCTGCCGGCGCTTGCGCTCGGCCCGCTGGTGGAGCAACTGCAGCTGCTCTCCGGCCAGACGTACAACTGAGGACACGTAGATGACCACTCAATCACTCTTCAAAGGCCTGCTGCGCCCGGTGCTGGTGTCGGCGGTGTTTTTCATGCTGCTGACGGGGCTCGCGTACCCGGCGTTCACCACCGTGGCGGCGCAATTGTTGTTTCCGTTCCAGGCACAAGGCTCGTTGATTGAACGCGATGGCCTGGTGATCGGCTCCAGCCTGATCGGCCAACACTTCACCCAGCCCCAGTACTTCCATGGGCGCCCGAGCATGACCCTCGGCGCCGACCCGCAAGACCCCAGCAAAAGCATTTCGCAGCCCTATAACGCCGGCTCCAGCGGCGCTAGCAACCTCGGCCCGACCAGCCAGAAGCTGGTGGACCAGGTGGCCGCGCGGGTCCAGGCCTATCGCCTGGACAACGCCCTCGCCGCCGACGCCCAAGTGCCGGTCGACGCCGTGACCGCTTCCGCCTCGGGCCTCGACCCGCATATCTC
>Ga0209070_100259_pt1 | contig 50180 bp, 51 predicted proteins | sample SynthPrep_5_END__FD_187205 | JGI IMG/M metagenome (GOLD analysis project Ga0209070, IMG submission 187205) | Synthetic microbial communities from Ohio, USA - SynthPrep_5_END_DS10_MetaG (SPAdes) (version 2) | ecosystem: Engineered > Bioreactor > Aerobic > Activated sludge | place: USA: Ohio... | reverse complement strand
ATTGAATGCAACGCGTCGCCTCACCGCAGTTCGCTGATCAAGCGCAATACCAGTCCGCTCAATGAGCGCGAAACCAACGACAAAAAACGCTGAAAATGAGCTGTCCGGCGGTTAAACGCGAACGACAGTCGCGGATCCAGTAAGACTAGCAAAGACGTCCGATAATGCAATATTATCGGACGTAATATTGTTCCGACAGGTCGTGCGGTTAGGGCCGATATATGTGGCATAAAGCGCGCATATGAACTATGATGCGTAGCATGGATTCAATCACAACAGAGCAAACTCCGTCACCCACATGGTCCGCGCACCTACCAAGTTGGGCGGTGGCGCGCGGTCGCGACGTCGATGAGCGCGACGCGGTCTTCGCCGCCGGTATCGCTCTGAAATCGCTTGATGATCTGGTCCGCGCTGACCCACCGTGGATCGGCTGCTGGCGCGATCGTCTCGCCTTGAAATCAGCCGCGGTCGCTGCTCGGATCCTGGGCCGGAATGAGGAAGAGGATGCGCTGCGCGACGCCGTTTTGCTGACGCCGGCTGATGGCGATCCAGGACCGGCCGGAAAGCTGTTTTTGGCCACACGAATGCTGGCACGTCGAACAGCGATGCCGGGTACTGCGTTTGTCAGGGAATTGGTCGAGCTTTTGTCTATCCGATGGGACACGGAGCTGTGCTCGATCGCGGATCTCGCCGATGTGGCAATCCAGTCCGGGCGCGCGGCCCCCATTGCGATCGCTGATCTGGTATCCGCGATCATGGCGCTTCGTCCGGACGCGGAAGTCCTGGCTCTGGCTTTGGCAAACATCGTACTGGCCCAGAAGCTGAGATGGGCGCGACCCGTGCCGCTTCTGCTACCTGTACGGTTTGGGTCTGCATTCCGCACCATCGGCGGAAGAGGTCGAGTGCGGCCAGGTGAGCCAGCTTATCCCAAGGCAATTTGTCTGGCGCTGGTCAGCAGTGTCGAGGCGGCGCTTCAATCTGCCGCCGACATTGATCGCCGTGCCGCTCGGTTAATGGCAGCAGTGCCAAAGGTGAGGACCAAGGGGGGCGATGCGGTTATCCAAAAGCTCCTCAATGAAGACGCGGTTACGGCCTCGGCGCCGGGGTGCCATCTGTCACGCTGGGCAGCCACTCGATTGTTTGAGCGACTGGAGAGTTTGGAAGCGGTGCGGGAACTGTCCGGCCGCTCTTCCTTTCGAATTTATGGGTTATGACGATGAGGGGAGCGAGCGCAGCAAAAACAAGTCAACGCCAAGCGAAAGACCGGCAGCAGGAGGTCCTTTATGATCGTGAGCTCGAGGGACTGCCTCCAGAACTGCGCTGGCGTGAGTGGATGTTGCGGGTAGAGGCGGTGATATTCGCCTCGTCCGAACCGGTCAGCCGCGAGATGCTGGCGCGGGTGGTCGGCAAAGAGTGCAGTATTGATCTGTTGGTTGATGACCTCATCGACGAATTACGAGATCGACCATACGAACTCGTGTTGGTCGCAGGCGGATGGCAGCATCGCACCCGAGCGCGGTTTGCTGAGACAATTCGCATTTCGACCGCTCCGGCGAGATCAATTGCACCACGGCTGTCAGAGACCGAGTCTATGGTGTTGACGGCGGTGGGATATTTTCAGCCGATCACCCGGGCCGAATTGGCAGAGATTTTCGGCAAGGAGGTCAGTCGTGACACGATCGCCGGCCTGCGAGATGCGGGCCTCATCGTATCAGGGCCGAGAAGTCCGACACCCGGTGCGCCCTACACCTATGTGACAACACCCCGATTTCTGTCGGTTTTTGGCTTTGAGACCCTGCGTGACCTTCCCAACATCGAGGCACTCGAGGATGCTGGGCTTCTGAGCAGGCGAGGCACGTTCGATACCTCCAACAAAGATCTTGCCGACATCGCTTCTGGTGGACATGACGCCGATGAGGCCGACTGATATCCCTTCTCATCGTGAGTTCGTTCGATAACGACCTTTTCTTCGCGATCCGATGTACTGCAGTAACTTGGAATGAAGCAATGCGCTGATATCCCGACGCGCGGTTTTCAAACTGACATGCCAAGTCTGAACGATCTCCTTCGCACTGAAGCGCTCACCCATTCTGATCTGCTCCAAAAACCATAGCTGTCGCTGATTGAAGGATTGTGGTTCAGGGTCATCTTTAGGGTCACGTTCAGGGACACTTGTGAACAACTGGCTGTTTGCGATCCCTGTCATTGCAAATGAATGATAGTCGCGTGCATGTGTCTGCCGGCAACTGATGTTCTCGGTAGGTCTTGATTTGTGGTGCTCTGACTGCTGCACCTGCGCTCCGTGCGGGGATCATTATCTTTCTCGACACAATCAATGGTTGATTACGAAAAGACACGTGAACTTTTCATTGACAGATCCTGCGGAGGGCGGTATTCATTCATCATCGATCTTTTGCTTGCCGAGCTTTGTCTACCGCGCGATTGGCACCGCGCTCTAAGCGAATTTCTCTTTCAAAATCAGTCGGTTCTTGCCCGCGTTGCATTCGTTACGCGGTACATCACTCTATGCTTGGAAAGGGTTCATCATGACCACTGGCACAGTAAAATGGTTTAACTCCACAAAGGGCTTCGGCTTCATTCAGCCTGACAATGGCGGCGCAGATGCATTTGTTCATATCTCGGCTGTCGAGCGTGCAGGAATGCGAGAGCTTGTAGAAGGCCAGAAGATTGGTTTCGAACTTGAGCGCGACAACAAGTCGGGCAAAATGTCTGCGACCAATCTGCAGTCTGCATAAGTGAGATCCGCTTCCCTTTGACCACGGATGTACTGGCACTGCCGGGAGCAATTTCATTGAGGCCAGGCGTTTCGCCTGGCCTTTTTTATTTTGGCCTTGGGCCAGATAGGTAGATAACATGACACAAAGACACAGCAGGCCCCGCCAACAAGCCGAGATCGCGTTCAAAAAGCTTCAGGCTCCTGTCATCGCATCGGATCTTGACGAGCATGATCGGCAAGCCGAGGCGCGGGATGAGAAGACAGCGCGGCTTAGAGCCGCACGCCTCGCAAAAGAGCTTGCCGACCGAACATCTGCGGCAGCAGCACTCATAGCAAGGCGATCCGTGAGGACGCCACCCACTCGCGCGACCGACTGAGCGCATTCGGATCGCATTGGCACCAGTTTCCAGTCCAGCCGTAAGAGCCCTTGGTCAACAATGACGAGGGCACTTGAATTAGCAAAGGAAGACCAATGTCATCGACGACAAGTGAGTTGAACACCATTAACACCGCCTGGCAGATTGCCGTCCAGGAAATCCTGAGGATGGTTATTCGCGATCTTTATCGCGGCGAAGGCGAGGCGCAGTTCAAAGAACATCTTGAACGCATTGAGGCCGCAGCTGTTGACAGTATCCAGACTGACCTGAGATTTCGGGGAACAGACGAGTGGACAGAGCTGCTCGTCAAGGAAAAGGCCAGCAATTTCGTCACGACCTTGCTGACATCATTTACCTTCGACCGGGCATGATTTCGCACTCTTACGGTTTCAGTTCCAGCGCAGTCCGGGGGCGACTTTAGAGAACGAAGAGGGGCCCTGAACATGACAGACTTCAAGCAGTTTGCTACAAGTTCGAATGGCGACAGCTGGTTCGTTGGGAAACGACAAGACGGTGTGGCCGTTGTGCGTCACAAGGCAAACGCCGCGTCTGGTGGACATGAGACGATATTGCGCGTTGAAGAGTTCTTGCTTCTGAGGCACGACAGCCCCGAGCAGGCGGCACTGTGATTAGGCCCTTTAATTGCGGATGCTTGTCAAGCACCTGCTCCATCCTTGCCGGGGTCATGGTCCTTTTCGAGGTCTTCGCCTCACGATCATGTTCGGGTCCAGTGCTTCAACGTATGGAACGGAATACGGCGTAGCCGTTTTCAGCCTAATCAACGAAGTCACTGCAACCACCGTCCCGGCGGGGACTTTGCAGGCCCGCTCGGGCCTACAAATTATAGAATCCTATGTTTCTTTTCCGGCGCTCCATTCGAAGGTCGTACCGTCGACCCAAATGCAGTGAAGGATGACAGCGAGCTTACGAGCTACGGCGACCTGCGCCTTTTTCATCCCGCTGCGCTTGGCCAGCCTCAATCCCCAAGCCTTCAGCGAGCACCATTTCTTTGTCCGATGTAGTAACACGGCTGCGGCTTCGAACAGGTGTCCCGGATCAGCGCCTTTGAGACAGAAGTGTTTTAATTGAGAAGAGAGGATTTTCGGCTCATCGTAGCTCTATCAAAGGAAGCGAAGATGAGACAGAAAACCGTGCCACAGACATCGGCGGCCGAGAAGACGATCAAGGATATCCGCCGCGCGACGCGCAAGCACCATTCGTCGGAGGAGAAGATCCGCCGCCTGATCGCCACACGCTCTCCTTTTTGTAAAGGGCATCGGCTTAGGGGCCCGCCTCATGCCTCGACCGTCTTCAAATGGGGGTGCGCCGCACCTACTCGATAAATTCGACCACGACGCCCGGCTTGACCATTCCAGCCAGTTCCTCGACGTCCCAGTTGGCTAGCCGAACACATCCATGCGAGCCAACCTTGCCGATAAGCTCGGGTTCAGGCGTGCCATGAATCCCGTAGGTCGGTTCGGTGAGGTCGATCCAGACTGTCCCGACAGGACCGTTCGGCCCGCTCGGCAGTTCAAGGATCTTCTTGTTGTTGCCCTGCTGGAAATTGATCTTCGGATTGTAGGTGTACGTCGGCATTCGCGACACGCCCTTGACCTTGTGTGTCCCGGTTGGAGAGGGTGAATCCTCGCTGCCGATCGTCGCTGGATAGACCGCGAGCAGCGAGCTGTCTTCGGCAAAAGCGAAAACCTGCGCCAGTTTGCGATGAACCTCGATCCGCTTGACCGATCCGGTCCTGGCAGCGCCGGGAATGGCGACAGCGATCGTTTCGCCCGGCTTGAAGGCCGCCGTCGGATTGAGGGCCTTGATCAGAGCGATATGCATGTGGAACCGCTCGGCCAGCTTCTCGGCAATGCTGGTGTAGCCGAGATGCACCATCCTGGCCTGTTCGGCATAGTCTTTCGGAATGCTCTCGACGATATCCTTGCTGTCTTCCTGAATGATGGCATAGGCCTGGATGGCCGGGGCATCATCGGTCAAGCGGCCCAATACGTCGGGATCGAGCTTCCCATCAACTGGCAGACGTTGAAGCGCCTCGAAGCCGGCGATCGCTTTCGTCAGGTTGTCGCCGAAATACCCGTCGATGACGCCCGGCGATGAACCAGCCCGGTCGAGCAGGACCTGCAGATGCACGATGGCGGGATTGGGCTCGGTCTGTTTTTCCGCCGGCGCCTCGATCGGAAGGGACGCGATCGCCGCGGTATTGACGGCTTGTGCGTCGATCGGCGCTGCAAAGGCTGGGGAACAGAGCGTTAGAGCGGCGGTCAGTGAAAAGTACCGAAAGGCATTCTGCATGGAGGCTACCGATAAATTAGGGAGAGACTCTCCACCCGGTGGATGGAGAGGCTTCATTTGATAGAGGTTACGCAAGGAAGAGGCCGCCGTTTCCGGCGGCCTTCATCTTGTCAAATCGTGCGGCGAGTGGAGGTTTCGGCCAGAAGCAAAGCCTTCTTCGTGCCGTAGGAACCGCCGAACCAGGCCGCCACAGCCCCGAGCAGGAGGGCGAAGAAGCCGAGGATCGCGCCGGCCGACACTGCCTTGGTGGCCGTCTGCGCCGCCTCGAGCGCCTGCTGCTTGGCCGCAGCAACATTGTCGCGATAGGTCTTCTCGTACTGCTCGACCTGGGTGCGGGCCTGATCGACCGGGATGTTCTGTGCCTTGGCGATCGCATCAGCGGCGCGATTGCGGGCATCTGCGGCCTTCGTCTGGTCACCGGTCACCGCGGCCTGGACCGCCGAAACGGCTGCATCACGCAGGGCTGCCGGATCGTTGCCGCCAGACGCATTGCGGATCTGTTGCTCGATCCCCGCCATCGGGTTGGCCGAGTTGGCGAGGGCAGGGGCTGCCGCCGTGGCAGCGGTCGCGGCCGTCTGGCCAACGCCACCGACAATGCTGGACAGACCACTGAACGCTCCGCCGATGAGGGCACCGACCGACGTGGTCAGCAGGTAGAGGATGACAAGAGTGGTGACAGCCCAGGTGGTTACACCTTGATACCCGCCGGTCGAGCGGCTCGGACGGCCGGACAGGCGGCTGGCGGCATAACCGCCGACGAAGGAAGCAATAATGCCGGCCACAACGAACCACGCGCCACCGGCTATGGAAAAGGTGCTTGCATTCGGGTTATCATAGGTTGCGGGATCGATCACGGCGGCGCCGATGCCCACGCCCAGAAGATTGAGGAGGAACTGGACGGCAAGCGCCAGGACGACCCCGGCGAAGATCGCGCCCCAAGACACCTTGTGCAATGTGGCTGTAAGGGAGGGGTCGACATAAGCCGCTTCGCGCGACACGTGGACGGAGACAGGTTCGGTCATGGTGCATCCTCTTGATCACGGGAACGTGAGTGCCACACTAACGCGGCAATTGCCTTTCGGTTCCCGTACCACAAGAAACAAAAAAGACCGGCGATGGGATCGCCGGTCTCTGCTGCAGTTACATCAAACGAAGAGCCTTGATTAGTCCTTGCGGACGGCGCGGTCGGACCGCTCGTCTTCGACTTCCACCTCGGTACGGCGGACGCTAGCGTTGATGGTCTCCTCGCGCTGCTCGGCGGTCTTGCGCAGCGCGATCTCTTCGACAACGCGCGCATCCTTCGAGACGACAGCCTCTTCATGGTGCTCTTCTGCCTCGATCGTGCGGTCGACGAACGCGTTTTCCGTTCCCGATACAGGGCGGTCGACCGTGCGACGCTCGATGCTGACGTTCTCGTCGCGCAGCGATACCTGTTCGCTGACAGGATTTTCGACCACGTAGGAACGGACACGGACGCGGCCATGGTTGAGGTCGCGCTTGCCGACACGAAGCTCTTCCTCGACCACCGGGATAACCTCTTCACGGCCGGCATCCAGGGCTGCCGTTCCGGTTGCGCCGGCACGATTGGCGGAGGCGCCATACGACCTCACGGTCTCCTGCTGGTTCCAGCCTTCCGAGCGCCAGCTCTGGGCGCGCTGATCGAGATCGATGCTGCCCTCGTCATCGAGGATATCGATAACCTTGTCATAAGAGGCGGCGGTGACGTTGCTGACAGTTACTAGATAACCACCGCGGCGAAGGCCTTCGGAATAGACGGCGCGATCCTCGTCGGGAAAGAAGAAGTCTTCCAGCTTCTCCCAGAAGCCCTTGTGCTCGGAGGCAACCTCAGTCGAGGTAGTAGACTCCTTGCCGGCGACGACGCGAATGCCGTCGCGGGCAATCCCGGCTTCGGCAAGGCGTTCGACGGCGGCATCCGCATCGCTGCGGTTTTCGAAGAAGGCCGTCACCGTGTTAGACGAAGAGGCGCCGTAGGACGATGTGGTTTCGCTATAGGTCATGAGTTTCTCCTTTTCTCGGATTAATAATTGGCTTAGGGGTCGTCGCGCTCGATCGTGGCACGTTGCTTGCGCAGTTCGACCGGAATGGTAACGTCCTCGGTGGTGGCGACGCGGCGGATGTGGATCTCTTCGACCAGCATCAGACGCTTCTCGACAACGAGAACCTCCTCCATCACAGGCACGATGGTCACGTCACCGTCCGTGCGAACGGCCGGCGCTTCTGACACTTCACGTCCGATTGCCACACGCGTCACCTCGACATTCTCGCTGTCGAGGCGTGCCTCCGCTGCTTCTGTAACAAACTCGGTTTTGGTGCTGACGCGGACGCTGCCGTCGCGCACGGCGCGCTTGTCGATGACAAGCTGTTCTTCGATCAGCGAGAGTTTCTCGTCAGGCTTGGTCATCCGCATTCCAGATTGTTGCGACCAGCATTGAACGAGCGGAATCCAACTTTGTTCCTTGGAAAAGGTCGCACGTCACCAGCTGCGCAAAAATCGCCCAAGGCCGGAACAAAGTATTGACGCAGTGATTTTGCCGCTCACGAAGAAAGGTTGGATAAGCATGATGAATATCCTGATCGTCGAAGACCAGTGGCTGTTATCGAGCGCGGTCGAAGAGGCAGTGTTGTCGCTTGGGCATGAGGCCATCGGGACGGCAACCACGGCAAAGGAAGCGTACGAGCTTGCCGACAAGGCAGAAGTTGCATTTGTCGATGTCAATCTCATCGATGGTGCGACCGGACCGGAAATCGGCCGACGCCTGGCGGCAGACGGCGTCACCGTCGTCTTCATGACCGGCAACCCGGAACAGCTTGGCTCAGGCGTCGATGGCGCCCTCGGGGTGATCTCAAAGCCGGTGATGGACCTTGAATTGGTCGAGACGATCCAGTTCGCAACGGATCATCACGCCGGGCGGGACTGTATCGCTCCTAAGCGGTTTATTGCGTTTCATTGACGACGACTACTCGGCGAGACCCTTCTATTCGTCGAGCTCGTTTCGTGTGACGCTCGCCAACTCGTGGAGCCCCTCGGCGCGGCCTGGCTCCTCGTCAGCGGCCAGAATAACCGCGTAGAAGGCGGCCCGACATATTTCTTTTTTAGACGCAGCAGCGTGTTTCTTTCTGACCGCGTCTACGAGATCCTTCGGTCGCATTCCCGGGAGAGCGAGTTCGGCGATCGTCCGCGCGATATCCTCAATGTCTGATGCCAGTTCTCTTGCCATCACCTTCTCCATTCGAAGATGAGATAGCGAAGGGAGATGACAGCGCGATGTCAGAACGCGTCTGGTCCGCTCAAAGTCAGATTTGCATTCTCAGGCGCGTTTCCGGATGCGTCAGGTCAGGCCTTGCCCCAACGATACGTTTCGCCGCTCAAGCGAGAGTGTGTAGGCGGGTAAATTCCGTCAACTTCCCGACTGAAGCCGCATCTTGCGCAAGCGCTCGGTCTTCAGCCGCCGCTCCTCCGCCTCCGCCTTGATTGACGCCATGGCGCTGTCATGCGTTGCGTCGAAGCGTTGCTTCCTGTCCGCCAAGGAGCTCTTCTCGCGGTTTCGTTTTTGTGGAATGTCGTCATCTTTCCATCACGATGAACTAATGCTCAGCAAAACAGCGACAAGTAGAGGGGGACGTCTGTTGGTTTCCGCGCAGAAGTGAGCCGGCTCACTTCTGCGCGGAAACCAACACTCGATGCTTGAAGACGGCACTGTGTCGATACCGGGCAGCCAGCGAACGTAAACCGCGGCACACGCACGGTCTGCGTTGCCGCCGTCGAAGTCGTTACATCTGCCGAATTATTTCGGCAGCCCGGTCTCGGGCGTGTCGTTGGAAATCCGCGCGCCACCATCGCATTCGATGACGGACCCGGTGACGAAGCCATTTGCCACGACATATAGCAGTGCCTGAGCCAGATCGGAAACCGTGCCGATGCGACCGACCGGAAGACGTGCGGCCGCAAAGGCTTCGGCTTCGGTGAACTCCGCCTCGGAAATGTGATCATACCAGGGTGTGGCGACGAAGCCGGGAGACACGGCATTGACGCGGCGCGGTGCCAGTTCCCGTGCAAGCGTCGGCGTCATGATTTCAAGCGCGCCGTTGATGGCTGCGAAGCCGCTGCCGCCGGCGCTGACCTTTCGTGCCGCGGCACCTGTTACGAATGTGATCGATCCGGTCGGGGAAAGGGTGGCAAGCGAGGCCTGCGCGATAGTGAGATGCGGCCAGAACTTCTCCTCGAACGCCTGCCGGAACTCGCCGAGATCGACCTCTGCGAAGGTGCCGCCGCCGAGGCGGCCCGTCATCGTGATGATGAGGTGATCGAAATCGCCAACCCGGGCAAACATATCCCTGATCGAGTCGATGGACCGTCCGTCGACGACCTCGGCCGAAGCCTTACCGGAGATCGCGCCGACAGCCGCCTGAAGTTTTTCCGCATTGCGGCCGGCAAGGATCACCTCGCATCCCAGCGCGCCGAGAAGCTGTGCGCTGCCAAGCCCGATGCCGGAACCTCCGCCGACAATCAGGACTTTTTCGCCCCGCAAATTCGCCCAGGAAGGCAGGGAAAACGGGGTTTGGATCTGGTTCATGGGGTGACTCTCTATGGTTAATGGTTGTGTGAAAAATATAGTTCCATATGGAACATAGTCAAGCATGAATGCACGGCCTTGCTGTCTTCGACCGGTCACCGGTGCTGTGAACAGTTGCCCGCCCCCCAAAATTCATTCCATAAGAGACGATCGGAGTGATGATCGCGGTCCATTTCTAGGACCGAAACAAAAGGAGTGTGTATGAGCAGGCAGGATCCTGACGAAAACCTTTCGGCGCGGCTCGATGCCGGACGCAAGGATGTTCTTGACGTCGTTATGAAATCCCCGCTGATCGATCGTTTCGGGTTCAGGATGAGTTTGTGGGCCGGCCTCTATGCAGGTCCCGTCTTCGTTGAGATCGAGAAACGGCTCGGGGTGACGCGAGATGAAAATAACATATTGTTTTCATTAACTGTTTACGGATCAACCACAGCAAAGGTCATATCCGATTATCTTGGAAGGCCAAAGAACAGCATCAGTCGTGCTGTCGAAAAACTGTTGCAGAGAGGATTGATTGCCAGCGAGGTCGATCCAACGGACCGGCGACGGATCGTTCTTAGCGTCAGGCCGGAAGGGCGTGCTACATATCTGGAATCCAGCCGTATCTGGCGGTTGCGGCAGGATCGTCTTCTGGCAGTACTCAGCCCGGTCGAGCGGGTGGCATTTGATGCGATACTGGACAAATTGCTGGCGGTTGACGATTGGGATGTGCCGATTGAAGACCTCGATGCGGTCGAAAAGTCTCCCAATGGTTCTGGTTGACATTGTTCCAAAAGGAACTAATAATTGAATTATCGATTGACGCACGGCTGTACGGGAAAACTCGCAAAGACGGTGCAAAAAAGAAAAATCGAGGGGTTCACGCCGTTATCCGCGGCGGATGTCATTTACAGGAGAGTTCCATGAACTGCTGGAAGACTTTGCTTGCCTGCGCGGTGGCGACTGCGCTTCATGCAGGTGTGGCAATGGCCGAGGAGCCGCAATCGGGCGGTAAACTGGTCGCGGCCGTGCCGATCACGTTCAAGACACTGGATCCGGTGTTCGGCGATGCCGACATCACCGATCGTCTGGCACTCAACCAGATCTACGATCCGCTGTTCCGGCTCGATGACGAGGGCGAGATGGTTCCTGTTCTGGCGACCGGCTATAGCTATAATGCGGACAATACCGAGCTGACGATCGGCCTTCGTCAGGGTGTGACCTTCCATGATGGTACGCCGTTCAACGCCGATGCCGTTGTCTACGTGTTCAATCGTCTCAAAAACTCGTCGGGCGCCATGCGCACCGGCACGGTCAGCTGGATGAAGACGATCGAAAAGACCGGCGAGTATGAGGTCAGGATCACCGTCAACGCCCCGACGGGCTACGCGGTTTCCAGTCTTGCCGCCGAGGGAACGCTGATGATCTCCCCGGCCGCCGACAAGAAATACGGTCAGAATTTCGGCCGTCATCCGGTCGGTACCGGACCGTTCAAATTCGTCGACTGGATTGGCACGGATCGCATCATTCTCGAGAAAAATCCGAATTACTGGATGAAGGACGCAGCGGGGCGCTCGTTGCCGTATCTCGACAATGTGGAGATCCGGTCGATCACCAACTATGCGACCGCCATGCTGGAGCTTGAAAGCGGCGGCATCGGCCTGTTGAATGTCGTCAACCCCCAGGATTTCGAGCGCGTCCGCACAAGCGGCGAGCTCGCTCTGCTGGAAGGGCCGCAGGTGCTGGCGCATCAGATGATCGTCAATGTCGATCATGCCCCCTTCGACAAGAAGGAGGTACGGCAGGCACTGGCGTGGGCCGTGGATCGCGAGACGCTTGCGAAAGCCGTGGCAGGCGAAGACGGCCTCGTTTATCCGACCTATGTGCCGCCCGCGGAATGGGAGTTCGACGCGACGATCAAGGGCTACCCCTTCGATCCCAAGAAAGCCAAGGAATTGCTGGCCTCGGCCGGGCACCCTGACGGTGTCAGCTTCGAGATGCTGACAATCCAGCGCGAACCGGACATCACCATTGCCCAGATCCTCCAGCAGATGCTGAAGGAGAGCGGCTTCGACATGAAACTGACCGTGCTTGAGCGGCAGGCATGGATTGGTCGCGTCATCACCGAAGGCACCTACGACGCCAGTATGGCAGCGGGCCAGCATCCCCGCATCGATCCGCACGATACCTGGGCCAGGTCCTATATCAAGGAACAGGGCGGAAACTGGTCGCGGCATAAGAACCAGGAACTCGTCGACCTGATCTACAAGGCCCGCGATACCGTCGCGCGGGAGGATCGCAAAAAGCTCTATCGTGATGTTGCCGAGATGGCGCTCGATGAAAACTATGTCACGTTCCTCTTCGACCGCAGGGCCTATGGCGGCGTGAGCAAGGCGGTCCGCGACGTGAAGGTCGACAACGGTGGCGCCTGGGTTCTGACGAACGCCTGGGTCAAGCGTTGATCCATGCCGATGCATGCCGCGCAAACATGTGCTGTGCGGCATGCCTGAAAGCGGGGATTTTAAGCTGAGAACGCGACTGATCGAGGTCGCTACCGGCGTCACCCGGCTCAGGGCCAGGACAGGCCCGTCATGCGTCATCATCCATATCCGTTTGGAAAGCTTCATATGTTAAGCTACATCTTCTCGCGTATCGTTTCCGTCATTCTGCTGATGCTGGTCATGAGCGCGGTGATCTTCGTGGCCACGACGTGGCTTCCGGGCGATCCTGCCGTATCGATTCTGGGTGTCGAGAGCTCTGCCGAGGAGCGTGCCAAGGTTCGCGAGACCTACGGTCTCGACGATCCGGTTCCCGTACAATATGTGCGATGGTTCGGTCGCGTCGTCGAAGGCGATCTGGGACGTTCGATCCGTACGCGTGAACCGGTTGCAGACATGCTTGCCGCGCGCGCGCCGGTTACGCTGCAACTGACCGTCTTTGCCCTTTTGGTTGCGATGGCCATCGGAATTCCGGCCGGAATATGCGCCGCCCGGTGGCGCGGCAGACTGGCGGACGGCATCATCAGTACTGTGGCGCTCGTCGCATCGGCGGTCCCCTTCTTCTGGCTCGGCGTCATTCTCATCCTGTTCGTCGCCGTCCGCCTGCACTGGCTACCGGCGTCGGGATACGCGCTGCTGTTCGATCAGCCGCTGGAAAGCCTGAAACTGATGATCCTGCCTGCCACTGCCGTCGGTTGTTCGCTGGCCGCATTGATAACGCGGCAAACGCGAGCTGCCATGTTGCAGGTGCTGAACGAGGATTTCGTTCGCACCGGGCGTGCCAAGGGACTCCGGGAAGACCAGGTCGTTTTGCGGCATGCCCTTCCGAACGCCCTGATCCCCGTCATCACCGTCGTCGGCCTGCAGGCAGGTGCGCTTCTCGGCGGTGCGATCGTCACGGAGAAGGTGTTCGCTATCGCCGGCATAGGCAGCATGGTCATCGACGGCATTTTCAACCGCGATTTTCCCGTGATCCAGGGCGCCATGCTTTTCATCGTGCTGTGCGTTGCACTCATCAACCTGATGGTGGACCTGCTCTACACGCTGGTCAACCCCCGCATTTCCTATCGGTAGGCTCATCCATGACCGTGTCATCCCCGCAAGTATCTGCCGAGGCGGCTTCATCAGGCCGTACCGTGTTGCGCAAGGTCCTGTCCTCTCCACGGGGCGCGTTCGGTGCCTTTGTCGTCGCACTGATTGTCATCGTCGCGATAGCCGCACCATGGCTCGCGCCTTACGACCCGACAAAGATCAACTACCTTGCCATCGCCAAGCCACCGTCAGCCCTGCACGTGCTGGGCACGGATGAAGTTGGCCGTGATATCTTCAGCCGCCTGCTTTTCGGTGCCCGCATCTCGGTCGCGGTTGTGGTCCTTTCCATTGGCGGCGCGATGATCGCCGGCTCGGCGATCGGGCTTGCCGCAGGCTATGCCGGCGGGATCATCGACAATCTGGCCATGCGGCTGGTGGACTCGATTCTGGCTTTTCCGACGCTGGTGCTTGCCCTGCTGGTCATCGCGCTGATCGGGCCCGGCCTTGCCAATGCAATTTTTGCAATGGTCATCGTCTACACGCCAAGCTTCGCGCGTCTCGTGCGCGGTGAAACGCTGACACTTCGCAACCGCGACTATATCGCTGCTGCCAAGCTGGGCGGTGCCCGCTCGGCTCAAATTCTGCTTCGGGAGATTCTGCCGAACCTTGCCGGAAACACTCTTGTCTTCGCGTCGCTTCTGGCCTCGACGGCATTGATCACAGAATCCGCACTCAGCTTTATCGGTCTCGGCATCCAGCCGCCCACTCCAAGCTGGGGGTATATGATCAGCGCCGGTATGCAGTACTGGGCTGCCTGGTGGATCAGCTTCTTTCCGGGACTGGCGATTTTTGTCGCGGTCCTCGGCTTCAATTTTCTCGGTGATGCCTTGCGGGACGCGCTGGATCCGACGCTGGAGGCAGGACGATGACGGAACAACTTCTTCAGGTTCGTAACCTCGTCATTCCGTTGCCGGGTGGCGGCGACCGGAAAAATGGTGTCGATGGCATCAGCTTTATGGTCGGATCCGGCCGGACGACGTGCCTTATCGGTGAGTCCGGTTCTGGAAAATCCCTGACCGCCCAGGCTATCCTCGGACTGCTTCCCGAGAAATTCGACAGGCCGACGGGAACGGCCGAGTTTGGGGGTGCGAACCTGCTTGCGCTCGATCCTTCGGCTCTGCGCCGTGTGCGTGGCGCCCGGATCGGCATGATCTTCCAGGAACCGATGACCGCCCTGAACCCCTTGCAAAAGGTGGGACGCCAGATCGATGAAGTCCTCCGTGCCCACATGCGCATGACGCCGGCGGCAAGGAGGGCGCGGGTCCTGTCGATCCTGGGCGAGGTCAATCTGGATGCGGAACGCGTTATCGGTCGCTTCCCGCACCAGCTTTCCGGCGGGCAAAGGCAACGCGTGATGATCGCCATGGCGCTGGTGATGGAGCCGCGGCTGCTGATTGCCGACGAGCCGACCACCGCGCTTGACGTGACCACGCAGGCGCAGATTCTACGGCTGATATCGCAGCTTCAGGCCCGGCACGGCACCGGCGTGCTGTTCATCACCCACGATTTCGGTGTCGTGAAGCAGATCGCCGACGATATCGCCGTCATGCATCGCGGCCGTGTCGTCGAGGCCGGACCGGTCGCCGATATCCTGTCCTCACCGCGGGAGGAGTATACAAAGGCACTTCTCGCTGCCGTACCAAAGGGGGAATTGCGTCCTCCGGTCGCGCGCACGGGGCCTGTCGTGCTCGAGGCGGCGGGATTGACCAAGGTGTACAGTCACCGCCCGTTCCTTTTTGGCAAGCCGAAACGTTTCGTCGCCCTTCAGGACGTGTCGCTGCAACTACGTTCGGGCGAAATCCTCGGCATCGTCGGCGAGTCCGGATCGGGCAAGAGCACCACGGCCCGCTGTATCAGCCGTTTGGTCGATCCGGATGAAGGCAAGGTGCTTCTCGGCGGTGAGGATTTCGGCGCCTTGCGGGGAAATGCATTGCGTCTCGCCCGGCAGCGGATGCAGATGGTTTTTCAGGATCCCTACAGCGCGCTCAATCCACGTCGCCGGGTCGGCGATATCCTGATGCAGGCACCGCTGAATTTCGGGGTTCCCCGGGCGGAAGCTCAAGCCCGCGCGCGCCGCATGCTTCAGCTTGTCGGGCTTGATCCATCGGCGTTCTCGCGGTTTCCCGGCGCCTTTTCAGGCGGGCAGCGGCAACGCATATGCATTGCCCGCGCATTGATACCCCAGCCGAAACTGCTGATCGCCGACGAAGCGGTTTCCGCGCTCGATGTTTCGGTTCAGGCGCAGATCCTGACATTGCTCAAATCGATACGCGACCAGATGGATCTCGCCATCCTGTTCATCACCCATGATCTGCGTGTCGCCGCCGAACTGTGCGACCGTCTGATCGTCATGAAGGACGGTTGCATCGTCGATCAGGGCACCTGCGCACAGGTGCTGTTCGAAAGCACCGTGCCGTACACCCGTACACTTATCGATGCAATTCCCGGCAATAAACTGACGAAATCCGATCGGTTCATCGACACCGTTGCAGCAGGCCAGGGGAATTGAGATGCGGCATCCCGAAACAGTGCAGGTTTCCGATACACGCTCCGGCATTGCCGAGGAGAAGGATCCGCTTCTTCGGCCGCTTTCGATCGGAAGCCTGAAACTGCGCAACCGGATTATGAGCACGAGCCATGAAACGGAGCTGGACGAGCACGGATACCCACGTGAGGCTTATCAGCGCTACCATGAGGAAAAGGCAAAGGGTGGTCTCGCGCTGACGATGTTCGGTGGTTCCGGTCGCGTTTCCGCCGATTCAAGCTGGGGCGGATCCCAGCTTGACTACACCGACGATGCCATCGTTCCCGTGTTCAGGCAATTTGCCGACCGCATTCACGGTCACGGCGCGGCGCTCATGTGTCAGATTTCGCATGTCGGACGCCGGGCGGACGCAACGGTCGGAGATTGGCTGCCAGCCATCGGTCCGTCGCATTCCCGCGAAGAATATCGCAGGAATTTCTCCTGTGAAATCGACAGGCACGAGATCGCCCGTGTCGTGCACGATTTCGGGCAGGCGGCAAGACGGGCGCGCGAAGGGGGGCTGGACGGTCTCGAGACGATGAGCGGCGGGCATCTCATAGGCCAGTTTCTCTCTCCTCTGGTCAACCGGCGGACCGATGAATTCGGCGGCTCTCTCGAAAACCGGATGCGCTTTCTGCGGATGGTTCATGAAGAGATACGCACGCAGGTCGGGCCGGACTTTCCCGTCGGGATCCGCTACACGATCGACGAGGATCACCCGGACGGACTTGGCTTTGACGAAGCCGTCAAGGTGGCAAACATGCTGGAGAGAGAAGGGCTGGTCGATTTCTTCAACTGCATTTTTGGCCGCTTCGATACGAAGTTCAACCTTCTGGTCTACAACATCCCGGATATGACATCTCCTTCTGCACCATGGTTGCAGAAAGCCGGTGCCTTTCGCTCCGAGACCGATTTGCCGGTTTTTCACGCGGGCAAGATTTCGGACATCGCGACGGCACGATATGCTGTGAGCGCCGGGTTGCTGGACATGGTTGGCATGACGCGGGCTCATATGGCCGACCCGCAAATCGTCAACAAGCTGAGAGCAGGCAAAGAGGATCAGATACGTCCGTGTGTCGGAGCGTCCCACTGTCTCTATCGGCCTGTCCGCTGCATCCACAATCCGGTCACCGGTCGGGAAACGTGGTTGCCGCAGGTGGTGGAGCGATCGGCCGAGGCCGGCCGGAAAGCCGTCGTGATCGGGGGCGGACCTGCCGGGCTCGAAGCGGCACGCGTTCTTGCAGAACGGGGGCATCGGGTGGTCCTGTTCGAGGCGACTGATCGTCTGGGCGGGCAGCTTGCGCTGGCGACCCGAGCGCATCTGCGGCACGACCTGAAGGGGATTGTCGACTGGCGCGAGGCCGAACTGGAGCGCCTGGGCGTAACCCTTCACCTGAATGCCTATGCCACTGTGGAAACTGTGTTGGCTGAAGCGCCGGATATCGTCATCGTTGCCGCCGGGGGCTATCCGGATCAGGGCACGTTTGACGGCAATGAACTTTGTCTCAGTGTGTGGGATGCGCTGGGCAATCCATCCGCCATGGCTGATGATATCCTTGTCTATGACGGGACGGGCCGACACCCGGCGCCTTCCGTCGCGGTTCAACTGGCGTCGGCCGGGAAATCCGTGACCTTCGCCGCACTCGATCCCGTCGTGGCCCCTGAAATGGAGACCCACTCCCAGATCATCTATCGCAAGAGATTCGCCGAACTGGGGGTACAGACCTTGCTGGAATACGAGATCGTTCGCGTGTCTCCGAACGGCGACCGGTATGACGTGTCGCTAACACATTTGTTGACCGGACAAGGTCTGGTTCTGGCCTGTTCTCAGGTCGTTGTGGAAAACGGAACTTACCCGGTAACGGATGTGTTCGATGAGCTTCGTCCGCTTTCTGCCAATGATGGCAGGACCGAATTGTCTTCGTTAACCGGCCCAGCCCCGCTTCGCCCGCGACGCGACGACGGGTTCGAGCTGCACCGGATCGGCGATGCCGTAACCAGCCGGTCGGTTCACGCGGCGATGTTCGATGCGGTCCGTCTGTGCATTCAGTTCTGACCTGCCGATCACCCTTGTCGCCCGGGCAACCAGACGCATGACAAATCGATAGCTGACATCGCCCGTCAGCATCCGCGCGAAAGCGTTTTCGATATCGTCCGGTTCGATGATCCCGATGTTTGACGCGATATCCCTCTCGGCGCAGTTTTGACTGGCTACCAAGAGCATCGGCAAACCATCGCGCCTTACGCGGATTGAGGATAGAAACCGCTAAGCTGCGGCTGAGCATGAAAAAATCGAAAGCCCTGTACGAGTTACCGGTCAGTTCGTAGATGATGCGCTCGACGGCCCCCATCCATTCGAGGGTAGCGGCACCCCCCTTGTCGTAGTCGGCGTGCTGCCAGTTCCCATCCTGTTGCCGATGCAGCTCGATATGGTTTTTCGATATATCTGCACCGATGATAATATTAGTCATCTTTTCCCTATCCCATGCTTGTCCTCCGGGCCAAAAGCTCGGGTATCCGTTCAGAACGATTGGAAAAGCTGGATGTGATAACCCACCAGCTCACCCCCGAAACGACCTCGCTTTTCACGATCCATTACCCATTTGGGAAAAGAATGACCGCCCTCTTGGACGCTCCTTTATCTCACGAAGAAGCAGTGATAGGCATAAGGTGAGTATTTTCTTCCCAACATCATTTGCCTGATTGAAGCGGTGCTCCTCACCGCCGATGACGAAGGCCAACGCCATCAACAATCGAGGCGGAAAACATCTTCAAATTATATCAACAAGCCTGATCATGGGGCCGACTTCACAACCAAAACTACTCCGGTTTGACGGACGTTGCCGGCAAGATAGCTGTGCGCGTAGGACAAGCGTAACTGCCGAACATTCACGTCTTGCATTACGTATAGACATTCAAATGTCGTAGCAGATATCAGGAGCTGGTGCTTGAGTGACGGGTTTTTTGTTTGTCTACAGCCGAATAGCCGCCTATGCAGACCTGAGCGCCTTGCGCATGGCTTCGACGCATTGCTTTAGCGGCGGGGTGGGGTCGACGTTATATTTCCAGTTGGTCAGTTCCACCGTCAGAGACCCGTCATAGTTCTCTTTCCGCAGAAAGGTGACCAGCTTGTCAAGGTCGATGACGCCATCACCCCAAGCAAGGTGGCTGCCACCAGCATCGGAATCGGTAAAGTGCACATGCGCAACGCGACCGGCGAGATGGGTGAAGTAATCCTCAGGCGTCTCATGCGTCATTATCGCGCCGGCAACGTCGTATACCGCGTGAAGCGAGGAGTTCCCGAGCTTGTCCATCAGTTCCCGGATTTCCCGCGCCGAGCGAATGATATTTGCGAATGAATCCGGCAGCGACTCCATCCAGAGATCGATGCCGAGTTTCTGCGCGCGGTCGCAAAGAATGCCCATGGAATCGATGCAGCGTTCCAGTGCCTGCTCCACGGGTTCGTCGCGATAGCCACCGCCTGCCGTTACCAGAAGGGCTGGTGCCCCGCATTCGATGGCAAATTCCAGCGATTCCAGAAAATAGCGCACGGAGCGGTCGCGCAACTCCGGTTCCTTCGCAGAGATGTTGATCGGGTAGATGCATTGCTCCGGCGTGAAAGCGACGATGTCGAGACCCATTCCACGGACTTTCCGCCCCAGCGCCCGCGCATCGGCCAGCGTTTTATCGCCGATATAGAAATGCGGCGCGGCGGCCCAAAGTTCGATGCGCGAGACCCCGGCATCACAGACATCGGCCAGAAACCTGTCCAGCGTGTGCCGCACGTAGTGGAAATTCATTACACTTATGCTGCGCTCATCAAGTGCCATTATCTATTCTCCATATGCCTATGCGACGGTTCGTCGTTCACAAGAATGTCGCTATTTACTTCGCGCTTCGGTGTGCCGCGTCGTTGCGGATTGAGATGTCTAAAAACTGAATTCGGTCGCGGGCCTTACCCGTCCCCGCATCGAGCGGCGCATGAGGCTGAGACAGTCGATCATGTCAAACGGTCGAGCCCGCAACACTGCAGCCGCGACATCCTGCTGGAAGTGCCCGCGCCATAATCGTCGCGGACGCGTTCCGGCGCTTTACGCAGCAGCCAGAACCCGCGCCAGAAACGCCTGGGTGCGCTCGTGCTGCGGGCGCGTCAGCACATCTGCCGGCCGGCCTTGCTCCACGATCACTCCCCCATCCATGAAGATCAGGTGGTCAGCAACATCTCGCGCAAAACCCATTTCATGGGTGACGACGACCATGGTCATGCCGTCGTCCGCAAGCTGGCGCATGACAGCGAGAACCTCGCCGACAAGCTCTGGATCGAGTGCCGAGGTCGGCTCATCGAACAGCATGACGTCCGGCTTCATTGCCAGAGAGCGGGCAATGGCCGCGCGCTGCTGCTGCCCGCCGGAGAGTTGGGCGGGATAGTAGGCCGCCCGCTCCTTCATGCCGACGCGATCCAGAAGCACCATCGCCTCCTCCACCGCCGCACCACGGGACATACGCTTGACCAGAACCGGAGCCTCAATCACATTTTCAAGCACGGTCTTGTGCGGGAAGAGGTGAAAGCCCTGAAACACCATGCCCATACGTTGTCGTTGACGGGCAAGCTCGTTGAAGCTCATCTCATAGAGCTTGTCGCCTTTCCAGCGCACACCGACGGGTTCCCCGTTCAGGAAGATCGCGCCGCCCGTAGGCCTCTCGAGATAGTTCAGGCAGCGCAGCAGCGTACTCTTGCCGGAGCCTGACGGGCCGACGATGCAGGTTACGTCGCCACGCATGACCGCTACATCAATCCCGCTCAACACCTCATGTGTGCCGAAACTCTTGCGCAGCTTCTCGACCTTCAGCAGAGGCTCGACGCTAGTCTGGTCCTTCATCACAAAGCCTCCTGCTGACGTTTGAACAGGCGAGCGGGCAAAAGCCCGCCTGCTTTCTTCGCACCTGCACGGTGTTCGGACTTCAAGCGGTGCTCGACGGCATGCTCGATAACCGTCAACACTGTCGTCAGGACGAGATACCAGATGGTCGCGACCAACAGCAGCGGCACAGTCTGATAGGTGCGTGCATAGACCATCTGGGCGGAATAAAGCAGGTCGGGCAATGCCAGCACGGAGACGAGCGACGTGAATTTCAGCATCGAGATCGTATCGTTGCCGATGGGCGGAATAACGATGCGCAGTGCTTGCGGCAGCACGATGCGGCGAAGCGTCTGACCACGCGTCATGCCAAGCGTTGCGGCAGCTTCCGTCTGGCCCGCGTTCACGGCCTGTATGCCGGCACGGATCATTTCGGCGGCATAGGCGCTTTCGGTAAAGGCGAGGCCCATGATGGCCGCACTGAACGGCGTGATGAGCTGGTTGGTGTTCCAGGAGACAAGCTTCGGCCCGTCGAAAGGAATGCCGATCGAAATCTCCGGCAAAAGCAGCGCCAGATTGTACCAGAAGATCATCTGAACCAACGGCGGCACACCGCGGAAGAACCAGATCCAGCCCCAGCTCACGGCTTGAAAGACGCGGCTGGTCGACAGGCGCATGATGGCAAGAACGATGCCGATCCCAAGACCGAGCACCATGGCAAGGACCGTCAGCAGCAACGTCATGCCGAGACCGGAAAGGATCGCAGGGTTGAACATATATTTGGCGACCACGCCCCACTGCATGTTCTTGTTGGTGACGAGCACCTGCAGGAACACTATGGCAAGAATGGTCAGAGCCACGCCGCCGATCCAGTGGCCTATTTTAGGCACCGCGATGGGCTTCAAGTTGAGGATCGAGGGACGCTCCGGCGATTTTTCAGACATCTTTATTCCTTGCTGCCGATCCTGAGCTGTCTGCTTCGGCCCGGATGACAATCCGGGCCGGGATACGCTTTTGCAGCCGGTGAAACTGCGTCAGAGATCAACCGGGTTTTCTTCCGTGATCAGCAGCGCCTTGCTCAGCATGCCACTGTCGTTCAGACCCCACTTGGCCATGATCTTCTCGTAAGTACCGTCGTCGATCAGCGATTGGATCGCGTCCGTCAGGACCTGGCCGAGCGGATCGCCCTTGCGCACGCCGATGCAGCTGTTGACAGGAGACAGAACCAGTTCCGAAACCTTCAGATCGCCGGTCTGCGTCGCCATGTAGCTGAGCTTGACCGAGCCGCCGACGGTGGCTTCGGCGCGATTGGAACGAACGGCAAGTTCAGCCTGCGCCTGCGTGGCGTGCATCTGCATGACGATCGGCTTGTCCTTGCATTCATTGGCGTTGAGCTTTTCAAGGAGCCCGATATCCCAGGAACCGTTCAGAACCGCTATCGTCAGACCGCAGGCATCGGAGGCGGACTTGACGGCGAGCTTGCTGTTTGCCGGGTAAGCGAACGAGGTGCCGATCCGCCGCTGGGAAACGAAATCAAGCGTCTTCAGCCGCTCGGCGGTTGTGCCGAAGGAGGAGAAGCCGGCGTCGAAACGCTTGGACTGAAGCCCCGGAATGATGGCATCGAAGCTTGTACCCTCGAAAGTGAAGGGAACGCCGAGACGTACTTCCATCTCCTTGGCGAGGTCCACGCTCCAGCCCTTGAGCTGGCCATCGGCATCAAGATACTCATCGGGCGCCCAGTCGTTGAAGACCGCAGCCTTGATACCATTATCCTTGTATTCCTGCGGCAGTGCATCGCGCAGAGCGGGAATGACGTCCGCGAATGTGCTCACCGCCGTCAATGCGCTCAGGACACACCCGGCCAGAATGGATTTGAACATGACAGCCTCCTTGTTATGCGAAACCCGGCGGGTCCGCGATTGCGTTCTCCGGTTCCCCTTGCAATCATTTAGAGAACGTTCTCACATATGAGGCACGGCGAATATCCATCCGTCAAGCGTCATCTTTCAGATGACCGGCTTTATGGAGCGTTGAAAACCACTGTCGATCTGCTAAAGCCAAAAAACAGCTACCGTTTTCTTCCGACCAGACATGATAAGATTCTCATTCCGGCAGACCAAAATATGAGAGGAATTGCCAGTTGGCTCCTAAAAGCAAGGCGACGATCACCGATGTCGCACGTGCAGCAGGTGTTTCCACGGCGACCGCGGGGCGCGTGCTGGGCGGTTACGGCTACACCAGTGACGACAAGAAAGAACAGGTGCTCAAGGCCGCCCAGAAGCTGGGCTATCGGCCCAATGCGCTGGCGCGCAGCCTCATTACCGGCAAGACACGAACTATCGGCGTCGTGGCCGGTGATATTCAGAACCCGTTCTACGCTTCGGTTCTGCGCGGTATTTCAAACGTCGTGGAAGCCAACGGTTTCGGGCTGCTGATCACCAATAGCGACGAGTCGCAATCCAAGGAGGTTCACTCGGTGGAGCTTCTGGCGCAGAAGCAGGTGGATGGGTTGATCGTCACCCCCAGCGACACGCGCAAGGCGCGGCACCTGCACAATCTGCGGGGCATGGGCGTGCCGCTCGTTCTGATCGACCGTGCTGTCGCCGGTCTGATGGTGGACCGCGTGGCGACCGACAATATCGCCGCTGCCGAACAGGCCGTGCGCTATCTGATTGCCGCCGGTCACCGGCGGATCGGCATTGTTGCGGAACTCGTCGATCAGGAGAGCGACGGACTGGACGGGTTTCTGGCGCGCGCTGTCGCGGGAGATCCGATCGAAAGCGAAACGCTTTATCCAAGTTGGCAGCGCCTTCTTGGTTATATCCGTGCGCACCGGATTGAAGGCTTGCCAGTGGACCCACGCCTGACGATACGGGCGGGAGGCTATTCTGCCAGCGCCGCTCAGGCTGCGCTCCCCCGGCTGATGAAAGTCCCGGACCCGCCGACGGCTCTGTTCACGACGGACGGCACTATGTCCGAGGGCGCCATGCGAGGGCTCTCCGAGTTGAAGCTTTCAATTCCAGAGGACCTCTCGATCATCTGCTTCGACGATCTTGACTGGATGAGCTTTCATCGCCCCGGCATCACCACCATTGCACAGCCGCGCCTCGCCATGGGCGAGGCCGCTGCACGGATGCTGCTGGAGCGCATTCACGGCGAGGATTATCCACCACGCACGGTGCTTATGCCCGCCGAGTTGATTGAACGCGGCTCTGTCGCACCATTGTGATCGCCGCCACCATGGCAACGACCTCCCGGTGAGGCCCCACCCACATCATGGAGCAGTTGCGTTGTGCGTCGCCATAAGTGCCGCGACGGTGAATAGATCGAGATGGGCACCGCCGACGTTCTTGTAGATGGTGATCTCGTCTTCGGAGATCCGGCCCGGATGCCTTGCCTGCGCCAGATCGAACATATCGGCCGTGACAGCATCCCAGCCGAGAATGCCGGATGCGACCGGCTGCGCCAGATCGCCGGCACCTTCCATGCCGCGCCGGGTGTCGACGAAAATCGTTCCGCGCTGCATGGCTTCGTCGTCGGCTTCCCGAAGCGTCGTCATGTATGCCCCGATCAGGTCGAGATGCGCGCCGGGCCGCAACAAGGCACCCTTGACCAGCGGGGTATCCGACATCGTGACGCACGAAATGATATCGGCCTCGCTGACCGCCTGATCGAGATCAGTTGCCACCGCGGCATTCAGCCCATCGGCCTTCAGCCCCGCCACCACCGCCTCGGCGCGTGCCGGGGTGCGGTTCCACACCAGAATACGATCGACCGACGGACGCGCCGCCGAATGGGCGTGGGCGACGTGAGGGGCAAGGGCACCTGCTCCGACCACGAGCAATGTCCGGGCGTCATGGCGGGCCAGGAGACTAGACCCGAGTGCGGAATCACCGGCCGTCTTGCGGGCTGTCATGGCCGCCCCGTCGGCCACCATACGCGGCGCGCCTGTCGCACCGTCAAATGCGGCGACGAGGCCCTGCACTGAAGGCTGCGGAGGTTGAAGTTCGGCATTGCCGGGAAAGACACCGACCATTTTCACGCCGATCAGACCTCCGGGAATCCAGCCCGGCAATGTTACGAACTGGTTGCCGCTGCCACGCGGGTCGGATTGCAGCACGACATCGGAGGCAGGCATTTCGCCCAAGTGAGCGATGCGAAGCGCTTCGATCAGCAGGGGCCAGGCAAGGGTAGCGTGAACGGCATCGGCATCGAAAACGAGCATTAGGAAACTTTCAGCTTCTCATCGTGAATGTCACGAGGTGGCAAGGTGTCACAAGTCTCGAGAAGGAAATCGGCCGGTCACCGGCCTCGAAAACGGTCTTCTCGATCCGGTAGACGGGTTGCGAGGATGGAATGGCGAGGATCTGCGCTTCCTCGCGGGTGGCGAAACCGACATCGAACTGTCGCTCGGCACCGGCTGGCTGGATGTGCATGCGCTCGCGCAGCGTAGTGAAGAAGGAACCGCCGTCGCGAACAGGCTGGATAGCGCCTTCCAGTCGTTCGGCATCGAACCACAGCGTCTCCAGCGTCATGGGACGGCCATCCACTTCGAGCACGCGCTCGAAGCGGGCAAGCCGTGCCGCCGCAAGGCGTCCGCCAGCGGCGGCGGCATTGTCGTCTATCCCGAAAGACAGAATGCTATGGCTGCTCCTGCGACCAAGGCCGCTCATCGTTTCCGTGAAGCCGGAAAGGGTCACCAGCGTCTGGCGAACCTTGCGCGGTGCGACGAGCGTGCCTCTGCCTTGTTGCCGAACGAGGTGTCCCTCGGCACAAAGCTCCGAGATCGCGCGGCGGAGCGTGATACGGCTGACACCATGCGCCGCGCAAAGTTCAGGCTCGGCGGGCAGGAACCCGCCTTCGCCAAGAACGCCGGATTCGATATCCGCCAGAATTGCACGTCGCACCCGCTCATAGAGCGGTATCAGCTGTTCATGCTCGTCCATCAGCCATCCGTGTCAGTAGGAGATCTTCTTCATGTAGCGTCGCGCTTCCAGCATTTCGTGCTTGCGCAGTTCGGCGATCTTGTAAGCGAAACGCCAAAGGGTGTCGAAGAAAATGAGCGGGACGACATTGCCACGGAATTGCGGATCGATACCGTCGAGATCGAGCTTTTCAGCATCGAGAACAAGAATCTTCTCCGCCGAGCCGAAGCGGTGGAGGAAGGTGTCCGCCCGGTCTTCAAGCGCACGGGTGCTGTCCAGCCCCTTCATGAGAATAAAGGCGCGGTCCTTGTCGAGCACCTCGAACGGACCATGGAAGAACTCGTTCGCATGGATCGCCTGGCTGTTGATCCACTGCATTTCCATCAGCACGCAGATGGAGAAGGAATAGGCTGCGCCGTAGCTGGCGCCGCTGGCGACGGTGTAGACGACGTTCTCTTTGGCAAAACGCGGGGCGTAATCATCGAAAAGCGGCGCGAAGACGAGCTGTGCCTTGTCGATTGCGACCTGAAGCGCGGCGAGGCTTTTGATCAACGGCTCAGTCAGGTTTTCGCCGCCGGTGAGCGCGACGACGCCCATGACAAGCTGGTAGATGCGGGAATAGTTGCTGTTAACGGCATCGATCGGAACGCCGGTCGTGTAGGGGGCCTCGAAGCCGACGACATGATCGCAAGCATTTGCGAGCGGCGAACCCGGCTCGACCGTCAGGCCGATCGTGGTTGCACCCTTTGCACGGGCGAATTCGGCGGCGGCCGTCGTTTCCTTCGTCGTGCCGGTCATCGAGCACAGGATAACCAGCGAGCCGGGACCGAGCAGTTTTGGTGCGCGGGCAACGAATTCGGCAGCGTTATAGACATCCGAAGCAATCGCCGCATGCTGATCCAGCAGGAATTTTGCAGGATGCATGATGGAAAGCGAACCGCCGCAGGCAACGAAGAAGACGTGGTGGATTGCGCTCGCGTCAAGGGCACCAAGGGCTGCAAGCACCCCTTTGTCGAAAGTGGATGGCAAGGTCATTTTAAAGCCTTTCTCGATATGACGTTATAATACGTATTATTTTTTTGCCGGGACGTGTCAAGCGCAATTGACAGGCTTGAAACAATTGTGCGAACGTTCTCTTAAATGAGCAAGAGGGATGGGAACGAGCATGACAAACGAACCATTCGTTCTGGCGTTCGGCGACAACGTCGTCGATTGCTACAGTGACGAAAAGGTCATGTATCCGGGTGGAAACTGCGTCAATCTCGCAGCGTTTGCCCGTCGTGCCGGTGCACGCTCCGCCTATGCCGGAGCCGTTGCCGACGACGCAGCCGGACGTGCGATCCGCGATGCGCTGGCCAGAGAAGGGGTTGACGTTTCACGCCTCCGCTTTCTGCCGGGCGCGACCGCCTACTGCGTGATTGAGCTTCAGGATGGCGACCGTGTGTTCGCAGGGGCCAATCTCGGTGTTTCGATTATCGCGCCCGAGACGGCCGATCTTGAGTTCGCCCGCCAAGTCGACGCGCTGCATACCGGCCGTTCGAGCCATATCGATGCGTGGATACCGTTGATCGCCGGGCTGACGCGCGTTTCCTACGATTTTGCGACGATCCGCGACAGGGCTCACATCGCACCGCTGGCGAAGCATTGCTTTCTTGCCGCCTTTTCCGGTGGTGATCTCGGGCGCGACGATGCCCTCGCGCTTGCTGAATTCACCCGTGATGCTGGCGCGCATTGGGTTCTGGTGACGCTCGGCGACCGTGGTGCGTTACTGCTCGGTGCCTGCGGGCTGAGCGTTGTACCCGCTGCCATTGTCGCGCCGGTCGATACGCTCGGAGCAGGTGATAGCTTCATTGCGCGCACGCTGGTCGGACTTCTGCGCGCGGAAGCGCCGGAGGAAGCCCTCGCCGCTGCCGCGCAGACGGCTGCCCTCACCTGCCTCGCCAAGGGCGGCTTCGGCCATGAAAGTCCCATGGACGTCGATATTTCGACCGCCATGACAATTGATGAAATCTATCGCACGACGAAACCGGCCCCCAGTCCGGTGGATGCCTGAAACGTGCGCTGGAACGCCATGCCCAGGGAAGGGCCTGGCGTCATGCCTGCCAGCGCAAGACCTGCACTGGTTCGAGATACAATGACAACAACAAACCCTGATCAGAGGAGGGGCAACATGACCACTTTGAAGACGACGCGCCGCGGTGCAATCGCTGGCGGACTGTTCCTTGCATCGGCTCTCCTGTCGGCCCCGGCCGTCGCCGAGAACGTGACGATACGCATCGCGACCGTCAACGCGCCGACCAGCGAATCCTACAAGGGTGCGATGGCCGCAGCCGAACGCGTCAAGACGCGGACCGAAGGCCGTGTCTCGTTCCAGGGCTTCCCCTCGGGCCAGCTTGGCAGCACGACCGACTCCATCGAGCAGGCGAGCCAGGGTCAACCCGTCATGACCTTCACCTCCGCCTCGTTCCTGTCGACGTTCGGCGTGCCGGAGCTTTCCGTCGTTGAAGGCCCCTTCATGGTTTCCAGCACGGATGAAGCCGAAAACATTGCGTTTTCCCCACTGATGCAGGGCTTCTACGACCGTCTTGCGAAGGACGCAGGCATTCGCCCTGTGGCGCTGAACTGGTTTGACGGTCCGCGCCATATGATCGGCGACAAGGGCTATCCGGCGCCGACGGACCTCAAGGGCGTCAAGATGCGTGTTCCCCCCGTCGAAAGCTGGCTGAAGACCTTCCAGCCTCTCGGCGTCGTCGCCACCACTGTCGAAGCGGGCGAAGTCTATTCGGCGCTTTCCCAGGGTGTTGTCACGGCTGCAGAAAGCCCGCTGACCGGCCTTCGTGCCTCGGGCTGGCAGGAAGTCGTCAAGCACATCACGCTGACCGGTCACTTCAATCTCTTCACCGGATGGGTGATGAGCGAGGCGGTTTACGCGAAGCTGAGCGACGGCGACCGCGCCATTCTGATGGAAGAGTTCAAAACCGGCGGTCAGGACCTGACGAAGCTGTCGGCCAAGCTCGAAGGCGAAATCCGCACGGCGTTCGAAGCACAGGGCGTGACCTTCCACACCGCCGACATCGAGGCCTATCGCAAGGCCACGGCCGGATACTATACGAGCTTCCCGAAGTGGCCTGCGGGTCTCTTCGAACAGGTTCGCGCGGCGGCGGTGGCCAAGTAAAGGGCCGGTTGGTAATCTGAAGGAAGGGCGGAGGCGCTTGCACGCCTTCGCCGCCACCCACGGATTTTGGGAGCGTTCAATGCGTAGTCTGATCCGCCTTTTCGGCGTCGCGCTTCCGGCGGTGACGACCGGAGCGATCGTCCTCGTGGTTTTCGCGGATGTCATCGCCCGCAATTTCTTTCAAGCCCCCATTCCCTGGGCACACGATCTCGCGGTCGTGATGATGGCGGTCACGGTCTGGTTCGGTCTTGCGGGCGCCTGCATGTCCGACCAGATGTTCGGCATCGCCACCGTCGTGGAGCGGTTGCCGCCGCGCTTGCAGATGGCCGCGATGGTTGCCGCCGATCTGTTGACGATCCTGATCGCCGCCGCCGTTGTGCGGGCCGCCTATGCACAGATCTCCACCGCCCGCTTCACGACGTTTCTGGCGCTCGGTTGGCCGAAATGGATCATCGCGGCCTTCATTGCCGCCGGCATGATCATGATCATCATCGTGCGCCTTCTTGATATCGTTGCCCGCCTGCGTGGGGAGAAGAATTTCCAATGACCCTGACCGCTATCGCCTTCGTCGTTCTGCTGCTGCTCGGGCTGCCGGTCGGTTTCGTCATGCTCGGCGCCTCGATGATCTATTTCTTCCAGAACCCGATGATGGCGAGCATCGTCGCGCAGCGCATGGGTTCGGCGCTCGAATCCTTCCCGCTGCTGGCCGTGCCATTGTTCGTGGTGGCCGGTTGCGCCATGGCGCGCGGCGGCATTGCCGACCGGCTTTACGGCTTTGCCGAAACGCTCGTCGGTCACTGGAAGGGCGGGCTGGCGCAGATCGCCGTGGTGAACTCGCTGTTCATGGGTGCCATGTCCGGTTCCGCCAATGCGGATGCCGCCATCGATGCGCGAACCATCGTGCCGGTGATGCGTCAGCACGGCTATACCAACGCCTATGGTTCGGTGGTCAGCGCCGCATCAGCCCTGATCGCGCCGATCATGCCGCCATCCATCGCATTGATCGTTTATGGTCTCCTGACCGATACCTCGATAGGGCGCCTGTTCATGGGCGGCGTCATTCCAGCCTTCTTCATCGCCGCCGCGTTGATGCTGACCGTGCGCTGGTGCGCACGCCGCCATGGGCACACGCAGGCGAGAACGGAACGTGCAAGACCGCGTGAAATCTGGACCAAGGGTCATGCAGCACTCTGGGCGCTGGCCATGCCGGTTCTCTTGCTGTTTGGTCTGAGGACCGGCTTTTTCACGCCGACGGAACTCGGTGCATTCGCCGCGCTCTACGCATTTTTCGTCGGCGCCGTCATCTACAAGGGCCTGTCCTTTTCCGACAGCTACGACCTGCTTCGTGAATCGGCGCTAACGACGGCGGGCGTCATGTTCATCGTCGCTTCCGCCTCGGTCTTCTCGCTGATCCTCAGCCTGGAACAACTGCCGCAGATGCTGGTGTCGCAACTGCTCGGCATTTCGGAAAACAAATATGTCGTTCTGATCGTCATCAACATCGCGCTGCTTGTTCTCGGTACGATTTTCGAGGGATTGGCGATCATCATCATCCTGGGCCCGTTTCTGCTCGATGTGGCGACCAGTCTCGGCATCGACCCCGTTCATCTCGGCGTCGTGCTGGTCTTCAACACGGCCATCGGCTCGGTCACGCCGCCCATCGGCACGGTGATGTTCACGGTCTGCTCAATCACCAAATGCTCCATCGAGGATTTCTCAAAGGAATTCCTGCCGTTTCTCGCAGTCCTTGTCGGTCTTCTGCTGCTCTTCACGCTGGTGCCGCCAATCATCACATTCCTGCCAAACGTGCTGATGTAAGGTGGTGTGCGGCCAGCTACATGTCGGACGTGCTCAAGGGGCGCGCAAGTTGATGTAATGAGCTGGTCAAGTGAAAAATTTGGTCCAAGTTTTCGTCCGCACCCCCACCGGCTCACTTCTGCGCGGAAACCAACAATTGCTGTCCCAGACGGCGTCGGCCTGCACATCGCCGCTCTGCACCATGAACGGTTTTGGTTTCTTTCCTTTACCGGCGGCGATGGCGGCCATGGTTCTGCCCGAGGCAACCGACGTGTTGTTTTCGTCAAGGATGGCGGCGCCGTTTTCATCGACCGAGAAGTCGTCGCGATGCTTGATCAGCAGCCAGTTCGTCCGTTTGCCCCCGTCACGGTCATTGCGCATCCGCACCAGCACGAAGCTGCCATGCAGCCGCTCCCCTTCAAGGGTAAACTTGAAGTCGCCCTTGGCGAGAGCCTGCTCGGGCGTCCTGTTGCCTTCCGGCTCCCAGTAGCCGCGGTCCCAGAGCATGACCGTGCCGCCGCCATACTGGCCTTTGGGAATCGTGCCTTCGAAGTCACCATAGTCCAGCGGGTGGTCTTCCACCTCCACGGCCAGACGCTTGTCCTGGGGATCGAGAGACGGTCCCTTGGTCACAGCCCAGGACTTGAAGACGCCGTCGAGTTCGAGGCGCAGGTCATAATGGAGCCGCGTGGCGTCATGCTTCTGGATGACAAAGCGCCGGCGGTTTGAAGCTTTCAGCTTCGTTTTTCCGCTTGGCTCCTGCGTCTTCTGAAAATCGCGTTTCTGCCTGTAGGTCGAAAGCTTGTCGTTGGCCATGGGTATCCCCGTAAATAATCAGCCTGCCGTCCCTGATGGAATGAGGCGTGGGCAGGACAGAGAGAGGCGCTCAACTGCCCAGCCGAAAACAGGAGCACCGCCCACTATCTCAACAAGCAAAATCAATTATTCCAGGTTTTGTTCCGAGGGGGCGGAGGAGGGCAAATGGCTCGTCTTCAGCCGTACTTCCCCAAGAGCGATGGTCGCCAGCGCGTCGATGATCGACGCGTTCTGAGCGGCATCATTTTCGTCAACCGCAACGGCCCAGGTGGTGCGATGCGCCAAAGGAATATGGCCCTTCCAAGACGCTTTATAACCGCTGGAAACGTTGGGGTGACAAGGGCATCTTTCTCCAGATGATGGAATGCTTGGCTGTGCCCGAGGCTGCAGAGCGCATGAACATCATGATCGACGCGACCTATCTCAAGGCCCACCGCACGGCTTCCAGCCTGCGGGTAAAAAAGGGGGCTCAGGCCGCCTGGGCGCACGAAAGGCGGCATGAACACCAAGCTTCATGCCATAACGGATGCGATTGGTCGCCCGATCATTTTCTTCATAACGGCCGGTCAGGACAGCGATTACACCGGTGCCGCCGCCTTGCTTGATGAACTTCCCAAGGCCAAATGGCTACTGGCCGACCGTGCTATGATGCCGACTGGTATCGTGACGCTTTACAGGCGAAGGGGATCATCTCCTGCATTCCGGGTCGGAAGTCCTGCAACAAAGCCATCAAATACCGTAAACGCCGGTACAAACGGCGCAACCGGATCGAGATCATGTTCGGGCGTCTCAAAGACTCGCGGCGTGTCGCTACCCGCTACGACAGATGCCCAATGGTCTTCCTCTCCGCCACCGCTCTCGCTGAAACCGTTATCTTCTGGCTCTGATCAACGAGTCCTGAACCTAGGAAAGTCCCGAACGCTTTAGGTGTCCGAAAACTGCTGCATTTGATTGGTTCTACAAGTTTTCGGGTGCGGGGCGTCTCATAGCATTTCCACCCCACCCTGTCTCCTGCAAGGCGTCGAAATGGTTGGGGGCCACGCACGTCAGGGCAAATAATGTAACCCGGATGTTCCTTCCTCTTGAAAATCGCGGAATATCTGCCGAGTTAGCCGGATGCTGCGCGCTCGTGACGGAGAACAATAGGTTGGCGTGCCATGCTTCAACCGCCTGCTTGACGGGGCGCAGAAACCGGCGGTTATCGTCTATTTGAGAACGGAGGGCTGACGCCTTTTGATGCTATTTTCCATCCGAAGAGAAGGGTCGCAAGACATAGTCGCGACTAATCGTGGAATCATGGGCGCCGGTAAGATCAATCCATCCCGCATCCCGCCCAATGACGGCGCCAATCATGACAAACAGGGCGACCATCATCAAAAGGATCAAGGAAAACAAGACAGGTGGCAGCACTCTTTTGCACCCGAAAAGAAATATTGCAAGGGCGTTGGCTCAATGGAGGGTCGGACAGCCCGAAGACTGGCCGACCCTGCAGCGACGTGACTTCTGGGCACGTACTCATTGCAATGCAGGATTCGCCGGTGTTCTTCAACCCTCTATCGATCAGCATACCGGAATTGGACATGCGAACCCTACCAACGGATTGCCCCATCTTGCTGACACCACCCAGTCGGGTCTTGCCTCCCGTAGAGTGCTGCCTGGGCACAAGGCCAAGCCAGGCAGCAAAATTCCGGCCGCTCTTAAATGCGCGAAGATCTGGAGCAAATGCGAGGATCGCGCCGACGGTCACGGATCCGACGCCGGGAGCAGTGCAAAGTCGACGCATATCTTCATTCGCTTTGATCGCTTCTCGAAGTTTCAGCATCAGCCCGTCGATTTTCTCGGTCAGCAGCCTGATCTGATCCAGGTAAAGCTGGCCCATCTCTCTAACTCCAGTAGGAAGATCATTTGTCTCATCGGCCAGAATTCCCACTACCGCAGTGAGATTGGCGGGTCCTTGAAGAACGATGATCCCGAATTCGCCAAGATGTCCACGCAGCGCATTGATGAGCTCGGTACGATGGCGCACGAAGCACTGGTGCGTTCGAAACGCCACCGCTCGGGCTTGATGTTCAGCCCTTGACCTCGACATAATGCATGTTCGCTCGTTGTGCAGCCTCGATCGCCGCTGCATCGGCTGTGTCGTTCTTCTGACGTTTGACAAACGGCTTCACGTAGATCGGAGGGAATCAGCCTTACATTATGGCCACAGCGTTGAGCAAAGCGGCCCCAAAAATGGCCGGTGGCACAAGCCTCCCGCTCCCCCTCGCGTACAGTCGCCCTGTTCTCCTGTCGTGTTTTTTAAGGTTGCCGGTATTGCCGGCGGGGTTAGCCTTGAACCGTCGCATCTTTCCAACGGGTAGCGGCATAGATGCCCGGCGCTTACGAGGAGCGTCGGGCCTCATTCTTTTTGAAGACTATAAGTTACAGTTGAAACGTAAGCTTCGCGCAACCTATCTGCGCTATCTTCTATTCCAACGACACGAATGCCAAGAACAGGCATCATAGAATGCAGCGGCGTTGCGAATAGCGCCTAAGCGTGAGCTCGTCACCCCGCCAGGTGACGGGCTTTTTTGTTCTCACCTGTGCCCAGGAACGTTTGGTTTTTTAGCGAATTGAAACATTGCCGTCGGTGTTCCAATTCCGCAGCGGCGCGAGGCCCGCTCGATTAATCTCCAACGAGATCGGCGGGCCTCACTTTTTTGAGTGCGACGGGAAGCGTTTCCCGAGCCATTGTAGTCTTGGAGTGCCCGTTTCGGCGGACATGCCAGTTTGATTTAGCCCTGATGAACTGCCGAGGGGAAGCCATTTTGAGCGCGGATGGGGATGGATTTCGTTACTTGATCTCGCCGTGCGACGCTCGATCAGATTTGTCGACTGAAGCTTTGCCCAGTGCTGCTTGTGAAAGGTCATGTAAGCGAGGACATCCTGTTCGGCACTATCCATCAGCGTAGCGAGTTTCGGAACCTTCGGCCTGATCTGGTCGGCGACACTGCGCCATTGGGTGCTCGCCGCCGCTGGCGTGTCCTGAGCAAATGCCGTGGCAATGAAGGCGGACACGACGCGACGTCCGCTCTTTCCGGCTTGGACCAAGGCATTGCGCATGAAGTGAACCATGCATCTCTGCCAGGTTGTGATTAGGCATGGAGTAAGGGGTCTGACTCAATCTTGATGATGTTTTAGATTCCACTGGCCTGGTTTTTCACGGAGAACCAGCGCCATGCGAGCCCAGTTTCGGCTTTCCGATCTGATCCCAGCCGAGCTGACGTCAAGTCAGTGCACCACACATCCGATGCGATGGTCATCGCCGCATACGGTCATTCCCCAGGTTGCAAGTGTCCCGAATGCGGTACGACCTCCCATCGCGTTCATAGCCGCTATCCTCGGATGATCGCCGATCTGCCGTGTGCGGGCCGAAGGATCGAATTGCATCTGACGGTCCGACGCTTCGTCTGCAATGTCGTCCATTGTCGCCGAAAGATTTTCGCCGAGCGTTTCGGTGATGGCGTGATCCGACCGATGGCCCGCCGCACGGCACGCCTAGAGACCTTAGTTTACCATCTCGCTTTGGCATTGGGTGGTCGGCCAGCAGCACGGTTCGCAGATCGTCTCGGGTTACCGGTTAGCAATGACACGCAGCTTCGAACCGTTCGCCGATATGATCGCCCACCACCACCGCCGCCAAGCGTTATCGGCATTGATGACTGGGCGTGGCGTAGCAATCACCGATATGGCACGATTATCTGCGATCTGGAACGGCGAAAGACGATCGCGTTGTTGCCCGACCGAGAATCCTCGACCGCAAAGGCCTGGCTGGTTGAGCAGCCGCAAATCAAAATCGTCGCAAGAGACCGCGGCGGCGGATGTGCACAGGCCGCTGCGCAAGCCCTGCCACAGGCCGAACAGGTCGTCGACCGCTGGCATCTCATGGAAAATGCTAGCCACGCCTTTCTTGACGCCGTTCGCAAGTCGATGCGGCAGGTGCGCCTGGCAGTTGGAACAGCAACCGTAAGCCCTAAGCTTCTGACTGCCGCCGAGCGTTTGCAATATGAGGGCTATCTACGGCGTGAAGAGACTAACTCTGTCATTCGTGGGCTCGTCGGCGATGGCGTGTCCATCAAGGAAATCGTGCGCAGAACAGGACATAGTCGTAAGCTCGTTCGCAGTGTCATCCGTGGTCAAAGGACCGACATCTTCCGAGTCCGGCAAACTTCGCTCGAACCACACCTCCCGTGGCTCGAAGCGCAATGGGATGCCGGATTACGAAACGGCGCTGAACCTTGGGCGGCAGCTTGGCTGGCTGGTTTTGGCGGCGGTCTCCGCGTCGTCACGGAATGGGCAACACGACGAAGAAGGGCCGAAAAGGCCGAGAACGGGCTCGGTCACGCGCCAGCAGCACGCACCATCGTCCGCCTGATGACCCTTGAGCGCAACAATTTGACCAAGGCGCAGACGATGATGGTCGCAGCGATTGAGGAGCAGCTACCAGACCTTGTCGACGCAAGAAATGTTGTGGAGAGCTTCCACGAAATGCTGCGGCGCAAGTCTAAAGATGATCTGGACACATGGATCAACTGCGCCGCAGCAAGCTTAATCTCTCCATTCGCGAACGGCGTTATCCGCGATAGAGCAGCGGTTCAAAATGCAATCACTTCAATTTGGTCGAACGGCCCGACAGAGGGCCACATCACCAAGCAAACTCATCAAGCGCCAGATGTACGGGCGCGGGAAACTGGATTTGCTTGAGGCACGTATCGTCGGAGCACCCTGATGTCATCGAAATTGCGTCAGACCCCCCGTTACGACGCCGATTGACAATGACGCTGATGGGCGCCGAAGCCAGCAAGGGAAGCCGCGAGGGCCAGTGAATTGAGCTAACGCCGGGTCTAGCGGGTCAGCCCCCAGACATAACCCAATAGCGCGGCAATACTTACGGCTGTTAGCGGACGCTCCCGAATGCGGCTCTCAGCGTCGCGAACTGCGGATCGGGCTTCCGCCTTCATCAGTTCGACACCGCCCTCGGCGATTTCAAGCAGGTTTTCCCTCAGTCGGGCGACGTCCCGACGCAAAGCGCGGACTTCCTCCCCGGCATCGAGAACCTCAGAGTCAATTTGCGACTGGCTCTCCAGTGCGGCGTCGACGCGTGGGTAGTCCCGATCCTCTGCAAGTTCCGCGGCGCGCGCTGGGGAACCTGCGTCTGCGGTCTCCGCTCGGCCCGCCGGGATCGAGGTGATCGTTGCAGACACGGGATCGGAACCAGGGAAGGTGGCCTCTAGCCCCTTATCGAGGGTGCCGGCGCTCGCTGCGGAGCGCTGCCGCTCCTGCTCCTCGCGCATCAACTGGACGGCTGGCGAATTGTTCGGTTCGGACATCGTGTTCTCCGTTCGAGAGGTAGAGTTCATGCGGTCTTGCCCGTCGACAGCGCGCTGGCCGAGCGAAGGAAGTCGTCTTCTTCGCTCGGCACTTTGCCATCGGGCGTAAGGTCGTCCACGGCCTTCGGCAGATCGCGCGTCAACCGATCGAGGATGTCCTCGCGAGACAGGCCCGTCTTGGCCGTGAGTTCGTCGAGGACGTCCGGGCCGAGAGCCTCCGAGAGCTGTCCTCGCTCAATGGGAGCGTTCGGTCCCGGCTGGACCCACGTATCTGCCTTGTCGCCGTGGCCGTTCTGCTGAAACGTCTTCAGAAGGTCGCCCAGGCCGCCGCTGAGGATGCCGCCGGTCGTCAGGCCCCCGAGTAGGTCTCCAAGGCCGCCTTGTCCCCCAAAGAGACCACCCAGGCCGCCGTCCGCCTTATCGGTCGGGCGAGAGGCGTCGCCGCTTTGAGGCTGCCGGTTCTGAAGCCCGCGCAGCACCTCCGCGATCTTGTCACGGTTCTGGTAGCCTGCCACGGCGAGCGCTCCCAGCAGCGCTTTCATAGGTCCACTCATCATTGATCTATCTCCTGTGTTAGCTTCTTCCGGTGTGTTGCCGCTCCGTGGAACGACAACACTGGAAGAGGTCTCACGTTCCTCACTCCTTCGACGGAGGGGGGCGGACACGGGGTCCTCGCCTCATGTTCACTTCACCGGCGGAGACGCCTTGCCGAGCTTGAGCGCGGGTTCGCGCCCCCAGACCCGAAGCTTGCCGAGCTCAGACACGAAGGCGGCAAGTCCTTCTTCGCCGGGAAGGATGATCATGCCCTCGTCGAGGACATCGGTGATCCCGGCTTTGACGAGCAGCGGGAAGGCGCTCTCGTCGTAGCCGATGAACTTGCAGTGCTGGAATGCATCCGCGACGAAGTCCCGCGCGGTCGCCTCCTTTACCAGATCCTCGATCGCGGCGGGCGAGGCGAGGACGGCAACGGCGTCGAACAGCACCGACGGACCACCGTCGATCATATGCTGGGCCTCGATCCAGGAGCCGTCGGACGCGGTCACGCCGCCGACCTTCGGCGCGATCAGCTCGACTAGAGCCTTCTCCTTTTCGATAGCGGTCTTCAGCCCCTTCAAGAGCTTCGCATCGACCCCGTCGGTGACGAGCACACCAAGCTTGCGGCCCTCGAACCGCTTCGGACCACGCTCGACGATGCTGAGGGCAGGAGAGGGCTCGAGATCCTGGCGCGTCGGCATGGCGGCGTCCGCTGCTTTCGGCATCGTCTGGATCCCGAGCTTCTGCGCGACAGTGGTCGCGAGCGTCTCGTCAATGTTCAGGAGATGGGAGATCATCCGCTCCCGGATGGCGACCGTTTCCACCTTGCTCAGTTCGAAGGTCAGCGCCATGGCGATGTGCCGCTGCTCCGGCGGCGTCTGGCTGAGAAAGAACTGGCGAGCCTGGCTGTAATGGTCGGCGAAGCTCTCCGGGCGCAGCCGCACCTTCGAACCGTTCTCCTCGGCAGGGAAGTGGCGATAGCCTCTCGACGGAGATTCGCGCGGACCTTCACCAAAGGAGTTCGGCTGGTAGTTCACCCGGCCGGCCGGGTTGCGCATCGCCATGTGCCCGTCCTGCTGAAAATTGTGGAAGGGACACTTCGGTGCGTTGATGGGAAGGTGCGTAAAGTTCGGACCGCCAAGGCGCTTTAGCTGCGTGTCGAGGTAGGAGAAGTTGCGGCCCTGAAGCAGGGGGTCGTTGCTGAAGCCGATGCCCGGCGGCACATTCTGGGTCATGAATGCGACCTGCTCGGTCTCCGCGAAGAAGTTGTCCGGCATGCGGTCGAGCACGAGACGGCCGATCGGCTTCACGGGCAGGATTTCCTCAGGGATAATCTTCGTCGGATCGAGCACGTCGAAGTCGAAATTGTCGGCAAACTCCTGATCGAAGAGCTGCACGCACAGCTCCCATTCCGGGAAGTTGCCGGACTGGATCGACTGCCAGAGATCGCGGCGATGGAAGTCGGGATCGGCCCCGTTGATCTTGACCGCTTCGTTCCATGCGACGGACTGCAGGCCGAGCTTCGGCTTCCAGTGGAACTTGACGAACGTGGATTCGTCCTTTTCGTTGACAAACCGGAAGGTGTGGACGCCGAAGCCTTCCATGAAACGAAAGGAGCGAGGGATCGTCCTGTCGGACATAATCCACATGACCATGTTCATGCTTTCCGGCGTCAGGCTGATAAAATCCCAGAAATTGTCGTGGGCGGTCTGCGCCTGCGGGAAGGCCCGGTCAGGTTCCTGTTTGGCAGCGTGCACCATGTCGGGGAATTTGATCGCATCCTGGATAAAGAAGACCGGGATGTTGTTTCCGACGAGGTCCCAGTTGCCTTCCTGCGTGTAGAACTTGACGGCAAAGCCGCGAACGTCGCGCGCCAGGTCGGCGGAACCCTTGTTGCCTGCGACGGTTGAGAAGCGCACGAACACGGGCGTCTTCTCGCCTGGTCGCTGGAAGATGTCGGCGCGCGTGACGTCCGACAAGGTTTCGTAGGTCTCGAAGAAACCGTGGGCGCCATAGCCACGCGCATGCACCACGCGTTCCGGAATGCGCTCGTGGTCGAAGTGGAATATCTTCTCGCGAAAATGAAAGTCGTCGACCAGAAGCGGACCTCGCGGGCCGACTCGAAGCGAGTTCTGGTCGTCGGCGACCGGCCCGCCCTGCGACGTGGTCAGGACGTCGGCGCCATCCTCCGCGATCTGATGCAGCTCGCCGCCCGCGCCGCGGTGAAGCTGCTGGTCGTGAATGGTGACGGTGTCGGTAGATGAGGTCGAGCAGGAAGCCCGCGTCGTGCGCTTTGCCATGGTTGTCCCCGATGATGGTGGCCGGATGTCAAAAAAGGCCGTCTGGACGGCCTTCTCGTGAGTTCAGATGGTTTAGGCTGCCTTGCTTTTGCCCTTGGCATTCGCAGACGCCTTTGCGAGCTGCGTCAGCTTCTTGTCCGTCGCTTCCTCTTCGGCAAGATTTGCCTGAAGGAGCGGCACGGCATCCTTCAGACCGAGCTGCTTAGCCCACTCGATAAGAGTGCCGTAGCGGGCGATCTCGTAGTGCTCGACCGCCTGGGCGGAGGAGATCAGGCCAGCGTCAAGAGCCGGAGATTCCTTGAACTCCTCGATTATCTCCTCGCCTTCGGCGATGATGCCCTGGATGGCCTCGCAAGTCTTACCTCGCGCCGGCCTGCCGAGCAGTTCGAAGACCTGCTCAAGGCGTTCGATCTGGCCCTGCGTCTCGTCGTGATGCTGAAGAAAGCCTGCTTTGCCTTCTTCCGACTGCGCGGCGCGGGCCATTTTCGGAAGGGCCTTCAGGATCTGCTTTTCAGCGAAATAGATGTCCTTGAGCGTATCGAGGAACAGGTCGTCGAGTGTCTTGGTGGCTGCCATTTCATTTCTCCCTGTTGATGATTTCTAACTTAACGATGACTGCGATCAGTCGAGCAGGTCGGCCGGTACCTTGCCGCCGTTTTCCGACAGCTTCTTCATGAGCGCCTTGTGAAGGAAGGTATTCATTTTCGCGCTGTCATGGGCGTCGCCGGAATAGCCGAGTTCCTGAGCAAGCTCTTTGCGCTCTTCGAGGCTCGCGTCCATGTCAAGCGCCTTCATCAGGTCGACGATGGAGTGCCGCCAGTCGAGCTTCTGGCCTGACTTCTTCACGGCTTCGTTCAGAATGGTTTCGACATCGACGGAGGAACCGCTGCCGGCCGACTGAGAGGGCTGCGCGGACGACGGGGCTGCAGGCTGGGTTGCGGAAGACGACGAGCTTGCCGCCGGAGCGGCCGCGGTCGTCGACGGTGCGGGCGACGAAGACATTGTGGAGGCCGGCGCGGAAGAAGACGGTGAGGTCGAAGATGCGGACGAGTTTGATCTCTGCGGAGCAGATGCAGCATGTGCTTCGCCAAAGATTGCGTGCTTGATACGGTCGAAGATGCTCAAAGTGATCCTCCTTGTCTGAGCGGGTGAGGACGTGGCCTGAAACGGAGCTGCGATACTTGGCGTACCGAAATCACCACGAAAGGATTCATGAGCCTGTCGTCCCAATAATCACGTGTCCGTGAGTGCCATTTAACGCGGTGGAGGCGTCAAGGTTCCGCGCCCTGAACGAGTGGGAATAAATTTCGTCGCCAGCACCGATGACAACGTCTTATCACCTCCGTGATCGACCCACAGCGTCCAGCCTCTCGACCTGCTGACAAGGCGGTATTGTTTCGAAAGAACAAGCACTTCGTAGCCATGCCAGCGAATCCTGTGTCCCGAGGTAGCCGTGAATCCGCAGTCTCCCGATCATCCACCGCGCCAGGAACGAGCGGACGTCTTGTCGGGAGGCTGTCGATAGGCGTCGTAACGGGACCCCTTATCGGCTCCCAAAAGGGGCTCTGACGACTGATGTGAACACCTCAATTGACGGCCCGCTACCCGCGCCCCCTTCCGGGCATGCCACGTCGCGTCCGACATCAGGCTCGGTTCTGAAGAAGCTTGGCCCTGGCCTAATCACTGGAGCCGCCGACGACGATCCAAGTGGGATCGCAACCTACTCCCAGGCCGGCGCGCAGTTCGGCTTCAACATGCTTTGGACCATGTTGCTGTCTTATCCGCTGATGTCGGCAATCCAGCTTGTCAGCGCCAGAATTGGCCGCGTGACCGGATCGGGGCTGGCGGTCAACATGGGTGCCATCTGGCCGAAATGGCTCGTCACCGGGTTGGTCTGTCTGCTATTCGTTGCCAACTGCATCAATATTGGCGCGAACCTCGCGGCGATGGGTGCGTCGGTCGAGCTCGCGACGGGCATGCCGAGCCTGCCGATCACCATCTTCTTCGCCCTCTTGTCACTAGGGCTGCAGATGTTCATTCCCTATGAGCGATATGCCAACATCCTGAAGTGGCTGACGCTGGTCCTGTTCGCCTACATCGCCGTCCTGTTTGTGGTGAAGATCGACTGGATGGCGACGTTGAAAGGATTTGTCTGGCCAACCTTTGCCTTGAACAATGACAGCTTCACCGTGGTCGTTGCGATCCTCGGCACGACGATCAGTCCTTATCTATTCTTCTGGCAGTAGAGTCAGGAGGTCGAGGAGATCGATCGCAAGGAGGAAGCCAAGCCGCTTGAGGAGGCACCGCCTCAAGCTCCGAAAGAGCTGAACCGGATCGAGCTTGATACCCTCGCGGGGATGGCCGTTTCCACGATCGTCGCTGTCGCGATCATGATTTGCGCGGCCGCGACGCTGCACGCCAACGGAAAGACCGATATCAACTCGGCCGCGGATGTCGCCGAAGCGCTGAAGCCGATCGCCGGCAATTTTGCCTTTGTCCTCTTCAGCCTCGGCATCGTTGGGACGGGGCTGCTGTCGATCCCGGTTCTGGCTGGCTCTGCGGCATATGCCTTCGCCGAAACGCAGGACTGGAAGGCGGGTCTCGACCACAAACCGTGGGAAGCCGTGGGCTTCTACGGCGTTATCGTGGCGGCGACCCTGTTCGGACTCAGCCTCGAATTTGTGCCGCTCGATCCGGTCAAGGCGCTGTTCTGGAGTGCCGTCATCAACGGATTTGTCGCCGTGCCAATCATGATCGCGATGATGATGGTCGTCAGCAGCAAAAAGCAGATGAAGGAGTTCACGGCTCCCATTGCCATGAAGATCTGCGGATGGGCGGCGAGCGGCGTGATGGGTGTTGCAGCGGTCGCGATGCTCATTGACTGATGCATGAGCCTTCAGGTTAATTGGCATTTTATTAATATTGTCGGCATCTAATAAACAAACGCGCTGATCGTTTTGCGCTGTATTGCGTTTCGCTTGCAGAACTAGGATATCGAGATGCCGAACTCAGGTGATACCGTGCTTGTCGTTGAGGACGAAGCTCTCATCCGCTGGAATATCGTCGATGCCCTGGAAGAGGCTGGTTTCAAGGTCCTCGAAGCCTGCAATGTCGTCGACGCAGTCGCGATCCTTGGCGTGGTTCCCGACATCATTGCGGTGTTCACCGATGTCGACATGCCAGGCCCGAAAGACGGGTTGGATCTCGCGCAAGTGGTGAGTACCGACCGACCCGACGTCAAAATTCTCGTCGCCTCTGGACGCCATCGCCCCGCGAATACCGACCTCCCAGCAGAATGCCGCTTCTTCGCCAAACCCTATAGCTGCGCGAACGTCATTGCCAGTCTGAACGAGATGCTCTCGGCCGCATAACAAACGCCGACGGCACCCTTCGTCAGTCTCTTGCTGCCACGCCCGAAAGTATTCGCTGAAGATCCGCAAGAGGCACAGGCTTGGTGAGGTGGAAATCGAACCCCGCATCTCTGGCCAGTTCCTTGTCCTTATCCTGGCCCCAGCCTGTCTGAGCGATGATGGTGGTGTGTTCGAACAGGTGGTCCTGCCTCAGCGCGCGGCAGACCTCGTAGCCATCCATACCGGGGAGGCCAATATCGAGCAGGATCGCGTCTGGCCTATAGTTGCGAGCGGCATCCAGAGCTTCTCGTCCATCGTGGACCGCCTCGAATTCATGGCCGATGTCCTCCAGCAACATCCCCATCGTGTCGGCGATGATCGGGTTGTCATCGATGACGAGGACTTTCAGCCTCTGGGATGGCTTCTCCGTTGGTTTGGCGGACTGTTCCGCAGTTGTGATTTCCTCCGGGGCTGCGGTTAACGGGATCTGGACAGTGAAGACGCTTCCTCGATCAGTCCCCTCGCTTGATGCGCTGACCGAGCCGCCGTGCAGTTCGACCAATTGCTTGACGAGGGCCAGGCCGATACCGAGGCCACCTTGCGAACGCTCTCGATGACCACCGACCTGCGCAAACAGCCGGAAGACGTCGCTCTGCATCTCGGCCGGAATGCCTACTCCATTGTCGCGGATGGTGATGACAGCTTTGCCGCCGTCCGCGGTCACCGATAGTTTGATCGTTCCGCCGGATGGCGTGTATTTTGCTGCGTTGGTCAGCAGGTTGGCGATGACCTGCGACACGCGGGCCGGGTCCGCATCGATCCAAAGATCTGCGGTGGGGATATCGAGCTCGAAGGTGTGTGCTGCGCGATCGATAAGCGGGCGGCTGGCCTCGGCCGCTGAATGAACGACGTCCGCGACCCTGACCTTCTCCTGGCGCAGCTCGATCTTTCCTTGGCTGACACGCGAAACATCAAGGAGATCGTCGATCAGCCTAACCAGGTGGTCCAACTGACGGTCCATCATCTCGCGAAGCTCGTAAGCCCTCACATCGTCGGGATCGCGCCGCAGGATATCGAGACCATTGCGAAGCGGTGCAAGTGGGTTGCGAAGCTCATGGGCAAGAGTGGCCAGGAACTCGTCCTTGCGGCGGTCCGCTTCCTTCAGCGCCTCGGCCTGGGTCTGAAGCTGGTCCCGCTGCTGCTCGATCTGTTGGCGCTGACGATAGAGTTCGAAAAAGACCTCTGCCTTATGGCGCAGCACATCGGGCTCGATCGGCTTCTGGATAAAATCCACGGCTCCCGCTTCATATCCCTCGAAGCGGCGGCGCTCGCTCGTGCTGCCGGCGGTAACAAAGATGATCGGGATGCGGCGGGTTCGCTCATTGCCGCGCATCAGTTCGGCAAGCTCAAAACCGTTGAGGCCAGGCATCTGGACGTCTATCAAGGCGAGCGCGACATCATCCTCAAGGAGGATTTCGAGCGCCTGGTCGCCGGAGCGGGCTTTCAGAAGATACAGGTCGTCGCGACGAAGCAGCGCTTCGAGAGACAGGAGGTTTTCTTCGAGATCGTCGACCAGCAAAAATTTGACGGGGTTCATGGCTCAACCTTTTGCAGATAAGTAGCTATCGAAGCAAGTGACAAAATATCGGCTTTCGCAACGGCTTTAATCGCAGCCTCTGGCATGGCGTCCTGAAACGCCGTGTCTGGTTCCTGAACAATTGCGATGCCGCCTGCGTCGGCGATCGCTTTGAGGCCCAAAGCCCCATCCTGGTTGGCGCCGGTCAGAACAATACCAATCAGGCCGGGACCGTAAATGTCTGCAGCCGATTCAAACAGGACATCGATCGACGGACGGGAAAACAGCACGGGCTCATCGGCGGATAGCGCAAGTGACCTGTCTGTTTCGACAAGCAGATGGTAGTCTGGCGGCGCGAAGTAGATAGTCCCTGCTTCGAGCGGAACCTTGTCCTCTGCCTCAACGACATTAAGGGCGCATTTTGCGGCAAAGAGCTCGGCAAGAACGCTGCGTTTGTCCGGAGGTATATGAACCACCACCATGATCGGTAATCCGAAGTCGGCAGGAAGCGCTGGCAGGATAACGGATAGCGCCTCAAGGGCACCAGCCGATGTACCGATCACGACAGCCTCTGGACTGGAGGTGCTCATCGGACCGCCTTCTGGTAGATCTTCTCTTCGCGAACGACGTCTGTGAACGCATTGGCATGCGCCGAGAACCGAAGGCTTTCCTTCGCGCCGATCCCCAAAAAGCCTTTCCGCGCGAGCGATTCCTTGAACAGGCCGATGGTCCGATCCTGAAGTGGCCGATCGAAGTAAATCATCACATTGCGACAGGAGATCAGATTCATCTCGCCGAAGACCGCGTCTGTCACAAGGCTATGGTCGGAAAAAACGACACGCTCCCTGAGGCTGCGGTCGAATGTCGCCCGGCCATAACCGGTGGTGTAATAATCTGACAAAGACGACTTGCCGCCTGACGCTCGGTGGTTTTGCGTGAAGAGCTGCATGCGATCGAGATCATAGACACCGGCTTCGGCGATCCTCAACGCTTCCTGGTTGATATCGGTGGCATAGAAGATCGTCCTGTCCTCCAGACCCTCCTCGCGGAACAGGATCACAAAGGAATAAAGTTCCTCCCCGCCGCTGCAGCCAGCGATCCAAATCTTAAGCGATGGATAGGTCTTAAGATGCGGCACCACCTTCTCGCGAATGGCGCGAAAGTAGCTCGGATCGCGAAACATCTCGCTCACCTGCACGGTCAGATAGCCAAGCAACCGCGGCAGCATCGCCTCGTCGTGCAAGACGCTTTCCTGGATGGCCGAAATAGTCGGAAACCCCAGTTGCTCACGGGCCTGACGCAGGCGTCGCTTCACCGATGCCATCGCGTAATTGCGGAAGTCATAGTGGTAGCGGACGTAGAGCGCCTCCAGCAGCAGCCGGATCTCGATGTCCTCGATCTTGTCGAATGTCTCGCTCATCGCGGCATCCAGACGCGGACGAGCGATAGCAGCTTTTCGACGTCGAGTGGTTTGGCCATATAATCGTTGGCGCCGGCATCGATGCAGCGCTGCTGATCGTCGGGCATCGCCTTGGCCGTCAGAGTGATGATCGGCAGCTTTTTCCAGTCAGGATTTTTTCGGATCGCCCGCGTTGCTGTCAGGCCATCCATCACCGGCATCATCACATCCATCAGCACCAGATCGATCTTGGACACGTCATCGGCGCTGGATTTCTCCAGGGCGTCGAGCGCCTCCTGGCCATTGCGGGCTATCTGAATGAGCGCGCCACGGGGCTCCAGAATATTCGTGAGGGCGTAGACATTACGCACGTCGTCTTCAACAATGAGGATCCGGCGTCCCTCAAGCAGGGCGTCGCGGTGACGCGCCTTGCGGATCATCTTCTGCTGCTCGTCCGGCAGCTCCGAGACGACCTGGTGCAGGAACAGCGACACCTCGTCCAGCAGCCGCTCCGGCGACTTTGCCCCTTTGATGATGATCGACTTCGAATAGCGACGAAGTTTTTCCTCCTCGTCGGATGCGAGCACGCGACCGGTGTAGACGATCACCGGTGGGAAGGAATGCGTGTCCTCCTGGCTGATGGTTTCAAGCAGCGAGTACCCCGACGCGTCCGGAAGTGAAAGGTCAAGAACCATGCAATCAAATGTCTGGTCCTTCAGCAGTGCCAAGGTTTCCGCTGCTGTCCCGGCGCTGACCGTCTCGACGTCGTGTGACGTGAGAAGCTTGGCGACGGCCTCTCGTTGAACCTCGTTGTCTTCAACGATCAGAACACGGCGCACGCCTTGCGTAAGCTTTGCTTCAAGCTTGTGCAGCACTTCGACCAGTTGCTCGCGCTGCACCGGCTTCAGCATGTAGCCAACAGCCCCGAGCGACAGGGCAGTCTCCGTATAGTCGTCGCCCGAGACGATATGGATCGGAATATGCCGGGTGCGGACATCCCGCTTCAGACGATCGAGGACGGAGAGGCCGGACTGATCGGGTAAGCCAACATCGAGGACGATGGCGCTCGGCATGAACTGCTGCGCGAGGTTAAGGGCGTCCTGGGCGGTGCCTGCTACGAGCGAGCGGAAGCCCATCTCGCGGGCGAGGTCACGCAAGATCGCCGCGAAGGTCTGATCATCTTCGACGACAAGCAGAATTCGTCGCTCGTCCGAGGGCATAGCGCGGTCGTCCTCCACAATCGCTCGCGGCAGTAGCGCCGTCGGTTGACTTGGTGCTGCTGAAGCAGCGGGTGCGAGGGGTACGGCATTGCCGACCGGAGCTCTCGGCGCGACGATGGCAGGATCGTAGGCGAGCGGGAGCGTGACCGTTAAGGTGCTGCCTTTCCCTTCCTGGCTTCTGATATGGATCGTACCACCCAGCAGGCGCACGAGTTCACGGGAAATAGACAGGCCTAATCCCGTGCCGCCAAACTTGCGGCTGATCGTTCCATCCGCTTGATGGAAGGCCTCGAAAATCCGTTTTTGCTGCTCCGGCGCGATGCCGATCCCCGTGTCCGTCACCCCAAAGGCGACCTGGCCGTCGCCCGTTCGGTTCATCGAAAGCGTAACCTTGCCTTTCTCGGTGAACTTGAAAGCGTTAGACAGCAGGTTTTTGAGGATCTGTTCGATCCGCTGCAGATCGGTCTCGATGACTGCGGGGCATTCCGGCGAGATGTCGATCTCGAAACCGAGCGACTTGTTTTTGGCAATTGGTTCGAAGACTTGACGCAGGTTGTTGGATAGACGCTCGACGGAGACGGGTTCGGGCCGGATGTCGACATGGCCCGCCTCGATTTTGGAAAGATCAAGAATGTCGTTGATCAGGTTGAGAAGATCGTTACCTGAAGACTGGATGGTCTGGGCATACTTGACCTGCTCGGCCGTCAGGTTGTCGTCGGGATTGTCCGCCAGCAGTTTCGCCAGGATCAACGACGAGTTCAGCGGCGTGCGCAGCTCATGCGACATGTTGGCCAGGAAGTCGGACTTGTATCGGCTGGCCTGCTCCAGCTCGCGGGCTTTCAGCTGAGTTGAGGCGTTGGAGCGCTCCAAGTCGTCTTTTTGCGATTCCAGCTGTTGCGCCTGCTCCTCAAGCTGAGAGTTCGTCTGCTCCAGTTCGACCTGCTGCTGTTCGAGCCGCGCTTGCGACTCCTTCAAGGCCCGACCCTGTTCCTCGAGTTCTTCGTTCGAGACCCGCAGTTCCTCGCTCTGCACCTGCAGCTCTTCCGATTGTCGCTGGGTTTCCTCCAGAAGGTTCTGCAACTCACTTCGATAGTTCGCCGAACGAATGGCGGTGGCGATCGTGCCGGATGCCTCTTTAAGGAACGCGAGGACGCGTTCATCCACAGGCCGCAGGAAGCCGAGCTCGATCACAGTGTTCACGTTGTGGTCGATCGCCGCCGGGGCAAGAACCAGGTGCCGCGGCTTATCCCGGCCAAGCGCCGAGCCGAACTCCAGATAGTTTTCCGGCACGTCGTTGACGATGACGGGTTTGCCCTCGACCGCCACCTGTCCGAGCAGACCTTCACGGGGCCTGACCAAATCCGGAAGCTTTGCATCGGCGGGGACGCCGTAGGTCGATGAACGCTTGTAGGCATCTGACCCACCCACGAAGATTGCCCCGGCGACGGCCCCGACGTGGTTTGCTAGGTAAGTCAGAATGCTGCCGCCAAGTTGCTCGGTGCGCTGGTCGCCCATCATCGCGGATGCCAGTCCAAGATTACCCGCCTGCAGCCATTCTTCGCGGCGACGGGCGAGGGTAGAACGGCGGATCAAAACGCCGATGGCGATGGTCAGGAGAATGCCGAGGATGCCGGCAAGTACGCCGCTCAAAAGCGCAGTACCATAGGCATTGTTCATTTCCTCGAGGCGCTTTGCCCGCAATACCGCTTCTTCTCGGCTCATCGCCGAGAGCTGTCCGCGCACGGCATCCATAGCCACCTTGCCGCGATCGGAGTTGACGACTGCCAGTGCCGCGTCCAAACCTTGGCTGCGACGAAGATCGATCGTCTGCTTCAACTCCGCCAGCTTGGCATCGACATGCTGCTTGAGTATGGGCAGGCGCCGGACCTGGGCCGGATTATCGCTGGTGAGCTCGCCAATTTCCTGGATCTTGGCCGGGATCGTATCAAGGGCCGTGTTGTACGGATCGAGGTACCGTTCGTTGTTCGTGAGTAGGAAGCCGCGCTGGCCGGTTTCCGCGTCCTGCGTGCTCGACAGCAACTCGTCCAATGTGATGATCACCTCGTGCGAATGGACGATCGCCTCTGTATTCTCCCGCAGCGTCTTCAGGTTGATGTAGGCAAACGCGCCGCTGATCAGGAAGAAAACAATCGCGCCGGCGAGGCTGAGGGCGACGACGGGGTCGAGACCGAGACCACGGCGGGTCAGGTCTTGAGAAGCGGTCTGTGGCATGTGTCTGTTCCTGAACAAGGCGAGGCAAGGTCGTGGCGGAGTATATGGGCGAGCTACTTCTAGCTAGTGCAACAGCCGCCGTCATCAATATTCTGCTATTATTCCTCCGACGGGCTGTTGCCGACAGGCCCATAACAGGCGAACCATCACTTGCTTGTGTGCGGTCGGCTGAAGCCTGCGGACGACCCATGCGCGCCGGCGTTCCTGCCGAAGGCAAATGGCCTCGCGGAAAGAAGATCCGGAAATGGGTATCCAACGCAATGATGCAGAACTTGACCGGTACAAAACGCGTTTCGCACGTTGCGGGAAATCTTGCATGAGCGTCACTCATACAAAAGCCTAGGTCCTGTTGACAAAGTATGGCAGCCATATCTTTGCGGCTGCCAGGGCGAGGAATGCCGAGAAGGATTTTCGTGTCTTGTCGTATCGGGTCGCGACGCGCCGGAACTGCTTGAGACGGTTGAACATCCGCTCGATGCGGTTTCGATCTTTGTAAACCCGAAAGTCGCAGGC
>Ga0209070_100254_pt1 | contig 51702 bp, 47 predicted proteins | sample SynthPrep_5_END__FD_187205 | JGI IMG/M metagenome (GOLD analysis project Ga0209070, IMG submission 187205) | Synthetic microbial communities from Ohio, USA - SynthPrep_5_END_DS10_MetaG (SPAdes) (version 2) | ecosystem: Engineered > Bioreactor > Aerobic > Activated sludge | place: USA: Ohio... | reverse complement strand
TCTTTTACAGATTGGCTTCGGCAAAAGAGGCTAATCGGCTGCGTACCACCCCATTCAAATTGATCGTTGTACTGCCTTCAAAGTTTTTAAAACGCTCCACGATATAAGTTAGACCAGACGTTACTGCAGTAAGGTAGTTGCTGTCGATTTGCGAAAGATTACCCGAGCAAATGAGTTTTGTGCCTTCGCCACAACGGGTAATAATGGTTTTTAACTGCGCTGCGCTCAGGTTCTGACACTCGTCCAAAATTACAATAGCATTCTGGATGCTACGCCCACGCATAAAATTAACCGATTTAAATTGAATATTGGCTTTTTCCATAATGTAATTCACGCTGGCATGCGGGTGTTCATCGGTTTTATGCAGCACTTCTAAAGAGTCGGTAATTGCCGCCAACCAAGGCGCCATTTTCTCTTCTTCTGAGCCGGGCAAAAAGCCGATGGACTCGGCAATTTCCGGCGTATTGCGAGTCACTATAACCTTGTCGTACATGCCTTTTTCAATCACCAGCTCCAACGCTGCGGCCAAGGCAATCAAGGTCTTACCACAGCCTGCCGGGCCGGTGAGAATCACCAGATCCATTTGCGGATCTAACAATGCTTGCATAGCCATAGCCTGATAGATGTTTTTGGGGTGAATACCCCAAGCATGACGATGCATTAAGCGTTCGTAACCAAAATCTAGAATTTTTAACTCAGTTTCCGTTATCGCGACCACCTTACCCGCAAAACTCTCCGCTTCATCTACCAGATATTCATTAATGTAGGCATTAGGCAACACTTTGCGACTAACATAATGCACCGTATCACGGCCTTCGTTCACGCTGCGGCAATCCCCCACTAATGGCCAGAATTCACCGGGAAATTTGTAATAGCCTTTGTACAAAAAACGTACGTCATCAATAAGCTGATCGGTACGATAATCCTCTACCAATTTAAGACCCGCACCTTTCGCTTTCAGGCGCATATTAATATCTTTGGTAACCAAGATAACCTTTACCGGGTTTTTTTCCCGCTGCAGATACAACGCAGTATTAATAATTAAGTGATCATTCTCACCACCCGGCAAGCCAGGAATTTCATCTTTTAAATGGTGGTCATTAATAATAAAAATATGCCCGGCTGGTCGTTCTTCTTGCTGCGATGGCAAAGCTACACCGTGTAGCATTTGTTCAGGACTGGCATCTCTCAACACATCTTCCAGCGCCCTGATCGCTACGCGGGCATCACGACTTACGTCTTTGTGCCGGTCTTTAATATGATCCAGCTCTTCCAGCACCGTCATCGGGATAACTACGTCGTGTTCTTCAAAATTTAGGAAAGCGAAAGGTTCATGCAGCAGAATATTAGTATCAAGGACATAGATTTTTTTCTCTTTGGACTTTTTACGCGCCATACACACTCCTTCGGGTTTCGGCTGGCAGAACAACCATTGCGGTTTATTTCTGCACATCTCACTTCAGCACTCTTACTTCCACACGTTTTATTCCTGTCTTGTTTATAATCAGCATAGTGCAACTTGGACAGACTGCTACACTAAAATGACAGTTTATAAACTAACTTAACTACATTGCCGCCGCAGGATGACACTAATATGACAGTGCGGTTCGAATACCAAAGAAAAACCTGCATTAGACAGATGCAACGAAATCGGATTCGCTGTACCATGACGCCCCGTTTTTTGACTGTTAGGGTTTAGAATGAATTTCGCATTGGGACAACGCTGGATCAGCGATACGGAGTCTGATTTAGGGTTAGGTACTGTTATCGCACAAGAAGGCCGCATGCTTACGTTACTGTTTCCGGCCAGCGGTGAAACCCGCCTTTATTCCCAGCAAGAAGCCCCTTTAACCCGGGTGAGTTTTAATGTCGGTGACGAGATAAAAAGTGCCGAAGGCTTTACCCTGCAGGTACAGCAAATTACGGAACAGCAGCAATTACTAAGCTATCACGGTATCCGACTGGATACCGGTGAGGCAGTGGTATTAAGAGAGACCTTCCTCGACCACTTTTTAAGTTTTAACAAACCCCAAGATCGGCTCTTTGCTGGTCAAATTGATCGTTTTGAGTATTTTCCGCTGCGTTATCAAAGCTGGCAACAGCAGCAAAAACTGCAGCAAAGCCCATTACGAGGACTGGTAGGGGGTAGAGTAAGTCTGATCCCACATCAATTGCATATCGCCCGCGATGTGGCACAGCGTCATGCACCACGTGTGTTACTGGCCGATGAAGTCGGCTTGGGTAAAACCATTGAGGCTGGTTTAATTATTCATCAGCAACTGTTAACCGGCTTAGCAAGTCGGGTGCTGATTGTGGTACCTGAGTCATTACAGTATCAATGGCTGGTTGAAATGCTACGCCGCTTTAATTTACGCTTTGCTATTTTCGATGAGGAGCGTTGCCAACAGGCCCAATTAGATGCCGACAATCCTTTTGATACCGAACAATTAGTATTGTGCAGCATGGAGTTTCTGGCGAAAAAGAAAAGCTGGCATGAACAAGCCGTTAGCAGTCATTGGGATTTATTAGTGGTAGATGAAGCTCATCATCTACACTGGCATCCAGAAAAACCTAGCGCAGAGTATCAACGGGTAGAAGCTCTGGCACTAGATACCGCTGGGCTGATCTTACTAACCGCCACGCCTGATCAATTGGGTCATCAAAGTCACTTTGCACGACTTCGCTTACTAGATCCAGAGCGCTTTTACGACTATGAGCAATTCCAGCAGCAAGAGCAGGATTACCAGCATATTGCCGAACTGGCTCGTCAGTTATTAGCCAACGATACCTTAGATGCAGCGCATATCACACAATTGCAGCAACTGCTGACTGATGATGACAGCCAGACTTTCCTGGCGGCTTTACAAAACAACCCGGCATCTCAAACCGAGAGCCGTGAGTTACTGCTGCAGAAATTACTAGACCGCCATGGCACCGGCCGCATTTTGTTCCGTAATAGCCGGAACAATATCAAAGGTTTCCCGCAGCGTTGCCCCAAGCCCGTGCCACTTAATATGCCGGAGCAATATCAAAACGCGTTAAAAGTGCAGCGTTCACTGAGTAAGGATGCGCCACTGGCAGCCAAAATACATGCAAACTTATTCCCAGAACAAGTGTTCCAAGCCTTCGAAGGTGACAAGAGTCAATGGTGGCAATTTGATCCACGCGTCAGTTACCTGTTAGAGCAATTAAAAGCCCACAAGCGCGCCAAATTTCTGGTTATCTGTGCTAAAGCCGCTACAGCACTCGCTCTGGAAGAAGCGCTAAGACTGAGTGAAGGCATTCGGTCCGCCGTATTCCATGAAGGTATGAGCATCATAGAGCGCGATAAAGCCGCCGCCTACTTTGCTCAGGAAGATCACAGCGCTCAGGTATTAATTTGTTCAGAAATAGGCAGCGAAGGCCGTAACTTCCAGTTTGCTAATCATTTAGTACTGTTTGATTTGCCACTAAACCCCGATTTACTAGAGCAACGTATCGGGCGTTTGGACCGGATAGGTCAGCAGCAAGATATTCAGATCCATATTCCGTACTTTACCAATAGCGCACAGCAGTTGTTGGTCGATTGGTACCAACAAGGCTTAAACGCCTTTGCCCGCACCTGCCAAACCGGCCGGCTGATTTTTGAACAACAAAAAGCACAGCTCGAGTTGTTGCTGGCTGATTATCAGGGGCAAACTGAACACGCAGAGCAAGTTACTCAGTTGATTGCTGAATGCGCCAATTTACAACAACAGCTACAACAACAATTAGAGCAAGGCAGAGATCAGTTGTTGGAGCTTAACTCCAGCGGCGGTGCCAAAGCGCAGCAGTTGTGCAACGAAGTCGGCGCGATAGACGAAGATGTTAAACTGCCCATGCTGATGTTTAAAGCATGGGATTTACTGGGCGTAGCACAAGAAGATCGCTCTGATACCAGTATTATCCTGCGCCCCTCTGAGCAGCTACAAATGAATTACCCTGGGCTGGATGACGAAGGCACAACCGTAACCTTCGACCGTGCAACTGCCTTGGCAGAGGAAGATATTCAGTTCTTAAGTTGGGATCACCCGATGGTTTCCGGCACCCTGGATATATTAACCAATGACCAACTGGGCAACAGCGCAGTGGCTTTATTGGCCAATAAGGCGTTACCGGTAGGCAGCTTTTTTGTGGAACTGATTTATATTGCAGAAGCGACCGCGCCTGCAGCTTTGCAACTTGGTCGTTATTTACCGCAAACACCGGTGCGGCTATTACTGGATAAAACGGGCAAAGATTTAGCGGCTAAAGTGCCGTTTGAGAACTTTAACCGCCAGTTAAAGCCGGTAGGTCGCCAAACAGCGACCAAGCTGGTCAATGCACTACAAAGCTTTATTCACCCTCTGCTAGCCGGCGCGGAGCAACAAGCCGTTGAGCAATTAAATCTTTTAGTCACTCAAGCCCAACAGCAGATGCAACAGGCGTTAACCGCAGATATTGAGCGGCTACAGGCACTACGCAAGATAAACCCGCTAGTGCGTGAGGAAGAAATTACCCATTTAGCAGACCAACGGCAACAACTTGGCGAATATTTGCAAAAAGCCCGATTAAAACTGGATGCTATTCGTTTAATTATCGTCAGCCACGATTAACGCTATGCTGTTAGAATACAGGCCACCGCTGACGCCCTATTTGGATATTCTGTATCAAGACCACGATATCGTGGTTTTGAACAAACCTAGCGGCTTACTCTCAGTACCTGGCAAAGCGCCAGAGCATTACGATAGCTTGCAATATCGGGTGCAGCGGGTTTGGCCAACGGCTTCTGTAGTACATCGTTTGGATATGGCGACGTCGGGCGTTATGGTCATGGCGCTAAATAAAGACGCGCAGCGCGCCTTAAACCGACAGTTTCAGCTACGCCAAACCGCAAAACGTTATTTTGCCAGAGTCACGGGTTGCATCACTGCAGACAGCGGCAGTATAGAGTTGCCGCTTATTTGCGACTGGCCCAACAGACCAAAACAAAAAGTCTGTTATCAGCATGGCAAACCCTCGTTAACTCATTTTAAGGTGCTTAGTCGCCATAACACGGAAAGCAGGGTAGAATTAGAACCGGTCACAGGTCGCTCACATCAGCTTAGAGTACATTTGCAGTTTATTGGTCATCCAATCCTAGGTGACAAATTCTACGCGGATAGCACCGTAAAAGCAGCAGATAGACTACAATTGCATGCTTATACTTTATCGTTTTATCATCCAGTACAGGGAACTTGGCTAACATTTTCGGCAATTTGTCCTTTTTAGGTGAAAATATAAACACTTATTAACGCAACATTCAGTTAACTCAGGTACAATTAGGCTGGTTTATAAATAATCGCTAGAAATTTGTGCAAAACTAATAATACTATCAAAACAATATGGTAAACTTACCGAAGTTTGCTAAGTTGGATGAATCTAAGGAGAAACGGATGAAACTTAAAGCAACCGCTATAGCAGTTTTAGCAGCTCTACCGCTGTTAACCACTCAAGCATTTGCCAACACACCATCAGCTCAAGACCTGGAAAAAAAGGTTTTTGGCTCGCTATTTGGTGAAGGTTACTGGACTGACGTACGTAAAGGCCAATCTAGTGATTGGGGTAATGTTGAGAATGGTTGGGGCGCGGGCCTAGAGATCGGCTACCGTATCAACCAAACTTGGGGTGTACGTGCTGAATATGCGCGTCAAAGCTTAGATTCGTTAACGCAGAGTTCTCGTGTTACCGGTGATCGCTTTGGTCTAGATGCGATGTATCATTTAGCTGATAGCAATGTCTATTTAGTTGGTGGCTGGAAACATTTTGAGAACGTAGCCTATTCAGACGCTTTAAATATCGGTGTAGGTTACCGCTACTTTTTAAACGAAAGTCTAGCATTATTTGTTGAAGGCAATCGCTTCCGCGGCATCAACAAAGGCAACTGGAATGATGCTTCTGTCAAAGCCGGTGCCACTTGGGTATTTGGTGCAACGGCAGCCGCCGCGCCAACACCTGCACCACAACCAGCACCACAACCAGCACCTGCACCAGTAGTTGTTGACTCAGACGGTGACGGCGTACCAGATAGCCAGGATAAATGCCCTAACACACCTGCTGCGCACAAAGTCGACGCTCAGGGTTGTACCATCTATACCGAGAAAATGGATCGGGTAGGTGACGTGGATATCGAAGTTCGCTTCGCGTTTGACTCTGCTGTGGTTTCTGCTGACGGTCAAACTGAAGTTAATCAGTTAGCTGCCTTTATGAAACGCTTCCCAGAAGCAGTTGTATTCGTTGAAGGTCACGCGTCCAACATCGGTAACCCAGATTACAACATGCGCTTATCAGAGCGCCGTGCTAAAGCAATTGCCGATCTGTTAACAGCTCAAGGTATTAACAGCTCACGCATCACCTCTAAAGGTTTTGGTGTAACTCAGCCGCGCGTTCAGGGTAATACCCGTGACGCACATCGTGCTAACCAGCGCATTGAAGCGAAAGTTACTGCTACTATCAAAGAGCCAGTGCTGCGTTAATAACCGCTTTGTACTAGTTTGAAATAAAGCCGCTACTCTAGCGGCTTTATTATTACTACTTTTATAGCTTTCCCTGCATTTTCATGCAAAAATTTGTTGCTGTGCTTTGCAATCACTGCTAATTTTTAGCTCGCAAATAAATACTCCGGGAAAGAGTAATGAACCCTATTGTTTTTCGATTTTTGAGTGCACTGTCACTCGCTACCCTCTCCGCAGCAGCAGTGGCAGACACTGAAAATACGGTACAATTACAACATGCATCACATGTCTGTAATGATGAACAAGAAACGATTCGACTAGCCGCAAACGATCATCTCCGTGAGATGGCTAAAGCGCTGGTAGAATTTAAAGCCACCAAGTATTGTTTTATCATGCATCCCTCGCAAGTAGTGAAAGTACTTGAACATCGGGGTAACTATATAAAGTTTAGCCATGACAACAAGGTGCTATATACTTTTGTTGAACATATACTCTCTAATGAGCAATTATTGTCACAACAGCGCTTATAAACTTCAGAATACTGCATAGCCGCCGATAAAGAGGAAGAATAAACACCTCACAAGATCCTGGAGTAGCTAGTGTTAAACTTCTTGCTGTCAGTCGCCTTCACAGGTGCGCTACTCTTAAATGTCTCAGGTGTGCATGCCAGTAACAACTGGAGTGATATCCAGCGCCAAGCGCCGGATATCACTTTACAAGTGCTTGAGTCTGCCAGTCTTTCCCTCACAATGCTAAGCGAGCCAAGTTCTGCGTTACAACCACGTGGTACGATTGTGCTGCTACCCGATCAGCAGCAGCATGCCTTTAGCCCAGACTTGCTTAATACGTTAAGATTGAGCTTACCGGCAGCAGGCTGGCATCTATTAGTATTGCCAGCACCAGATCCTGTTGAGTTGGTTGCCCCTGAGGAAAAACTACAATTACAAAAAACACAGTTAGCACAGCGCTGGCAGCTACTCAATGAGCAAGCGAACTTGCGCCAGCCCGTTATCGCTATTGCTCAGGGTGAAACAGCAGCACTATTTAATCTCTTAATCAGCGAAACCTTAACCAGCCAACCTAACGCCCTAGTTAATCTGGGTGCGTATCTAGCTAATTATCAACAACATAAACAGCTACTACAGCAAGTATCACTAGCACCTTTACCACTGCTTGATCTTATCACTGCAATAGACCATCCACACGCTATAGCAGCGTTAGAGCAACGACTACTTATTGCCAGACAACAAAATAACGCGCTATATCGTCAACGTTACCTGGCAGAGGCTTATCATGATGCGCCAATGCAACAATGGTTAACTAAAGAGATCATTGGTTGGTTACGTACTAGCGGTTTTTAACACGTTGTTGTTTTATCAGCTCATAAGCTGCCTGAATATCCTGCGTCCTACGTTTAGCTACATCAAGCATTGCTGCCGGCACACCTTGCGCCATTAATTTATCCGGGTGGTGTTGTGCCATCAATTTACGGTATGCACGCTTTAAATCCTGTTCAGATACGTCGGATGAGCAACCCAATACCTGATAAGCAGCAGCTAAAGATAAACTGTGATCCTCCCCCCGACGCTGCCCCTGCTGAAAGCGCGACTGGGCTTGATAAGCCAACAAAAGTTGCTCAAGTGTCGTTTGTGAAATGTTAAGACACTCCGCTACTTGCTTTAACAGTGCGTATTGATCTGGCGCTACCCGTCCTTCAACACAAGCAATGCTTAACTGGATCTCTAAAAAAAGTTGTAATACATCCGGGCGTTTCTTATAACGTTGATAAAACTCAGTGATCTGCGCCCGAAACGGAAAATTGATGGCCTTGCCGTCACGAAATGCCGCCTGAGCTTCTTTTTGCTGTTGGGTATTTAAGCCCAACTGCTGCATAAAATGACTCGCCTGATTAATGTGTGCTTTGGTAACAACGCCGGTCGCTTTGGCAATATGACCCATCGCGGCAAAGCTGCTGTACATAAACAACGCCTGCTCATCATCTTGACCGAATACACCTTGTAAACCTTCCCAATTTCCAAGCTTGCGTTGGAACCATTGGTCAAAATAGTGTCCAACCAACACACCTAAAATTAAACCTGGAAGCTTAAACAGTGCTAAACCAAATAACGCCCCGAGAATTTTTCCCCACACTCATTTTTCTCCGTAAAACTGCAGATGATTAATTATGTAAGCAACCTTATAAGCTTGCTTGGACAAGACGTTGCAAACTCAGGCACTATATCGGATTAGCAGGAATTCTAAAATTGATTTATCATAACAGACCCGTGACCAATGCCGGGAAGCAGACAGAAGATATGAGTATCAAGGTATGAAACAAGGTTTGAGTTTAGCGGGGTTAATCTGGGCAGCAATGAGCTCAATGCATGTGCAGGCTGACCAGAACAGTATTCAGACCTGTTACCAGCCCCTCCAACTGCCCGATATCCTGCAAGGGCTCGATAACACTGATCAACGCATCCGTATCTACTCTGATCATGCGTCGTTGCAAGATAGCCAGCATGCCGTTTTTTCTGGCAAGGTACAGATCTTTCATAAAGATACCTTGCTACAGGCCCCCAATGCTCGGTATAGCCCAGAGCAACAGAGCTTAGTAGCCGATGGTGGCATCGAATATTTTAGCAACGATCTTTATGTTAGTAGTAGCTTTTTTAACGCCGACCTTGCCAGCAATCAAGCAACGCTTGGGAATGCCCGCTATCAATTTGTCGCTCAGGCTGGCAGGGGGGAAGCTGCAACGTTGAAAGCTTCTGAACAATCACTGACGCTGGAAAAAGCACTTTTTACTGCTTGTCCTGAACAAGACAACAGCTGGGCATTGCATGCCGCGAATATCAATATTCCTGCCGATGCAGGTTGGGGCGAAGCACATCATGCGGTATTTAAAATTAAAGATATACCGGTATTTTATCTACCCTACCTCACTTTCCCGGTGGATGATCAACGCAAAACAGGTGTGTTAATTCCTAAAATAGGCAGTTCGCAGCGACGTGGTGTCGAACTGGAAGTCCCCTATTATATTAATTTAGCTGAAAACTATGATCTTACGCTATCGCCACGCTTTATGAGTGAAAGAGGTACCCAGCTAAAATCACAGTTCCGCTACCTGACCGAGCAACATCAGGGCCTAATGCAGTTAGAATACTTGCACAATGACAGTGAGAAACCTGCTGGCTTCGGTGAACGCTATCTCGGACACCTAAGTCATCGCTCTGATTTTAGTAGCAAATGGCGTGGCTACATTGACTTTACCGATGTTAGTGACAGCGCTTATCTTACCGATCTGGGCTCAGACTATAATAATCAAAGCGATACGCAGCTTTATCGCGAAGCTAGTCTTAGTTATTTTGGTGAGCAGGTGCACTCACATTTAAAAATACAAGGTTTTGAGATCCTAGGTAATTACAATCAAGCATACCAAGCCTTACCGCAGTTAAGTCTTGCCTCGGCTAAGCCCATCGCACTTGGCGACATGCTGCAAGCCAGTTGGTACAGTCAGTACGCGCATTTTCGTAATGACGAAGCATTCTATACCGCAACCGATCGATTACATTTAGAACCTACTTTGCGCTTGCCTTTTATTACCCCCGCTTTTGAAATGACAGCAGAAACCAGCCTGCTTTATACGTATTATCAACAACAAAGCCTAAGTGATCTAACCACTGAGCAGTCTGAGGTTACTCGCGCCATTCCCAAGCTGCGCTTACATGCCCGACTAAATTTGGAGCGAGAATACGATTGGTTTGGCGAACAAGCATTGCAAACCTTTGAACCACAGGTGCAGTATCTCTACATTCCACACCGGGACCAAAGCCAGATCGGCCTGTACGACACAACCCGATTACAGGATGATTATTATGGTCTGTTCCGACAGAATCGTTTCTCTGGCCTGGATAGAATCAATGAAGCAAATCAGCTAACGGTGGGCTGGACTACCCGCTTCTACGACAATACCGACAATGAGTTATTCCGCTTTAGTCTCGGCCAGATATTTTTTCTGAAAGAGCCTGAAGTCACTGATGATGTCTTGACACAGGACCTAACTTCTACCGAATCGATGCTAGCGTCTGAAATGGTCTGGCACTGGTATCGTCGCTGGTATGTCAGTAGCGCTCTACAGTATGATATTGATAGTAAAAAACTTATTAAGAGTAATGCCAGTCTTGACTATCGTGGCAACGAGAATACCTTGTTGCAATTGAACCATAGATACAGCCGGGCAGTCTCAGGAGTGGAAATACAGCAACTTGGCCTAATTGGTGCGGTGCCATTACAGCAAAATTGGCAACTGATTGCCAGTTACTATCGGGATGTGACAAATCATCGTATGATAGATGCTAATGTAGGGTTGCAATACGAATCCTGTTGCTGGGCAGTGCGCTTTGTTGCAAGACGACAAATACGTGCCGATTTAGATGTTGCTATCGACAATGTTAATCAACTCGCCCGTCTGGACAGTGGTTTTAGTTTACAGTTTGTCTTTAAAGGTTTTGGCGATAAAGCCGGATTTGGCGTTTCCGATATGTTATCGAATGGCATCTTCAGTTATCGACGTCCATATTTACTAACTAATTAATGTAGGATTTTATGAAGTTACAACAATTTATCTGTGTGGTTTTGCTAGGTTTTGCCAGCGTTGCCCTGTCAGCCACCGAACGCGAAATTGACCGGGTTGCCGCTATTGTTGATAGCGGTGTTATCTTAAAAAGTGATGTGGACGAAATTGTCACTCGTGTAAAGCGTAATGCACAAGCACAAGGCCAAACGCTCCCGTCAGACCAAGCGTTGCGAACTCAAGCCACAGAACGGTTAATTATGACCAATCTACAAGTACAGATGGCGCAGCGCATGGGTTTACAAATTAGCGATGCGCAACTAGACGATACTATCCGCAATATCGCTCAGGGCGAAAACATGACGCTGGAACAATTCCGGCTACAAGTTACCAACGAAGAGGGTAACTACGAGCGCTTCAGAGAAAAGGTACGTGAAGAAATTATTACTAATGAAGTAATGCGGGCGAACGTACAACGCCGTATTTATATCAGCCCACAAGAAGTTGATAACTTACTGAAAGTCATGGAAGAACAAGGTGCAAGCAGTGAGCAATATAAACTAGGACATATCCTGATCACTATCCCTGGCCAAGCCACCACCGAGCAGGTTACTGAATCACGTGAGCGTGCTGATCAGGTTATGAAGCTGTTACGTGATGGCAGTGATTTCCGTCGTATCGCCATCGCCTCATCCGGTGGCGCTAATGCGTTGGAAGGTGGCGAGTTAGAATGGATGAATATTAATGAAATGCCGACCCTGTTTTCTGAAAGTATTCGCGGCCGGAAAAAAGGTGAACTGGTTGGCCCACTGCGTTCAGGTGCAGGCTTTCATATTCTGACTATTTTTGATATTCGCGGCGAAAATGTTGCCGAATTAACGGAAGTAAAAGCGCGCCACATTCTGGTAAAGCCATCAATTATTCTTAGTGAAGAGCGCGCTACCAGCATGTTGAGCGACATGGTTAACAAACTGAGAGCCGGTGACGCCGACTTTGCAGAGCTGGCAAAACAACATTCTGAAGACCCTGGCTCAAAATTAAATGGTGGTGACTTAGGCTGGAACGAAGCCGAAGTTTATGTGCCGGCTTTCCGCGATACATTGAACAGATTACAAATAGACGAGCTAAGTGAACCTTTCCGCACCGAGCACGGTTGGCACATTGTGCAGCTATTAGACCGTCGTACTGTTGATGCTACCGCAGATAAAAAGCGTGACCAGGTGTATCGCATGATTTTCAATCGGAGATTTAATGAAGAGTCTGCTAGCTTTATGCGTGAATTACGCGACGACGCTTACATTGAAGTATTGGCAGACAAATAATGACACTGCGTATTGCCATCACGCCGGGTGAACCGGCAGGTATTGGTCCAGATCTGGTGCTGGCACTGGCGCGTCAGGACTGGCCGGTAGAACTGGTAGTTTGTGCTAATGCAGAGTTAATGCAACAACGGGCTGAGCAACTCGGGTTAAAGGTACACTTAAGACCCTATCAACCAACTCAAGCGGCGCAGCCGCAACAAGCGGGTACCCTTACCATTGCTAATTTTGCACTAAGCGAACCGGTAGTTGCTGGTGAGCTGAATGCTGCGAATGGCCGTTATGTGGTAGATACCTTACATGCTGCGGGTGAAATGGTGTTAGCGGCGGAGGTTGCCGCTATTGTGACTGGCCCAGTCCATAAAGGTATTATTAACCGTGCAGGGATCCCTTTTAGTGGTCACACTGAATTCTTCGCGCAGCAATCTAATACACCCTACGTGGTCATGATGCTGGCGACTGAAGGCTTACGTGTAGCGTTGGCGACCACGCATATTCCACTGGCTTATGTGGCCAAAGCTATTACCCGTGAGCGCCTAACCAAGGTGATCACCATTTTAGATCAAGATCTAAAACAGAAGTTTGGTATTGTGGAACCGAAAATTTACGTCTGTGGTTTAAACCCTCATGCGGGCGAAGATGGCCATTTGGGCCGCGAAGAGATTGATGTTATTAGCCCGACACTGGACGAATTACGTAGTACCGGCATAAAATTGGTTGGGCCTTTACCGGCTGACACCCTATTCCAACCGAAATATTTGAACGAAGCAGATGCTGTGCTAGCCATGTACCACGATCAAGGCTTACCAGTATTAAAATACAAAGGTTTCGGTCGCTCAGTGAATATCAGTTTAGGCTTACCGCTGATCCGCACCTCTGTTGACCATGGCACCGCCCTTGATCTGGCAGCCACAGGCAAAGCCGACCCCGGTAGTCTGTTTCATGCCGTAAACCAAGCGATTCAATTAGCGCAAAGAACAATAACTCCATGACAGATAACGTACACCAAGGCCACCGTGCCAGAAAACGCTTTGGACAAAACTTTTTACATGATCCCCATGTAATAGGTAGAATTGTTAAAGCTATAGCTCCAAAACCAACTGATTTTCTTGTGGAAATTGGCCCTGGTTTAGGTGCTCTTACTGAGCCAGTAGCAGAAGCTGCAGGCAAACTAACCGTTGTAGAGCTAGACCGAGATCTGGCAGAGCGCTTACAACAACATCCACAACTAGCCAGTAAGTTACAAATTTTTCAAGCTGATGCGATGAAGTTTGATTTCGAGCAGTTGGTGAAACCGGGACAGAAACTAAAAGTATTTGGTAATTTGCCCTATAACATCTCAACGCCATTATTATTTCATTTATTTGAATTTGCCGACAGTATTGAAAATATGCACTTTATGTTGCAAAAGGAAGTGGTCGATCGCATGACAGCACCACATGGCAGCAAAACCTATGGTCGCCTAAGTGTTATGACGCAATTTTACTGCCAAGCAATGCCTGTAGTTCAGGTTGGCCCTGGTGCCTTTAAACCGGCACCCAAAGTCGACTCTGCCGTAGTTAGGTTGATCCCTTTTGCAAAAGCAGATCGCGCCGAAGTTGATCCTGCCGTCCTTAACCGCGTGTGTTTAGAAGCCTTTAATCAAAGACGCAAAACCTTACGCAATTGTTTTAGTAATTTTGCTACGGCGGAGCAAATTAGTGACTTGGGTATTGATCCAACATTGCGCCCAGAGCAACTACCTGTTGCCGATTTTGTCAAAATTGCACAATGGCTGGCGACTCAAGACATAACAGAGCAGGAAAACATGCTTCGGGATAACAATATTCTGGAGGATCATGATGAGTCTTGAGCAACAAATTAGCATCTCAGTAGACAGCTTTTATCTGGGGGCTCAGTCGGACCCGGCCACGCAGCGCTATGTGTTCGCTTACTGCGTTAATATTACTAACAATAGCGCAGAACAAGTACAGTTATTACGCCGTTATTGGCAAATTACTGACGGTAATGGTAAACAAACTGAAGTGCGTGGCGACGGTGTGATTGGCGTACAACCGCAGTTACAACCGGGTGAAACCTACAGCTATACCAGTGGTGCGGTGTTAGAAACACCACTGGGAAGCATGCAAGGTTATTATGAAATGATTGATCAATTGCAGCAGCCGTTTCAGACAGCCATTCCGATGTTCCGCCTGGCCATGCCAAATATTCTTAACTGATGGCAACCTATATCATCGGCGATTTGCAAGGTTGCTTCGAGCCGCTAACCCGTTTATTGCAACACATACAATATCAACCACAGCAAGATGAACTCTGGTTTTGTGGTGACTTGATTGCCAGAGGCCCAGACTCTCTGGCTTGTTTGGACTTCGTACGAGACTTAGGTAAACGCGCGCGGGTGGTGCTTGGCAATCATGATCTGAACTTTATCGCCAGTTATTATGGTTTTAGTAAATTAAAAGCGGCTGATAACTTATCACAGCTGCAACAAGCAAGGCATTTACCCGAACTTGTCCATTGGTTATGCCAGCAACCGCTGATCCATCAAAGCATAGAGCTGGATTATCTGATGGTACATGCGGGCTTGGCACCAGAATGGGATCTGGCAACAGCCCTTGATGCCAGTGCTGAAGTATCGGCTTTACTGCAACAAAACCCTACTGGCATACTCGCCGTAATGTATGGCAATACTCCGGTACGCTGGCGCGATGCGAAAACAGAGCAAGAGCGCTGGCGCTTTACTATTAATGCCTGTACCCGTATGCGATTTTGTCAGCATGATGGTGCATTAGAGCTCACCACAAAATCTGGCATTGCGGAGCAACACAATCTAATACCTTGGTATGAGTTCTGGCGCAATAAAACCCACCCTGAACTTTTTTTTGGACACTGGGCGGCCTTAAACGGTTATAGTCCGGTGACCGGTATCCATGCGCTGGATACCGGTTGCGTCTGGGGAAATATGCTGACAGCCTATTGCGTTGAAACTAAACAACGATATAGTGTTAATGCCTAAATAAAAACAATACGCATCTCGCTTTTTTGTATAACACTAAAGAACTATACTAGTATCCAGTATTTTTGAGTGCCATCATCATTTTTGGAGTTGTTATGAAGTTAACCGTTAAGTTAAGGGTAATTGGTGGCTTTAGCATCATCTCCCTCTTGCTGATTTTTATTGGAATTACTGCCTATGCTCAGCTAAACAGTATTAGTAAATCGACAGCAGAGGTGAATAACGTTTCCATTCCAGCCCTAGAAAATAGCGCCCTGATGAAGAGCGAGTTTGTGTTGATGAGTAAAATCAGCTTACAAGCTTATAACGCGGCGACAAGAGAGCAAATTGCTGCTTTACGCCAGCAATTTACCACAGAGCAAAAGGCCTACCAAACTGCAGCAATACAGCTTAATCAGGCAGTACAGCAACAAGAAACGCTACGCAATGCTGCTCAGCAAGTTAATGCTGCCTATGAGGCTTTTACTCCTCTGTCTAATCGGTTATTTGACCAGTTAGATAGTAATGTAGCGCTACAGCAGGCTATTAATTCGAATATGGATGAGTTAGAGGGCGCCGCAGATGATATGGCATCGCTGCTACTCGACTTTAGCGATGTCAGTAATGTACGTAACCGTTTTCCGCAGGCCTCACAAGCTGCTACCCAAATGGAAACCGGTATTAACAGCTTGATTAGCGTGGTAGTTGATTTAAATCGGACCACTAACGATAGTACTGCTGCGACCATCGGTAACGATATAGCCTTCCGTCTAGAAGATTTTAACAAACAGCTTAACGTTATGTTAGGTGAAGCCTCTCAGATTGTCATAACTGCAGAACTTTCTGAAAAGCTAGCGCAGGTATCAGACATCCTCAGCGCAAATGCAGGTATCCCTGCATTAAAAACACAATTATTGCAAGGCAATGCCACAGCTGACCAACTGTTGCAACAAGCAGATGAGCAAACCAATTTAGCCTTAACACGCTTGGACTTATTACTAAATCAAAGTACCAAAGCAGCAGCTGAGATTCAGGAGCACAGCAATAACAATGTGAGCAACGCCATCACGGCGATTTTTATCGTCATGTTAGCCTCAGTATTAGTTGCTATCCTAATCGCTTTTTATACCGTTAAAGCCATTGTGAATCCACTGGATAAGATTAACGCCATGCTAAGTGTGATTGCCTCAGGCGATTTAACGCAGAAACTGCAAGATCATTCTAAAGATGAGTTTGGCGAGCTGTCACGCAATATTAATAAAGTGAATCAGAGCTTACAAACTCTTATTCAAGGAATTATTTCGCGTTCAACTCAGTTGGCTGCCGCTTCGGAAGAAACCTCTGCCATCACGATGCAAACAACACAAGCGATCCGCGAGCAGAAATCGCAAGTTACCCAAGCCGCTACTGCCACTACTGAGATGAGCAGCACCGCTCAGGGCGTACTGCAAAGCTCAAATGATGCTTTGGCGGAGATTAAAAACGCGGATAAAGAAGCCGAGCGGGTAAAAGGCATTTCACTGGAAAACAAAGCCACTATTATTCAGTTATCCCGTGAAGTCGATCAAGCCTCAGTCGTTATCAATAAACTACATAAAGATAGCGCCTCAATCGGTAGCATTTTGGATGTTATCCGTGGTATTGCTGAACAAACTAACCTGCTAGCACTTAATGCTGCTATTGAAGCCGCGCGCGCCGGTGAGCAAGGTCGTGGTTTTGCGGTAGTAGCCGATGAAGTGCGTTCTCTGGCCAGTAAAACGCAAGCGTCTACTCAAGAAATTCAGGCCATGATTCAAGCGCTGCAAAGCGGTGCTCATGCTGCAGTAGAAGCAATGAATAAAGGTAAAAAACAAGCCGAAGACTGTGTGGCGAAAACTGAATTAGCCACCTCAGCACTCGATTCTATTACCCATGCAGTACATCTGGCGCATGATATGAGTGAACAAATTTCTACCGCTGCTCGTGAGCAAAATCAGGTTTCTGCAGAAATCAGTGGTCTCTTGGAATCGATCGTCGCCATTGCGGAGCAAACCGCTTCGGGTGCCGAGCAAACCTCTGAATCCAGCCATGAAGTTGCGAAGTTGGCAGATGAACTGCGTCGCTCAGTTGACCAGTTTAAAGTTTAAATCTAGTAAGTAACAGCAAAGATAAGGCCAGTAACTGCTGGCCTTCTTGTTTCTATATGTTTGCTATTTGTCGCGAGAGTTCTTACTGCTTCGATAAGAGCTTAACCACCGGGTGCTTTTAGAATTAACAGCGTTCTAAAGTCAAAAAACGGTGCGCTACTGGATTATCAACACTAACTGGAAAATAGTCATTACTCAGTTCACGCCAGTCGGCGACAGCGCGATAATCAGGAAACCAGGCATCACCTGCTGTTTCTAACTCAATTTCCGTCAGATAAAGTCGCTGCGCCAAAGGCAAGCATTGCCGATAAATCTCAGCACCACCAATAATCATGACTTCAGGGGCATCAACAACTAGCGCTAACGCTTGCTCAACACTGCTAGCCCATTCTACCGGGCTATTCACAGGAGCATCCTGCCGGCTTATCACAATATTACGACGCCCGGGTAAAGGGCGCCCTATTGATTCATAGGTCTTACGCCCCATGATGACAGGCTTGCCTAAGGTTACAGCCTTAAAGTGCTTTAAATCTGCTGGCAAATGCCATGGCATCTGGTTATTCAGGCCAATCACTCTGTTGGCTGCCATAGCCGCAATCATTGCAATCTGCATCAGTTAACCTTAGCGCTGATAAATGACTTCAACGTCGTAATCATCATCGTCAAAGTCATCATCATCGTCCAGATCATCTTCAAGAGCAGTAGCCTCTTCGTGGTAATCATCCCATTTAAAGGTCACAGGATCAGCAACCTGTTCCGCCACTTTTTCAGCAGGTAATTGCTCAATGTAGTTTAAAATCTCTTTCGAAAGACGCTCAGTATTTTCGCGCGAGGCGGCAGAAATCTTAAAGACCGGCCCTTCCCAATTGAGCGCCTCGGTAACAAGAGCCACGATTTCATCTAACTCATCTTCTAATACCAGATCAAGCTTATTAAAAACGAGCCAGCGTGGTTTGGCCGCTAATTTGGCACTGTACTTATGCAGCTCTTGGATTATTGTTTGGGCATTCTCCGCCGGATCTGAACCATCTGCTGGTAACACATCTACTATGTGCAGTAATAAGCGGCAACGCTCTAGGTGTTTTAAAAATTGAATGCCTAAACCAGCGCCTTCAGCAGCACCTTCAATTAAGCCAGGAATATCAGCAATCACAAAAGATCGATGTGCTTCTACCCGCACCACACCTAGATTAGGCACCAAGGTTGTAAAGGGGTAATCAGCCACTTTAGGTTTCGCAGCAGACACCGCTCGGATCAGTGTCGATTTACCGGCATTGGGCAAACCTAGCAACCCTACATCGGCTAGCAACAATAGTTCTAACCGTAAATTACGGATCTCACCCGGTGTGCCATTGGTCTTTTTACGTGGTGTCCGGTTAGTACTGGTCGCAAAACGCGCGTTGCCTAAACCATGCCAACCACCTTTGGCAACCATCAATTTTTTGCCATTAACCGTCAAATCGCCAATAACCTCATCGGTATCAACGTCAACCGCTCTGGTGCCAACTGGTACTCGTAATACTAAATCTAAACCGCGCTTACCAGTGCAGTTAACACTGCCACCATTCTCGCCACGTTCAGCTTTATGATATTTTTCAAACTGATAATCAACCAAAGTGTTGAGGTTTTCATCGGCTTGCAAATAAACATCACCACCGTCACCACCATCACCGCCATTAGGGCCGCCCTTGGAAATAAATTTTTCCCGTAAAAAACTGATAATACCATTACCGCCATCACCGGCTTCAACGCGAATTATCGCTTCATCAACAAACTTCATGAGGTGCGTCCTGATTAACTATGATCTGGTTTGACTGTGTTTTACTATTAACTAGTATAACGCATGTCAGACAGTGGGGAAAATTTATAAAAAAACCCCGCACCAGGCGGGGTTCTTCGAAGACATGCAGCTTATTCGCTGACGATGCTTACGTATCTACGGTTGTGCTCGCCTTTCACTTCAAACTGAACTTTACCTTCAGTTAAAGCAAATAACGTGTGGTCTTTGCCCATACCTACGTTGTTGCCCGCGTGGAATTTAGTACCACGTTGACGCACAATGATGTTACCGGCTAAAACTGACTCACCACCAAAACGCTTAACACCTAAGCGTTTAGCTTCTGAATCGCGACCGTTACGAGTGCTACCTACACCTTTCTTACTTGCCATGTGTCGATACTCCTGTTACGCGCTGATGCTGGTGATTTTCACTTCAGTGAACCACTGGCGGTGGCCCTGCTGTTTACGTGAATGCTTACGACGACGGAACTTAACGATTTTAATTTTATCGCCACGGCCATGACTGACCACTTCCGCCAATACTTTACCACCTTCAACTAAAGGGGCACCAATGTTGATTTCTTCGCCGTTAGCGATCATCAACGGGGTAAATTCGATTGTTGCGCCGGTTTCTAAGTCTAGTTTCTCTAGACGAAGAGTTTGACCTTCCGTCACACGGTGCTGTTTGCCACCACTTTGGAAAACCGCGTACATAGTTAACTCCGTACAAAGCACGCCAACGCTTTTAAATTTAAGGGGCGTGTTAATTCAATTCACAGGGCGCGAATTGTACGCAATTTCCCCCACTGCCGCAAGTACAATTATTAAAAAGATCACTTACCCAACAAAAGGATCCAGATTTCGTTTTAGCCCGCACGCGCAATAGTGTAGAATTGCTGCCATTCAGATACTTAAGCAGTTATAAGCAGATGACGCTCGATGAAATACAGCGGCTCTCGGCAGCCGATATGACCGCGGTAAATCAGCATATATTTTCCCAGCTAAGCTCCGACGTAGCGCTGATTAACCAACTTGGCATCTATATTGTCAACAGTGGCGGCAAGCGCTTACGCCCTTTGCTGGCGGTGCTAGCAGCACGTGCTCTTGGCTATCAGGGTGAGCAACATATTAGCATTGCGGCTATTGTTGAGTTTATTCATACCTCAACGTTATTGCATGACGATGTGGTTGACGAATCCACCCTACGCCGCGGTAAAGAAACGGCTAATGCGCTTTTTGGTAATCAAGCCAGTGTGCTGGTTGGCGACTTTTTATATAGCCGTTCCTTTCAGATGATGGTATCGCTCGATAATATGCGCGTGATGCAAGTGCTGGCTGATGCTACTAATATCATTGCTGAAGGCGAAGTACTGCAACTGATGAACGTTAATGATCCCGACACTACCGAACAAAGCTATATGCAGGTGATTTATTGCAAAACAGCTAAGTTGTTTGAAGCCGCTACACAACTCGCAGCGGTGATTTCGGGACAAAGCGCTGAAGTAGAACAAGCTATGAAAGCCTATGGTATGCATTTGGGTACCGCTTTTCAATTAATCGATGATGTATTAGATTATCAGGCTGATGCCTCTGAGCTGGGTAAAAATATTGGTGATGATCTGGCCGAAGGCAAACCGACACTCCCCTTAATCCATGCGCTTAAAATGGGCTCGGCGGCACAACAACAATTGATCCGAGAAGCCATTACAGAAGGCAATGGTATGCAACATCTGACGCAAATTATGGCGGCCTTGCAAGAAACCGGTGCCTTTGCTTACACCAGAGACATTGCGCAACAGGAAGCGTTAAAAGCCCAACAGGCACTGACATTGCTACCAGCATCGGCATACAAGGATGCCTTGGTCGCGTTAGCCGATATAGCGGTATCGCGTAACCATTAGAGCTCGCTTTCATTGAGCTTGCAGCAATAAAACAATAAAAAGGCGCATTTAGCGCCTTTTTTGTCTCAAGCAATTTGCTTCAAACCAGCTGTTTCAAAAAAAGATTAGTTCTTGTTAACGAACTCTTCGCCTAAGGTAATATCGGCTTTTAAAGTACCCAACATATCGTTCATCGCTTTTTCTTCAAAAGCACTTAAAGCACCTACTGGTAACAGTTTTTCTACGCCATTTTTGCCTAATACCAAAGGCTGAGCGAAGAAGCGGGCATGTTCGCCAGCACCTTCCACATAAGCATATTCAGTAACGGCTTCGCCCTGTAAACCTTTTACTAACGATATACAGAAACGTGCAGCAGCCTGCCCCATCGACAGAGTGGCTGATCCGCCACCAGCCTTAGCTTCAACCACTTCAGTACCGGCATTTTGGATCCGTACTGTTAAAGCAGCAACTTCTTCATCTGTGAATGTAACATCAGCAACTTGTGATAACAGTGGCAGAATAGTGGTACCGCTGTGGCCACCAATAACTGGCACAGTAATTTCAGCAGGATTTTTGCCCTTTAGTTCCGCAACGAAAGTTTCTGCACGGATCACATCCAGCGTGGTAACACCAAACAGACGACGTGCGTCATAAGTACCGGCTTTTTTAAATACTTCAGCAGCAATCGCTACAGTAGTATTAACAGGGTTAGTGATGATACCTACTAAGGCTTTTGGGCACTGCTCTACGATGGCTTCGGCTAAAGTTTTAACCACACCGGCGTTAATATTAAATAAATCTGACCGATCCATACCTGGCTTACGTGGCATACCAGCTGGGATCATCACAATATCCGCACCAACCAGTGCCGTGTTCAAATCTTCTTTGCCATAACCAGTTACTTTCACTGCAGTAGGGATATGGCTTAAATCAACTGCCACACCCGGAGTAACAGGAGCCAGATCATATAGGGCTAAGTCTGTGCCGGCAGGTAAATCTAATTTCAGTAACAAAGACAGTGCCTGACCAATACCACCGGCAGCACCTAATACGGCAACTTTCATGATTCTCTCCAATTTTACAGTTCAGAATGACCGCGCCAACAATACTGAAATAGCGCTCAAATTACAAATATCTTACGCCTAAAGTCTATACCCAGGCTACGGTTTTTAGTCGCGTGAGTATCACACTAAGAAAGCGGGTTAACATTTCGAATTTCTCGTTCTGCTATTTTACCTCAGCCACTGCATTGTTGCGTTAAATTTGTTAGTATCAGCCGATATAAATCATCATCGAACAGAAAATCATGACAAAACAAAGCCGCCAGGAAGCCTTAATTAATGCATTTAAAGCTCTGCTTAAAACCGAAAGCTTTGGTTCACAAGGTGAAATTGTTGATGCATTGAAAAATGAAGGCTTTGACAATGTCAGCCAGTCAAAAGTATCGCGGATGCTCAGTAAATATGGTGCGGTTCGCACTCGCAATGCCCGTCAAGAGATGGTTTATACACTACCTCCAGAGCTCGGTGTTCCCACCACCAAAAGCCCACTACGGCAGTTAGTGCTGGATATTGAACACAACGATGTGATGATTATTATCCGCACTAGCCCGGGTGCTGCCCAATTGATTGCCCGCCTGTTAGACTCGGTAGGGAAGGCAGAGGGCGTACTGGGCACTATTGCTGGCGATGATACTATTTTTATCGCCCCCATCAGTGTGAAAAACATCAACTTTACCCTGCAAAAAGTCACAGAGTTATTTGAGAAGGTCTAACTCCACGCCGCAAAAATCGCCACGAGCTGCTGCTTCCATATAACTCAACGAGGGTACAAAAAAAGCCGCAGCCAAATCTACCTGACAAAAATCCAGCAAGCTATCATAAGCCCGCTGAGCATTTAGACCTAATCGGTGTCGCCACTGGGTACTAAAAGCCTGACTGTCGGCACTGAAGTTTAGTTGTAACGATCCTTGTAATTGCAAAGTAGCAAACGGCATATTTTGCTGCAATAATGATAGCGCTGATGCTCTCTGGGCCAATTGACAACAGGCCAGATGGCTATTTTCATTATAGTGAGTATCAGCTAACACTTTACCGTCAATCTTCTGGTAGCCCATAATCTCTTCTTGTTGCTCAGCACTAAGCTGTAACCAGTGTTTCTGATCCAACAGCAAACGGTGGAAATGCATATAACTGCCACCAGCAAACACCGCCGATTCCGCCACATCAAGCAAAGCGGCTTTGCGCCGTAACACTCCTCTTGGGTTTAAAGGAACATCGAGAAACCCAGTGAGTTGACGCCCGTCTAAATAGCGGAAGCTGCTCAGATGCTCCACAATTTCCACATTAGGAATAATCAATTGATAAACTTGTTGTAACGCAATATGGTTTACATCAATACGATCCGAGCGGATTTGAATAAGGATATCCGCCGTACTGTGGCTTATCGAAAAATACTCTGAAGGAAACTCTGGAAAAGCTTGTAAACCAGCAGGTCGCTGCCATGGATACAGGTTATCCCAGTAATGGCTACTAACAGCGACAACGCCTGTTAGCATCGCTTCAGAAAAATGCTCTGATAGTCTGTTAAGCATTTGCGGGATCCGCGCCAATTTCTGCCGCAGCATCGCCTCTTGCCCATCGAGTGCATTGCAAAGCAGATAACTGCCATGTAAATTGGCTTCTGCACAGATGCCCAATTGTTCGCGTGCCATGCCCATCCTTGCGAGTAATAAAGATTAATAATGACTATAACTAGTATACCGCTAAATCAGCGTAAGCTTAATCCCCCCTAATCGTGTGAGATATATCTCACAAACGATGTAGCCAGAGCGCATTTTTAATTATGCCCTAGTAGCAGCGCTAAACATAACTACATAATAAGTAAAGAAAATATAGGGAAAACCCTTTCTTACAATCTTATGACAGCAGTTGAAGTTGCAGAAAACCACCCCTAAGGCTGCGTTAAAAGCGCATAATTACCACATCGAAGCACAGATGTTGCCAGATTGCTGACAGGATGCCAGTACTAGCATGGATAAGCAAACCAGCCGGATGTTGGTCAGTGTCAACGGATCAGATACAAGCAAGGATTGCTTACGGACACCTTCAGGATGAAGAAGGCTCTGCAGGATGAATGAGCACTCAAGGACTGCCTCGGATGGCAATCTCCTCCCAACTGGCACAAGGTAGTGCTAGGTATTGCCACTGGATGTGGTTTAGCACAGGATGGCTAACTAGGACAAGTGGCAGGCGGCTACTCAGGCTCACGGATTGATGCTTATGGAATACGCCTATATAGCATTATAGGCTAGCTTATGGACAGAGCAGTGCACGGATGCATAGTTTCGGCATGATGCTAATGACAGGGATATAAAGCTAAGATAGCTAACATAGCAGGATGTTATGTTTAATGGACTACTGCAACGGATTGCAAATGCAAAGGATGCTGCATTCTACTTGTGGCCGCGCAGTTTGCGGCCCGCTCCTTTTATACCTATAAATCACTACCATCGCACTTTTTTTCGCTCCCCCTAGTCTCAACAATACTCACACAGCAGAGTTTATGCTCGAAGGTGAGATTGACTGTATTGTGCCTATATCTCTAAACAAAAAAGCCCCATAACATTAAGCTATGGGGCATCAGAATAAGACAAAGGACAAGGATAGACGTTTGGTGGCGTTTGTTTAGTGTTGGCTAGCCGTTACCGAAGTTACACTGGCAGCCAACACAGGCTCCCGAAGAGTGCCACCGACACTCTCCAGGCTGCTTACTTTACTGAGGCAACGAACTCAGGGTAGGCTTCTACACCACACTCAGAGCTGTCTACACCCTCGTATTCAGCTTCTTCGCTCACCCGAATACCCATTACCAGCTTCAGTACATACCAAACGATAAAGCTAGTAACAAATACCCAGATAAAGATGGTTAAGGCACCAATAATCTGGCCTGAGAACGAACTATCACTGTTGGTAATTGGTACCAGCAACAAGCCAAATAACCCAACGACACCGTGCACCGAAATAGCACCTACGGGATCATCAATCTTAATTTTATCCAGTGCTAAAATTGACCCGACAACAATCACACCCGCAATTGCACCAAAAATGGTGGCTTGCAGTGGTGTAGGCGTGGAAGGCTCAGCGGTAATGGCAACTAAGCCAGCTAAAACACCGTTTAATGCCATGGTTAAGTCAGCTTTACGGAACAAGACAACAGAAGTAATCAGCGCTGCTATGGCACCAGCTGCTGCTGCTGCATTAGTGTTTAAAAACACCACTGCGACACTGTGTGCATTACCAATATCACCCAGTTTTAACACTGAGCCGCCGTTAAAACCAAACCAGCCCATCCATAGAATTAACGTACCTAGCGCAGCTAACGGCATATTGGCACCTGGGATAGCATTAATTTTACCGTCTTTAGTGTATTTACCTTTACGCGCACCCAGCAATATCACACCCGCTAATGCAGCGGCAGCACCGGCCATATGTACAATACCTGAGCCAGCAAAGTCCGAGAAACCTAAATCACCTAAATTATATAAACCGAAAACATCTTTACCGCCCCACGTCCAGGCGCCTTCCATTGGATAGATAAAACCCGTCATCACAACCGCAAAAGCTAAGAAAACCCACAGTTTCATCCGCTCCGCAACCGCACCAGACACGATAGACATCGCTGTAGCGACAAACACCACTTGGAAGAAGAAATCAGAGGCACCAGAATAAACCGAGTCACCGGTAAAATCGTCTTGCTCAGCAAAAGACGCCAGCGTGGCATCTACATCAATTTCGGCAATACCTTGTAAGAAGAGACCGCCGTCGTACATAAAGTAGTAACCACACACTAAATACATAATGCAGGCAATAGAGTACAGCGCGATGTTTTTAGTTAAAATTTCTGTGGTGTTTTTGGCTCTGACTAAACCGGCTTCCAGCATAGAAAAGCCTGCAGCCATCCACATTACCAGCACACCGCACATTAGAAAGTAGAAGGTATCCATGGCAAACTGTAAGTGATAAATTTGTTCTTGCATAATCTAGGCTCCTTAAATCGCTTCTGCGTCGGTTTCGCCGGTACGGATCCGGACGGCCTGTTCGAGGTCATAAACAAAGATTTTCCCATCACCAATACGGCCGGTATAAGCCGCTTTCTGGATCGCTTCTAACAAGCGCTCAACCTGATCATCTTGTGTTGCGATTTCCAGTTTTACTTTTGGCAGGAAATCAACCTGATACTCTGCTCCGCGATATAATTCGGTATGGCCTTTCTGCCGACCAAAGCCTTTAACTTCTGTAACCGTTAAACCTTCTACCCCAATGTCCGCGATGGCTTCACGAACATCATCCAGTTTGAACGGCTTGATGATGGCACAAACAAGCTTCATGATGGTTTTCCTTATCGAGTAATTTCTGTGATCGCCGATTTATATAAGAAAACCTTGTGCCAACATTATTAAATGTTTAAAATCATTTAGTTACCAAAATCTATTTATAGTAGATGAAAAAAAACGCACCGAATTGGTGCGCTTTTCACTTAGTCAGTGCAAGTTACTTGGTCAAGAAATCTTGCCAAGCCTGTAATAGCAACAACAAATCCGCCAGACCACATTCACTTTCCAGCAAATGCGCATCTAACTGCAAATCGGCGTCCTCTAACAGCTCTGGCATTTGAAATTGCTCTGTCGATAGCAAGGTATTATGGCAAATACGGACTTCCTGCCGTTGTACTAATAAACTGTACTCCCGGCCATAAAATTGCCAATCCTGATAAGGCTGTAACGCGCTGAGTTGCTGCAAAAGCAACTGATAACCTGCTTTAGTATGTTCAAACTCATCAGTCAAAAAATGCTGCAGCGCTGCTTGGTCGGATGCCAGAGACAAACGATAACGTCGGCTATCTCTATCATAGATAAAATCATATTCCACAGCGTTTCTCCCAACGGCACAACTATACACACCCACTCTTAAAACAAAAACGCCTGCGCTAGGCAGGCGTTTGCACTGGGCAGGCGTTTTTTATCAGCGCACAGTTATACTGCTTGCTGAATAATCACGTTATCTGCTTTCTTGGTATATTGCGGCATCTTATGGAAGTTCAGGTAGCGATAGGTATCCGCTGCCGTCGCATCAATTTGCTTCGCATAATCCATATACTCCGCTACCGTTGGCAACTTACCAATAATAGAGGCGATGGCGGCTAACTCAGCTGACGCTAAGTAAACGTTAGCACCTTGACCTAAACGGTTCGGGAAGTTACGGGTAGAGGTAGACACTACCGTTGAATTTTCAGCAACCCGTGCCTGGTTACCCATACACAACGAACAACCTGGCATTTCAGTGCGGGCACCGACTTTACCGAAAATGCTGTAGTAGCCTTCTTCTGTTAACTGCGCCTGATCCATCTTGGTTGGCGGGGCAATCCATAAACGGGTTGGTAACTGGCCTTTGTATTTATCCAGTAATTTACCGGCAGCACGGAAGTGGCCAATGTTGGTCATACAAGAACCAATGAATACTTCATCGATATTGTCACCCGCAACTTCAGACAGTAAGCGTGCATCGTCTGGGTCATTTGGTGCACACAGTACTGGCTCTTTAATATCCGCTAAATCGATTTCGATGATTTCGCTGTATTCCGCATCAGCATCAGCTGCCATCAACTGAGGATCTTTCAACCAGGCCTGCATTGCCTGAATACGGCGCTCGATAGTGCGTACATCGCCATAACCTTCAGCGATCATCCACTTCAGCATCACGATGTTTGATTCCAGGTACTCAGCAATCGAAGATTCAGACAACTTGATGGTACAACCCGCAGCAGAACGCTCAGCCGAGGCATCAGATAATTCAAACGCCTGCTCTACCGTTAAGTTTGGTAAACCTTCGATTTCCAGAATACGGCCAGAGAAAATGTTCTTCTTGCCTTTCTTATCAACGGTTAACAAACCTTTTTGAATAGCCACGTATGGAATAGCATGCACTAAATCGCGCAGAGTGATACCTGGCTGCATTTCGCCTTTGAAACGTACTAATACCGACTCAGGCATATCCAGTGGCATAACACCGGTAGCGGCAGCAAAGGCCACCAAACCAGAACCGGCCGGGAATGAAATACCAATTGGGAAACGGGTGTGTGAGTCGCCACCGGTACCTACGGTATCAGGCAGTAACATACGGTTTAACCAGCTATGGATAATACCATCACCCGGACGCAGTGAGACACCGCCACGGTTCATAATAAAGTCTGGCAGCGTATGGTGCGTATCTACGTCAACCGGCTTAGGATAAGCAGCAGTGTGGCAGAACGACTGCATGGTTAAATCGGCCGAGAAGCCTAAACACGCTAAGTCTTTTAACTCGTCGCGCGTCATCGGGCCAGTGGTATCTTGTGAACCCACAGTGGTCATTTTCGGCTCACAGTAAGTACCTGGACGCACACCTTGCACACCGCAGGCTTTACCAACCATTTTCTGTGCCAGCGTAAAGCCTTTGCCTGAATCCACTTTCGCTTGTGGGCGACGGAATTTATCAGATGGACCATGCCCCAAGAATTCACGGGCGCGGTCAGTTAAACCGCGGCCGATAATTAATGGAATACGGCCACCGGCACGGACTTCATCAATTAATACGTCAGTTGCTAAGGTGAATTCTGCTAATACTTCGTCAGTGCCGTGACGAACGACTTTGCCTTCGAATGGTAGGATGTCAATAACATCGCCCATTTCCAGCTTGCTAACGTCAACTTCAATTGGCAAGGCACCAGAGTCTTCCATAGTGTTAAAGAAGATCGGAGCAATTTTACCACCTAGCACAAAACCACCACCGCGCTTGTTTGGTACAAATGGGATATCGTCGCCCATAAACCACAGCACAGAGTTGGTTGCTGATTTACGTGAAGAACCGGTACCAACCACATCACCCACATAGGCCAGTGGGAAACCTTTTTCTTTCAGCGCTTCTAACTGCTTGATTGGGCCGACAGTACCAGGTTGATCTGGGTTAATGCCTTCGCGGCTGTTTTTCAGCATGGCTAAGGCATGCAATGGGATATCAGGACGTGACCAAGCATCTGGTGCAGGTGATAAATCATCCGTGTTGGTTTCGCCAGATACTTTAAAAACAGTAACGGTAATTTTTTCTGCTAAAGCAGGTTTGGTTTCAAACCACTCAGCATCGGCCCAGCTTTGTACTACTTGCTTAGCATAGGCATTGCCAGCATCGGCTTTTTCAGTCACATCATGGAAAGCATCAAAAATCAGCAAAGTATGTGATAGTGCTTTGACAGCGATAGGCGCTAGTTTTTCATTGTCTAACAAGCTAATGAGTGGCTGAATATTGTAACCGCCCATCATGGTGCCTAATAGCTCAGTTGCATATTCTGGGCTGATTAAGCTACTGGTTACTTCACCATTGGCTAAAGCGGTTAAAAAACCTGCTTTTACATAAGCGGCTTCGTCAACGCCTGGCGGTACCCGGTTTACCAACAGATCAAGGATAACGTCTTCCTCACCTTTTGGTGGGGTTTTCAGCAGCTCAACTAAGGCAGCGACTTGCTCAGCATTTAAGGGTTTTGCCGGGATACCCTGGGTGGCGCGTTCTGCCACGTGTTCACGATATTCTTGTAGCACAGTAATGTCCTCTCGGTCGTTGCTTGCAGTCTGGTCACTGCAACGTCATTCTGGTGAATGAATGTGGATAATTATAAGAAAGTTCGCGTTAAAAGCCTATGCGCATAATAACTGACCTGCTTATAGTGGTTATAAGTTTGCTGAATACAAAGCGCCAGACTTGATATTTATATTTATAGTGGTCTGACCAAAGCAAATAAAAAGGCTGCAACGTAAAAATTACGCCGCAGCCGCAGTTTAGCAGAAATAAGCCGTTATTGCTTGCTGCACTAACGATTGCTCTTACTTGCGCTTACCAAATTTTAACGCGCTGCTCGACTGGCAGATACATGGCATCGCCTTCTTTGATATCAAAAGCAGTGTAAAACTCAGGAATATTCGGCAGTACCCCTATTACCCGGTAATGTGCTGGCGAATGTGGGCCAGTGCTTAACTGGCGACGCAGTGCTTCTTCGCGGAATTTTGTGCGCCAAATTTGCGCCCAGCTAATAAAGAAGCGCTGCTCGCCGGTAAAGCCATCTAACACCGGTGCCTCTTTATCTGCCAGAGATAGCTGATAAGCTTTTAATGCTACCGTCATACCACCCAGATCACCGATGTTTTCACCTAATGCCACAGCTCCATTGACGTTAACGCCAGGTAGCGGCTCAAAGCGATTGTACTGGCCAATTAATTTAGCACCACGCGCTTGAAATTGCGCTTTATCTTGTTCAGTCCACCAATTACGCAGGTTACCATCACCATCGTATTTAGCGCCCTGATCATCAAAGCCATGACCAATTTCATGACCAATTACTGCGCCAATACCACCATAATTTACTGCATCATCAGCAGCCATATTAAAGAATGGCGGTTGCAAAATAGCAGCAGGGAATACTATTTCATTGTTTACCGGGTTATAGTAGGCGTTGACCGTTTGCGGTGACATAAACCATTCGCCTTTATCGATTGGCTTACCCAGCTTACTGACCATTTCATCGTAACCCCAGTGACTGGCGCGGATAAAGTTACCGACTAAATCATCAGCCTTAATGTCTAATGACGAATAATCTTTCCATTTATCCGGATAACCAATTTTTGGTGTGAACTTACTGAGTTTCTCTTGCGCCGCTAATTTGGTATCTGCGCTCATCCACTCCAGCTCATTAATAGAAACTTCATAAGCCTTAATCAAGTTTGCCACTAACACTTCCATCCGCGCTTTCGCTTCAGGTGAAAAATGACGCTCTACATACAACTTGCCCGTTAACTCACCTAGCACCTGATCAGAGGCATCTACCGCTCGCTTCCAGCGCGGTTGCTGTTCTTGAATACCACTTAAAGTAGTACCATAAAAAGCAAAACGTCGCTCAGCAAAATTGCTGCTCAGCTTATCAGCGTAACTATTGATGGTTTTGCTGGTTAAATAATCCTGCCAACTTGGCAAGTCGGTCGCCGCGATTACCTTAGCCAGCCCCTCGAAATAGCTTGGCTGACGCACGATAATATCGGTTACCTTATCCAGTTTTACGCCAGCCGCAAAAGCAGTCCAATCGAAATCTCCCACCAGGTTATCTAACTCAGTAGCACTGACTTTATTGTACGTTTTATCAGCATTGCGGTTATCTAAGCGGGTCCAATGATGCTCGGCTAAGGCTTTTTCCAGATTATAAACCCGCTCTGCCGCTGCTTGAGCATCCGTATGGCCAGCTAAGGTAAACATATCCGTCAAATAAGCTTTATATTCGTTGATAATATTTAACGAGGCTTCATCATCTTTAAAATAGTAGTCACGGTCTGGCAGCCCCAAACCACCTTGGTTTAAGTACACGGCATATTCGGTAGAATTCTTGGCATCGTTATTCACAAACCAACCAAAAGGAATAGCTATACCATCGCGCTGTAACCGGGCTAACAGTGCCGGCAACTGCGCCTTATCGGTTAGCTCAGTAATGGCTGACAATTGCGAAGCTAAAGGGGTTAAGCCTTTTTGCTCAATGGTTGCCTCATCCATAAAACTATTATAAAAGCTGCCTAACTTCTGTTCATCTGTACCTGCCACCAGATCGGTCCGGGCAGCCACTTCATCAATAATATCTTTTACCGCTTGTTGTGAGCGATCTGCCAATAAATGGAAAGAGCCATAGGTGGCTTTGTCTGCAGGAATTTCAGTTTCTGCTAACCACTTGCCATTAATGGCCAAAAAGAAATCTTGGCCAAAGGCCACGCTTTGATCAAAATACTGCGTATCAACACCCGATACTAGTTCTACGACTGCTGGTTTCTCCGGTGCAGCTTGCTGACTAACTTGGTTACTTGCTACGGTTTCAGGCTTACTACAAGCTGATAGGCTAAGCGCTAACGCAACAGCCGTCGCCACTAAGGTCATTTTCTTCATTATTATTTCCTGTTATACACGGGGTTGAAAGCCAGTTTATCTTACGCTCTCATCTGTCTTATGCCAAATTGCACTTTTACTAAAGTTGTAACAAGGTATTCTACATACTGCCATCTGGTACTAAGCCATGCTCACCGCGTTCAAATATTATGTTGGCTCGTCCGACCAATAATGGATCAGGTATGCCAATAATTTGCGAGTCTTGATTAATGTAGGGTAAACGCTGTAATACGTAACGCATGGCGTTTAATCGAGCACGTTTTTTACAGTCCGATTTAATCACGGTCCAAGGGGCGTAGTTGGTATCCGTACAAGCAAACATCGCTTCTTTTGCTTTAGTATAGGCATCCCATTTATCCAGTGAAGCCAGATCGACCGGGCTTAACTTCCATTGTTTTAATGGATGAGCTTCACGCTCAGTAAAACGTCGCCGCTGCTCTTCCTGACTCACTGAAAACCAAAGCTTAATCAAGTGTATACCACTGCGAACCAGATGACGTTCAAACTCAGGCACTTGCAACATAAACTCTTGATATTCTTCATCTGAGCAAAAGCCCATCACCCGCTCTACACCGGCACGGTTATACCAAGAACGGTCAAATAATAAGATCTCGCCTTTAGTAGGTAATTGCGCTACATAACGCTGAAAATACCATTGCCCTTGCTCTGCTTCGCTGGGTTTTTCTAAAGCGATAACCCTGGCACCACGTGGATTTAAATGTTCCATAAAGCGTTTAATGGTGCCGCCTTTACCTGCTGCATCGCGTCCTTCAAATAGAATGACCACTCTTTGCCCGGTACTTTTAACCCAGCGCTGTAATTTAAGCAGTTCAACTTGCAAATGGTATTTTTGCTGTTCATAGGTTTTACGACTTAAGCGGTTTTGATAAGGATACCCGCCATCACGCCAATCGGCAGCAAGTTGTTGATCGGCTTTTTGCCGACGTTTTTCTACCTGCGATGGTTCGCCTTTATTCAGCGCTTTGCTAAGCTGCGCTAAGTCATCAGGCGACAAACCATCCAACATCGCCAGCAAATGCTCAGACAGTTTATGCATATCGCCGGAGGCCTGGGCGGCAATAATAGCTTCTATCGCTACCGCTTTTGCATGTTGGCTGGCACTCAAGCGCTCTGCTACCTGCTCCGTTTCGGGAGTAAGCGAATTTGCTGCGGGTTCAGTTCGTTCTGTCATTTTCTTGCCTCACTGGTTAGGCTAACTGTTGTACCGACTGCTGCTTCGTTAACACAGTGCTCGAGTTTTGCATGGTATCCTTTACAGCAAAATCAGGTGAGAAAACCCGATGAGCATGCCAATATTCAACCGGGCAGGGCTTAGAAAATAAGTACCCCAGCATAAACTCACACCCTAAACGCAGCAAAAACTTGCGCTGCACTTCCTTCATTCACAAGTAAGGTTGCCACATTAGGGCGTGTTGACGTTTGCTGATTGTTTTTGCAGCTGGGTGGCTGGTATTTATGCAAGGCAGAGCTTGTGATGTGTAGTTATTCTACATGAACAAGCGATAACGCAGTAGAAATGCCAGCCACACGCTGCCCGAAGGGTTCGTCTGGCGGTGCTTTGCTCTTTGTCTCTCGTCGTTTATTTAGAATAACTAAACCGCACTCCTCGCTTCGCGATCAAAACACCGCCAGACGAACAAAATCTAATCAGCAAAGATCAACAGGCCCTAATAGAAAAAATTAAAAAAGGTACAGGTTGATAACGACTGAGTAGCAACAGAAAAGGGATAAAATTGAGCGTGATCACACCAAAGGTGACCCAGCGCGGGAAAAACATCAAACTAATGAGTGGTGCAGTGTAAACAAAGAACGCCCCAAGCTTGGCTAGCTCGGTCTCTTGCACAAAAAACAATATACAAAAACCTGCGGCAAACAGCGTAAACAGTAAGATAATAAGACTTAATAACTGAAACCGCGCCGACAGCAACAGCGCCAGTAATACCGCACAGTAAAAAGAGACCGTTATTACTATCACATGGGTAAAACCAAGCTGATAAGCCCGCCAGGAGCTGTGTAAAATAATACCCAGTACCAGCAGCATCCCTGACGTTAGAATAATCCGCAAGGCACTTTGTCTCAAACGCGGCACTGACGGTGAATTCAAATCGTCTTCTGTTAAAAGTAAAAGCCGTTTAATACGATTGAGCATTCACCAAATCCTAACATCAAACATTACCTCCATCCCACCAGACGGTATAACCAACGTTTTACAGGATCCTACCTTAAAAGCACAAGATAAATTAGTTGCCTCTCTAACAGAAACAAACATTTGATGTTTTTTTGTAACAAAAAATCACAAATGCTAAAGAAAAACTGCAGGTAATGCGACTAAATTGAGCACTGATAACAGGCTGGCGCGCGCGGACAACTGCCCCCTCTAGCACAAATAAGTTGTGCAGGCTTGCTCATACTGCGACTGACCCAGTTGATATTAAGAATATTCGCTACCCGCTTTAGGGTACTTTGAATCGTTTGCGGTACCGTCGCCGCACCGCCATACTGAATACAACGGGCTTTCATCTCGGCAGCAAGGGTTGAAGCATCCAGCCCTTGTGCCGCTATCGCCGGATTTAAATCAATACCAGCACAAAGCACATGCTGATTACCCGCTAAATCTTCCACCTTGGTTGACTCACAACAATAAATTCTAGGTTCGCCGTTAACATCCAACAAAGAAAGTTGCGCCGAACTCCCCGCATCCTTGACATCAAACATCCGAAATACCGCCCAGTGCTGGCAAGGATCAGTCACCTGCCGCATATTACCCCAGGGCAGCGGGATGCCATTGCCCCGATACACCGCCTTTAATTTACCCGGGCTGTAGGCATCAAAATAATGCCAATATGGATAGGGTGATACCGCAGTCATCCGCCGCATAGCGACCGAGGCTGATACTTCTGCCTGCAAATGACTGGCAATTTCATAACCGCGCCGCTCTAATAACTGCCGGAATGCCTGCTTCGGACAAAGTAAGGCGCCGGCAAAAAAACTGGATTCAAAATCACGCCAGGCATGCAAAATATCTTGCGGGGCCATGCTGCCAGAGTCGGCAAACACATCATCATGCGCGCCGCCCACCGCCATAGAGCTTTTTATACCATCTTTGTTATGTAACACGGCATGCCCGATGTGCACCGCTAATTCGTATTTCAGCCGGGTTGGCCATTGCTGTAATAACTGATTTAAATGCAGAGTTTTTGGCGGTACAAAGTAAGAAGTACCAATATTGTTTGATTTAACGCCCAGCTCATCAATTATTTCTTTCGGTGTTTCCTGATACCAGCAAATCGTTAACCCTAGCGCTTTAACGATTAGCAATAATTCTTCTACCGATAAGGGTAAACGCTTTAAACCCACTTCCTCAGCAGCACGCTCCAATTCAGGGAAGTGATTTTGATGATGCTCCTGGTGCGCGCGGATCAATAACTGTGCAAATTGCCGACCGCTAGTACCGGTTTGCGCTAACAATTCCGGAATAGCAATTTGCAAAATATCGGTGCTAAACAAAAAGCCTGGCTCCAACGGCATACCATTGAGGCCGCCTTTGGCATTTTTTGGTAAGACTAAATCTTGTTCTTCGACTTCTGCATCCAGAAACCAATCGAGCTCTTTTTGGAAAACCTGGGCAATAACTTCCAGCATCTCGACACTGGGTACCCGTTTACCACGTTCAATCATCGATAAGTAAGAGACCGAGGGCGCCGCCTCCGGGTTTAGCCGCACACAGCGGGTAGACAGATCTTCAATAGTTAAGTTATTACGCTTTCTCAGGTTTCTGATTTTCGTACCGAGAAAATGTGACTTACGTAGCAGGCTTTTGTTTATTTTCATTTTGTAAAATTCACACTGTAAAATTTTTATTGTGAAATTATGCTTAAATTTAATCTAGACTAGTTTTCAAGCAATAGCAAAAGCTATCGCCTAAAACCGATATAAATGGTGTTAGCAGACTTTCTTACACAAGCGCCTTACTAAAAGCCTGTTGACTAAAGAATGTTAATACCGCAGAAGCCTTATCAGAGGCCATTTTTTACCGTACCCGATGAGGAAGAAAAAGATGACGACATTAGCGAATCCACAACACCTGCATATTCAGCACGAAATCAATATGATTAATCAGCTGAACGAAAGCCATGTAAAACAAATCATGGATTACTCTAAAGGCTTTTTAGATAAAACCTTTCCGCTAGCGCGCGGCTCACACCAAGCCGTGGCCAGTTATGTCGTATATTATCAGCAGCTATTAGCGTTTTTTGCCGATGGCAGTACCAGTGGGCTAGCGGATCCCAGCCAGTTTATTGGTTTGACGGGGCATCGCGAAGCGCCAGAAGCGCTGCTACTACAAAACCAGGGCCGCCATGTAGAATTAATTTTAAACAAAGGCGGTGAGCAAGGTGGTAGAGATCCTGCGGGGATTGACGATATTCAATTGCAAACCACCGAGCCAAATTGTAGCTGGTTTAGTTTAGTCAGTGGCCGGCAGGTAAGTTGTCGTAGTCGTGGTGATAAAACCTTTACGGCTAAAGATGGCAGCGCTTATTTGTTATAACAAACGGGTAGAACAGGGCGCTGCTTGCTGTAGCAACTGCGCAAAATCACTAAAAACCTGTTGCTGCGCACTGTTGGGCCGGTGTAATAAATACATCGGCCGCCATAACCCCTCTGCAATGACACTCTACTGACAACACCAACTCGGCCCGGGCTTGCTGCTCTGCGCTCTTCGCTATCTGTTGGCTAAGCAGCTTAACGCGCCCCGTTAGCGCTGACAAGTTAACTCATCTGCTCGCAGATATCGACTTTTGGGCATTTTGTGCACGCCCAATATAGCCAAAACGCCTTTAACACTCTCATTGGTTATTAAACACAGAATATGTTGTGTTTTGCCTGCGCCAACTAGTCTGCATAAGTCGCAAGCAATTGCTGTTTGCTTGCTAAGCACAAAAACGTAGCCATAAACGCTGCGATAAAAATCATAAACATAAAAATCAAAAAACTCCGACAAGGAAATAGCAATGAGACAGGTAACAACCTCTATCGCAGGCGCACTGTGCTGCTGCTTGCTGCCGGCTGTATATGCTGCTGATACTGCACAACATGCAGATTTACAAACCCAACTGGCGGAATTAACAGCTAAAGTCAACGAATTGCAGAGTCGTCCTGCAGCCCCCTCTTTAGAATTTGATGGTCGTATCCAACTGGATTATAACGGCTTTAATGGCGCTTATAATGCGGCCGAAGGCGGCGCTAGCGCCAGCGATCTGTTCCCACGTAGAGTGCGTTTTGCCGTCGATTCAACGCTGGGTGACTGGGATCATACCTTGCTGCTGGAATTTGCTGAAGGCACTGCCGAAATCCTGATGGCTCGCATTCGCTACGCCGGCTTTGACAATGGCCTTCGGGTGCAATTTGGTAAGCTGCGCGAAGATATTTCGTTAAATGCACTAACCAGCAGTAACAACTTAAGTTTGGTCGAACGCAGTAGCTTAGCCGACACCTTCTCACCGTACTTTCGCTGGGGTACCTCTGCCTATCAGTACCATAAAGAAACGGGTCTGCGCTGGGCGTTAGGGGTACATAAAAATGATGCCTTTGGTGCTGATGGCGAAAATGAAAATGGTCGTCTTGCACTGGCGTATACCGGCCGGCTAACCTGGTCAAAACTCCTGGATGCACAAGTCATTCACCTTGGTGCCTGGCACTCAGAACGTGATATGGGTGGCAACACCTTAAGCCCTGCACTGGCCAGAGGTGAAGTAAGAGAAACTGCAGTACGGCTGGTTGATTATAGTGCTGGAGGAAACACTGCTGCACTGGATAGCTTGTCGCAAAGCGGTTTGGAGTTTGCCTATCAGCGCCAGAACCTGACTTTAGAAGCGGAATACGCGCGGCGTAAACTCAACACTGTTGCCAGCAATGATCCCCTGAATAATGCCACTATTGATGGCTATCATCTGAGTTTGAGTTATTTCCCAGCAGGAGAAGTGCGGCCCTACAGTGCTGGCATGGCCATTTTTGGACAACCGCGTGATATCGCCAATAGCTGGGAGCTGGTTGCCCGGTTAAGCCAACTGAATGCCAGTAATAACAATCAAGGTACCGATGTCACTACCTATACCTTGGGCGCCAATTACTACCTCAATCCACGGATCCGTTTAATGGCCAACCTGATCCACAGCGAGGTATCAGGGCCAGGGCAGCAAGCACTGCTAGGCACTGAAGATAGCGGCACGGCCATTACGGCTCGTCTGCAATACTTATTCTAAATTCCGTTTTAGCCACCATTTTCGCAACGCTTTTAGGAGCATTAGCCATGAATACTTTTAAGAAAATCAAACTACTGGCAGCATCTGCCTTACTCGCTACGGCCAGTTGCAGCGCCCTGGCTGAAATTCACTTTTTAATCCCCGGTGGCCCTGGCGGTGGCTGGGATACTACCGCCCGTAGTGTTGGCGAAGCCATGATGAAATCAGGCATTGATAATCGCGCGTCATTCCAAAATATGTCTGGTGGCGGCGGCGGCCGTGCCATTGCTTACTTGCTGGAAATAGGCAATAAGCGTGGTGATATGCTGATGATCAACTCAACCCCTATCGTGATCCGGGCGCTGTCTGGCTCTATTCCGAATAGCCATCATGATTTAGCGCCAGTAGCTAACCTGATTGCCGACTTTGGCGCCTTTGCTGTACGGCACGACTCGCCTCTGACCAGTTGGCAGCAAGTTGTCGAGCAGTTAAAGCAAAATCCTTCCAGTTTGCGCGTTGCTGGCGGCTCAGCCCGCGGCAGTATGGATCATTTAGTGGCAGCGCAAGCGATTGCAGCCGCCGGTTTAGATGGCCGTCGCTTACGTTACATTCCTTATGATGCTGGTGGTGAAGCCAAAGCTGGTTTGTTGTCTGGTGAAGTAGAAATCCTGTCTACTGGTTTAAGTGAAGCGCTGGAACTAGCCAATGCCGGGCAAGCACGCATTTTGGCGATTACCTCTGAAGAAGCCATAGCTGAGTATCCTGAATTGCCTACCTTAAAATCGTTAGGTTACGACATGAGCTTTATCAACTGGCGTGGCTTTTTTGCCTCACCCGATACCAGTGCAGAGAAAATAGCTCAGTACAATGAACAATTCGTCAAACTGCTACAAACGCCGGAATGGGAAGAAGTGAGAAAGCGTAATGGCTGGATCAATATGCACCTGCCAGCAGCCGAGTTTAAAGCCATGTTGGACGAGCAGGAAGTAGAGTTGAAACAAGTCATGCTGGATCTTGGATTCATTCGTAAATAAGGCTAAAAAAATGATCAATCGCGACAGCTTAGGTGCTTTGATTTTCTTAGTGTTTTTTACCGGCTACGCCATCTTTGCCTGGCAAATACCGGTACTGCCTTTTGAGGAACTTGATGCCGTTAACTCGTCTTCTATTCCCAAGGTTTATGCCTGCTTTGGTATTTTGTTTAGCTTGCTGGGAGTACTTAGCCCACTACTAAAAGGCGTAAGTAAAGAAGCGATTCTTAGCGGCCTAAGCTGGCGCTCTGCGGGTCAAACACTCGTGCTGTTGGTACTGATGTGGGTTTATACCTCAGCCTTAGAACCGCTCGGCTTTATTCTTTCAACCATGTTATTTCTGGCCAGTGGTTTTCTGATCATGGGCGAGCGACGCTGGCGCACAGTGTTATTGGCCTCCGTGCCGGTAACATTGGTGTTCTGGTTTATTATGACGCAATTACTGGGTATTTACTTGGTACCCGGCGAGCTGTGGAGCTAACGTATGTCAGAAGGTATTTTACTGGGTTTATCCACTGCACTGCAGTGGCAAAATTTGCTCTATGTTATTGCAGGCTGCTTTATTGGCACCTTTATTGGTATGTTACCGGGCTTGGGGCCTATCACCGCTATCGCGCTGATGATCCCTATTACCTATAGCATCGATCCCAGCTCAGGCATGATCCTGATGGCCGGTGTGTATTACGGTGCCATTTTTGGTGGATCTACCTCGTCTATTTTAATAAATGCACCTGGTGTTGCCGGTACGGTTGCCTCGTCCTTTGATGGTTATCCACTGGCACAACAAGGTATGGCGGGTAAAGCGTTGGCGATTGCGGCCTGGGCATCGTTTACCGGCGGTACCATTGGTGCCATCTTGTTGATGGTGGCTGCGCCCGCTCTAGCTAAGGTGTCACTCAGTTTCCAATCAGCAGATTATGTCGCCCTGATGTGTCTGGGGTTAACGGCTATAGCTGCTTTCTCTAGTAAAGGTGCTTTTTTAAAAGCCATGATGATGACGGTATTTGGTTTAACACTTGCCACTATCGGCATAGACCCTTCATCAGGAGCCGAACGCTTTACCTTTAATAATGCTGATTTGCTGGATGGGGTATCCTTCTTGTTAATTGCCATGGCAACCTTTGCTTTAGCAGAAGCCCTCATGAATGTAGTGAAGCCGGAAACGCAGAAAACACTGGCTGGCAGCAGTGATATCGGTAGCATCCGCCTGACCAAGGCCGAAGTAAAAGAAATTGCACCGACTATCGGCCGCTCTTCTATTTTAGGGTTTATTATTGGTGTGTTACCAGGTGCAGGCGCCACGATCGCCAGTTTTATGGCCTACGCTGCAGAACGCAATCTGGCCCCTAAATGGATGCAGGAAAAGTTTGGTAAAGGGTCGCTACGCGGTTTGGCCGCACCAGAGTCGGCTAACAATGCAGCCTGCACCGGCTCTTTTGTGCCGTTATTGACCTTAGGTATTCCCGGTTCAGGCACAACCGCTATTATGCTAGGCGCGCTAATTGCCTATGGCATTCAACCGGGCCCGATGTTAATGCAGGAAAACCCATCGGTGTTCTGGTCGGTGATTATCAGTATGTATCTGGGTAATATCGTCCTACTGATCCTAAACTTACCTTTGATCCCGTATTTAGCTAAAGTATTAATTATGCCCAAAGCCGTGTTAACGCTGATGATTCTATTTTTCAGCCTGATTGGGGTATATCTGGTTTCTTTTAATACCTTTGATCTATATATGATGATTGGTTTCGCGCTGGTGGCGGTAATACTGCGCTTACTGGCCTTTCCAATGGCACCGCTCTTATTGGGCTTTATCTTAGGTGACATGATTGAAACTAACTTCCGCCGAGCCATGATGACATCCGATGGCAACCTTAGCGTATTTTGGGAAAAACCATTAACCTTAGCTATTCTGGCGCTAGCGGTACTGGTATTGTTTGCGCCACTACTCGGCTTTATTCGTGAACGCCGTAAGCAAAAACAACAAACAGCGGCTGAAAGCTAAATTCCAGTTTAGCCTGACTTAAACAACGCGTAATATGAGCGAAGCATGGCACGTACCGTAAAACTAGAAACACGCCTGATTATCTGGGTAACCAGTTTGTGCTTGATGCAATTACTGGTGTTTGGTGGTGCGGTATATGCCCTGTTAAGTGAAAATGTACACGCGCAAACCGGCCAAAAAGCGTTGGCCTTAGCCAATACACTGGCCAGTCGGCCATCGCTGCGCCAGCAAGTTACAGCCGGGTATATTGATAATGAACTGGCTAGTGAATTGGATGAGCTTATTGCCTTGACCGGTGCTACCTTTATTGTGATTGGTGATACGCAGCAAATCCGCTTATATCACCCAGTACGGGATCGCATTGGCCTACGCATGACGGGTGAAGACAGTGAGCCAGCCTTATTTGGCGAGCGCTACACTTCAACGGCATTGGGTAGTCTGGGCCTGTCTATTCGTGGTAAAGCGCCTATTTTTAATGAGCAGCAGCAAATTGTTGGCCTGGTGTCTGTCGGCTTTCTTAAAATATCCTTAGAGCCTTTAATAAATGATCATGGTATTCAATTACTATTGCTGGGCTTGCTGTTAGTTGCGGTTAGTGTGCTTAGTGCCGTTTGGATCAGCCACCGGGTTAGAAACGCGATTTTTGGTTTACAACCTGATCAAATTGGCCGTTTATTCGCTGAACAAGAAGCCATTTTTAATACGGTGCTCTCCGGCGTCATCGCTATTGATAAGGATGGCACAGTAAGGAAATTTAATCAGCGGGCAGCAGAGATTTTAGCTATCCCTACTGCAGAAAAAACGCCTGATTTAACCTTACAAAAATTATTGCCTGAACACAGCCAGTATTTGCTGGCAAACCAGCAGGTGCCAATACGCGGCTTCGAGCTATTTGCAGCTGGCAAACGTATTGTGATGTCGCGGCAAGTACTGCAGGTTAAAGGGCAAAGCGATGGCGTACTATTAAGTATGCGGCCGGTTGATGAAGTGGAATACTTAAGTCAGCAACTGACCAAGCTACAAGCTTTTGCCGAGCTATTAAGAGTTCAGACCCACGATTACGCCAATAAACTTAATACGCTGGGCGCTCTGATCCAAATGCAGGCATACGATAAAGCTATTGAGTTGATTGGTCAGGAATCACAGGGTTTTCAGGCCCAAATACACCAATTACTGGCCTGTATTAACGAACCGGTTATCGCCGGCTTACTGCTGGGCAAGCATCATAAAGCGCGCGAGATGAATATTCATTTTGAGGTAACCGCAGACAGCCAGCTTAGCAGCTTAGTCCGCAAAGACATTTTAGACCCACTGGTTTCCATACTGGGCAATCTGATTGATAATGCGCTGGAGGCCTCACGCAACGCCGTGCGTTACCGGCAACCCATGGTGCAAGTCACTATAGACGATGTTGGCAATAATTTAATTTTTGATGTGGAAGACAGTGGCTTAGGTTTACCCACTGATCTGGAGACGATTTTCACACCACAATACTCCTCTAAGCAGGGAGCTCAGCACGGCGTGGGCATGTATTTAGTTAAAACCCACTTAGATGTCTGTGGTGGCAGTTTAGAAGTCGGTATTTCTGAACTTGGCGGCGCCAGACTCAGCGTGTATATTCCTAAGCAGCTCTAAAACAACATTAAACAGCAACAGTGCAGTGCTCGGTAAAACTGCAAAATTGAGATTTTATTATGGCCTATACCGTGGTGATTGTTGAAGATGAAGCTGAGGTAGCACAGTTAATCTCACAATATTTACTCAGTGCCCGAGCAACAGCGACCAGCCAACACAGCCCGTATCAGGTATTAGGTATTGCCGGGAATCTGCATACAGCCAGGTTGATATTGCAAGCCTTACAGCCCGACCTTATCTTACTCGACGTTTATCTGCCCGACGGTAGCGGTTTAACCCTGTTATCAGAACTACGCGCGCGCGATACCCGCAGCGAAATTATGCTGCTGACCGCAGCCAAAGAAGTGCAAGTTTTAGAAAAGGCCATGCAGCACGGTGTCTGTGATTTTTTGGTCAAACCGATCATGTTAAACCGGCTCGATCAGGCATTGATGCGTTTTGAAGAGCGCCAACAGCGTCTTTCTGGTGCTCGGGAAGTAACACAATCAATGGTTGATGCGCTTTTCCTGAGTGGCCCAGAACAGCCACGCGAACTTGAACGCTTACCCAAAGGGGTTGATACCCTTACCCTACAAAAAGTACGACAAGTTTTTATCGACTCACCACAAGATAGCTTCACTGCGCAACGAGTTGGTGAAAAGTTGGGGATAAATCGTTCTACCGCAAGGCGTTATCTGGAATATCTGCTGGAACAACAGATCCTTGCAGTTGACCAGAGCTATGGCGCTATTGGCCGGCCGGAGCGCAGCTACCGCATACGAAAAAGCCCAGCATAATGCTGGGCTCAGACGCAATATCCTTTGCTATTACTCTGCAGCTTGCAGGGCAATTTCCTGTACTTCGGTACTGTTAATACTAACTGTTAAACGCTCAAGGTTAGCCAGTGTCAGGTCAGAGTTATCCAAGCGAACTGCTTGCATAAAATCTTGTAACGCTGCGACTTTATCACCGGCAACCAAACTCATAACACCACGGTTGTTTAACGCTAAGGCACGCATTTCACGTTTAGCAGAGCGCGGTACGGCTTGTAAGGTAGCAGCAAGTTGTACCGCTTGATTACAGGCTGTTTCTGCCAATTCAAACTGCGCAGTACGGCTGTAAGATACACACAAGCTTACCTGACGATAGAAAGGGTCGCTGTCGACTGAACGGGTATTTTGCGCCAATTCAATAGCTTGCGCAAATTGTCCGGCTTTAATGTATTCCGCACCTGGCGCATCTTCGATCAACGCCATCTTATACCCATTTCCCGCAGCAGAAGCGAGCAATGGACTTGACGACAACAGTACCACCGCCAGGCTGGTAATTAATTTACGAGTTGAAATAGTCATGTCTGGTCTCTCCTGCAAAATTATTTTTTGTGCACCGCTATTTGCTGGCCACGTAATAAATTTACAAGATCCGTAGCAAACTGACAAACGAGAAGAAATAACCGAATAGATTAATAAAATTCACTCATAGCGCCAAAATGACCACTCTCATCAGCATAAAACAGCAGAAACATTAGCAGTATGCTGATTTAACATATAAAAATAGAAACCTATCTAGAATAAGAACCAACCCACCCGACCAAGAAAATTGAGTTAAAACACTAAAACAATGTAATTTAATTACATAAAAGACCAAAACATAGGACAAAAATTAAAACTATCGCTTTTAGCTGCCAGTTTAGCTAAAGTACAAGATGGTTTAGTCAGCATCTGCTGCGTCACCGTTACTTTGGAGTAAATCCCTGTGTTATCACAACACGCTATACTTTGTGTGAGCTTAGTTCCCGCCTGCCAGCTTTAAGCCGGATGCGCTTTGCCGTATCCGGAATAGTCACTACCCAAACTTCCTGATTATTTTTATAAGCTCTGACTTTATCGGAGGGCTAATGTCATTCTTTACGCGTTCCACGGTAGAAAAATTATCACTTAGCAGCATACAACGCTGGCTAGCCACTCGCAGTTGGCTACCACTTAACCCTATACAGTTGCAACAATCGTTGCAATATCTGGCGGAATGTCCGAAACAACGAGCAATGGCAGGTAAGCCGTTACGGGCGGCACCTGGTTGTTCAGTGCGGCTCATAGCCGTTGCAGACGGCAGCCAATGCTGGTTAAAGCTGACAACGTCAAAAGATACCAACCTCACTGCAGGAGAATTATCCATAATGTCGCCGCTGGGGCAGGCGATTTTAGGAAAGAGCACCGGCGATATCGTGCAGCTGCAATTGGGTCGCTGTAAGCTACAATTTTTGATTGGCGATTTACTGCGTGTGACTAGCCGGCGCAAGCCATAAGTTACTGCGTGGAGCAATAAAAGGAGTTACCAACCCGAGCGGACCAATGGTGTTCGCTCGGAGATCGGTAAAAATAACTGCGGTAGCTTGCGAGGTACAATATCTAACGCCGTTTTGTAACCCTGCTCATAGAGCAGCAGTTTTTGCGCAGCGCTCAACTCAAAGTTTACCGCTGAAATGTCTCCGGTATTCACCACAATGGTATTGTGCCAGTACTCGGCATGCACATATTCCCGGGACACGGCATTCATAAAGGTTTGGATCAACATCTGCAAATAAGAAACAATAGGCAGATAACGACTTGGCCGAACATCTCTTGTTTGATTCTCACTTTTCAAACGAAAACAGACCAAGGGTAACCCCAGCCCTGACCAGTCGTGATGTAGCGCATCTTCCGATAAAATAACGCCATCAGTCAAAACATGATTGCCGTAGCTCTTAAAAGAGAAAAATAACGGGATCGACATAGAGAAACGAATAGCCGCCGACACTTTAAGCTCGGGGTTAGCGCCCGATTAAACAGCACCGGACCGCCTCCCTTAATATCAGTAGCTAACACATGCAAATCCAACTGCAAATCGGCAAAAGTGCGACCTTCTAGTTTTACATCCAACCATTGCTCAAAGCGGTTACCATTGCAAAGGCCACCGGTTCGCAGCAACGTTAGTAAAGAAATGCCGCGAAAATAACGAAAATCGGTATCCAGCGCCAATTGTGCAATACGCGACAATGGCCAACCTGCCGCATATAACGCCGCTACAATACTGCCCCCTGACACCCCTACCAGATGGCGGAAACTTAAGCCCATTTCGGATAATGCTTGTAAAATACCAATATGACAGCTTAGGCGGGTACCACCTCCTGACAGAATCGGCACAATTTCATTAGGGTGTTGTGGCATATTGATAAATTCCCGAGGTAACTCAAAACAAGTATGGTCCATCGGGGTAAAGTTGCCAGTTTAGGCAGATGCCAGCTACACCTGATTTAGTGTTAACAACCTAACAATCAGTCAGCAAATCCCCAAGGGGCAGGTGGTAGCTCAGTTAGCGGTTTACTTAAATCAAAATCCAGCCGCCAGGTCCAACTGCCGCCACTAAAAGTACCGTAGCTGTATCGTTCGCCGGCAACAATTTCAATTTGCCAACCCAAGGTATCACCATTCTCAGCGGCTCGCTCGGTAAATAAAAAGCGTTGCACGTTCGCCTGTCCCTCAGCCATACTTAAACCACCATACATGGTATTAGCGTGATCTGGCTGGCCATTCGGCAGCCGATGATCATGCCGTAACTCTAACTGCTCACCATGCCAGCTATAACGCCAGGTTCGAGATCTATCCCAGCTACCGTCTGGTCTGCCAATATGAAAAGGCAACGCCAATAAACTGGTATCACATTGCCGAAAATGCACAATTAATTGCTCATCACCTGCCAGTATATCGGGCCTGTCGGTGCGACGTACAGCTAGAACACCGGCATAGGCTTTACCGCAGTGCTGAGCTAATGCTTGCCAAAATTGTTGTTGAGGGGTAGAGGCCGCAGTACTCTGGGCACTGGTACAGAATATAACCAAGCAGGCTAAATATCTAATCAATGGTTTTCCTTAAATTACGTACGAGAAAAATATTCTGGTGCATTTAAACCTTTTAGCAAAACGCTACGACTAACCTGCCATACAACCTAACAGGCTATGACATGCAGCAAGACGAACACCTTATGTTACACCTTGTGATTGCCGGTGACAAAGCGGCCTTTGAGAGCTTGTATCGGCGCTATATTGGCAGGGTATACGCCGTTACGTTGCGTTTACTGGCCAACCAAGCCAAAGCGGATGAAGCAGTACAAGAAACGTTTATTCGTGTGTGGCAGCAATTACCCAGTTTTCGCGGTGACAGCCAATTTTCTACCTGGCTGCATCGCATCGCAGTAGGAACGGCCATAGATGTATGGCGGCAAGACAAAGTTGCCAGACTAGTCGATGACAATAGTACTGATGTCCCTGATGACCTACAGGTAACAGAGTCGCATCAATTAGACAGGTTGATCTTTCGGTTACCAGCACAAGCTAGGGCCCAGTTTACAGTTAGCGGCAATAGATCAAATAGATCCGGCCTATGGCGATTGGCAGTGGCAACTAGCGCTATGGCAACAAGCCATTGCTCAAGTGCGGCAAGCGCTCGGCTTCTACCCAGATGATGCTAACTTACAACAGCAATTACTGAGTTTATATCAACAGCAACAAGACTACGTCAGCATGCTTACTGTCGTATCTCCAAATAATTATTAACCCTGAGGAAGAACTTATGAAAACAAAACTGTTTAGTGCAGGTTTAGCCCTGTTACTTATTAGCAGCCTAGCCTTGGCGAATAGCCAGCAAAGTATTAATGAAGAGCGCCAAGTCAGCAGTAACGAACGGATCACACTAGATGTACAACGCGGTGACGTGCAAATTCGCCCGGCCAGCGGCAATCAATTTAAAGTATCAGGTAAATTGGATGAAAAAGCGGAAGGCTTTGAACTGGAATCGGCCGGTGGTTTTACCCGTTTTATCGTAAAAATGCCACGGCAGCTCAATGAACGCAATGGCGGAAAAACTGCGGGTTCTGAACTGGTTATTGAAGTACCGGCTGGTAGCGACATCGAATTTAAAGGCGTAAACGTTGATGTTACAGCCTCCGGCATCAATGGTGGCAGCCAGATCACGACGGTGAATGGCGATATTAAAGCTCGCCAACTGACCAATACGGTAGAACTGGCTACTGTGAATGGCGAAATAAAGAGTGAAGCGCTGCAAGGTCAGCTACGTTTAAAAACCGTTAACGGCAAGATCGACGATAAAGCGTCCAGCGGCCGCATGTCGGTAGAATCGGTGAACGGTAAAATCGAGCTAGATGGAGCCCCGGAAGAACTAATGGTGACGGTGGTTAACGGTGAAGTTGATTTGGAACTAGACGGCACCCGTCAATTGGAAGTATCTAGCGTAAATGGCAGTATTGAAATTGAATTGAAGAATCAAACTGCCCCCAGAATTAAAGGTAGCTCTGTGAGCGGTAAGTTTGAATTAAAACTGCCTGCCAACCTGGATGCTCGCGTAAGTATGAAAACCTCTGCTGGTGGCAGTATTAAGAATGAATTGACCACAGACAAAGCCAGCCGTGATAAATACGGCCCGGCGTCTAATTTGCAGTTTAGTGCAGGCAACGGTACCGGCAATATTGAAATCACTACCGTTAGTGGCCGACTGGAGCTGAAAAAAGACTAACATCTGCCTTTAATTTAGTCGTTGTTTCATAGAGTTATACTTTATGCTTACGCTATGAAACAATGACAATTGGTTCCAAGACAGTACAAATATAAAGAAAAGATTAATGGCTTACATCCTGCCTAAAAATAGTAGCTTTGTATTATTCCTAATTAAGAGTTTTAGCCGAAAAACGGCAACAACAGCGTTAGGCCTTTACTCAGTTGGCACAGCAACATATCGCCAAGCGGCCAACAGATTACTGGTTGTAACGCTTACTGGCAGAACACTTTATTAATCACCAATTTTTTGCTGAGGCAGCACAACAGTAAAGATGCTGCCGATCTGAGCAGAGCCAAAGATTTATTGGGTAAGCGGATTAAATGGTTGATCTTACCTTTGCATGAGAGTGAGACAGACCGGCATCTCATCGGATTATCTGGTTGATGCTTCACCTACTGCTGGTGCATGTTTCCTTCGCTAATTCCAGCAAGAACCCCACACGCCTCAACTTCCCGGTCATCGTTGCAACTCGCTCTCAGTGAAACGAGTTGTTTCTCAAGCGCTTGCAGAGCGGTTATCTGCGACCGCACATGAGAGATGTGATCATCGAGCAAGGCGTTGACGGCGGTACAAGGCTGATGAGGGTCGTCCTGATAGCTCTGTAGTTCGTGAATCTCAGCCAGTGACAGGCCCAGGATTCTGCAGCGACGGATGAAGGCCAGCCCCTCACCATGCTTCTCGGTATAGACACGGTAACCGTTGTCCTGCCGATCAGGCGGCGGCAACAAGCCCTGCTGTTCATAGAAGCGGATCGTCTGTGTTTCGACCCCTACCAACTGCGCCAACTGACCAATGCGCATCAGCCTCCTCCCCAACGGATTCTTTACTCTATTGACCTTATAGTAGCTTTATAGTTTTAAATGGTACCACAACATTGTTCAAGTGGAGTCGTAGTATCATGAGCAAATCCTGTGGTGGCGCCTGTGGCGGTGATGCAACGTCCGCAGCGGATACCGATATACAGGCCTCCTCCGAGGCGCCAGGGAGATGGGTCAGTGTTTATGCCGTGCCGAAGATGGACTGTCCATCAGAAGAACGAATGATTCGCCTAGCCCTGAACGGCTTTGAGGAGATTCGGGCGCTGTCCTTCGACTTGTCGAACCGCCGGCTGAAGGTCGTGCATGACGGCGAGGTCGAGCCCGTCACCTCGAAACTGAAGACCTTGGGGCTAGGCGCCTCGCTTCAGGAAACCGTCGCTGCAAATCCGGAGACCATCAAGGCCGCCGAGTTTTCGGCAGCTTCTGCTAAGCAAGAATCCGGGACCCTGCGCTGGTTGCTCGGCATCAATGCACTTCTGTTCGTGGTGGAAATGACTGCCGGTCTGATCGCCCGGTCCACCGGCCTGATTGGAGAATCCCTGGACAATTTTGCCGATGCGGCGGTGTACGGGCTTGCCCTTTATGCGGTTGGACATAGCGTGAAAATGCAGGTACGTGCCGCGCATCTTGCTGGTGTACTGCAACTGATCTTGGCTGTGGGCGTACTCATAGAGGTGGTGAGACGCTTTGTATTCGGTAGTGAGCCTGAATCGCTGGTGATGATGGCTATCGCATTCGTCGCATTGATTGCCAATACCAGTTGTCTGCTGCTCATATCCAAACATCGGGAGGGCGGGGCGCACATGAAGGCAAGCTGGATATTCTCGGCCAACGACGTGGTGATCAACCTGGGGGTCATCACCGCCGGCGCTCTGGTCGCGTGGACCGGGTCCAATTATCCGGATCTGATTATCGGCACCATCGCGGGGGTAATTGTGCTTAACGGTGCTAGACGCATTCTGGCGCTCAAGGATTAAGCAATGTCCATTTTTGGCAAACATCTGTCACCGTACGCTCTGTTGTCCATCTCCGGCCTGCTGGCAGCGTCTGATCAGGCCGTAAAATGGCTGGTGCAACAATCAATGGCCTATGGCGAGTCTATTTCAGTGACCTCATTCTTTAACTGGGTACACGTATGGAATACCGGTGCCGCATTCAGTCTTTTTGCGAATGGTGGAGGCTGGCAGCGCTACTTTTTTATCGGAATCGCGGTAGTGGTCTCGATTTTTCTGATCAAGCTGATCCTTGAAAATCGTCATAAAGGAGAAGCCATCGCTTACAGTCTTATCCTCGGTGGCGCCATGGGCAACCTGATTGACCGGGTCTTTCGCGGCTATGTTGTGGATTCCTTTGATTTCTATTGGCGAGACTGGCATTGGCCGGCCTTCAACCTGGCTGATATTGCAATTGTCCTCGGTGCCTTACTTTTCGTTTCCAGCAGCTTGTTGGGTAAAAAAGCAAACACCAATGCCGAGCCGGATGGATCTGACTGACACCTACGCCTATACAACACCATGACCGAACTTCCCGACAACATCCTTCACCTGCCGCAATACCAAGTACTGGGCTGCAAATCAACCGACGACGAAATGCACTTCCAGGTGGACGTGCCCGCTCCCATCGCCTGCGAGGAATGCGGCGTGCAGGGTGAGTTCGTACGGTTCGGCAAGCGTGACGTTCCCTATCGTGATCTGCCCATCCACGGCAAGCGGGTCACTCTCTGGGTGGTCCGCCGCCGATACACCTGCCGGGCCTGCAAGACAACATTCAGGCCCCAGCTACCGGAGATGGTGGACGGATTCCGTATGACACTGCGGCTGCATGAGTACGTGGAGAAGGAATCCTTCAACCACCCCTACACCTTTGTGGCGGCACAGACCGGCCTGGACGAGAAGACGGTGCGCGACATCTTCAACGCCCGCGCCGAGTTCCTGGGGCGCTGGCACCGCTTCGAGACGCCCCGCATCCTGGGCATTGACGAGCTATACCTGAACAAGCGCTACCGCTGCATTCTGACCAACATTGAGGAGCGAACCCTGCTCGACCTGCTGGCCACCCGCCGCCAGGACGTGGTGACCAACTACCTGATGAAGCTGAAAGACCGGCAGAAGGTCGAGATCGTCAGCATGGACATGTGGAACCCCTACCGGGCAGCGGTCAAGGCTGTGCTGCCCCAGGCCCGTATCGTGG